>ERZ1292625.299-Hain-H41-01um-R1-299-length-81506-cov-18_pt1 | contig 75623 bp, 111 predicted proteins | sample MGYA00564400_ERZ1292625 | MGnify/ENA primary metagenome ERZ1292625 (study PRJEB36523, sample SAMEA6512639) | groundwater metagenome | collected 2019-01-08 | study: AquaDiva: Metagenomics assemblies of 32 groundwater samples | reverse complement strand
TGGGGCGAAAGGTATTACCCCAGCCCACGTCACCCCGCTGCGCGTTCTCTACGAGCAGCCCGGCCCTATCCGTGCCTACAAGATGACCGACGCGAACGGGCAGAGCCCGATTCAATCGTACAACAAGATCACCTACACCCTCGGGGAGCACTACGAGATCCTCGACGCCAACACCGACGAGAACGAGCAGTGCGCCGCCGGCATCAACGTCGCCACACTGGACTGGTGTCTGCATGAATACAAGCCGGGCTGGCGTATCTTCGTCGTCGAGTTCACCACGGATGACATCGCGTGCATCCCCACCAACACCGATGGAAAGTTCCGGTTATTCCGCTGCTGGGTGTGCGCTGAACTGGATGTCGATGCGCTCCTATCCAAGCCTGAGCCCGAGAAGGAGGAGGGGGAGACACTCATCGGCAGCGTCCCCGCCGTCATCACATTCAACCCAGGCCCCGAGCCCTGCCCCTCGTGCGGCACGCGGCTCGACGACCACGACTGGAACAAAGGCAAGTGCAACCACTGTGGGGGAGAACTCCTGGTGGAAGACGAGGAGGACAACAATGCCTGATGCACACCCGTACCCCCACCCCGCCTTCGTATTCCACCTGAGCGACGGGCGCTCCATCCGCTGGACGCGGGATGTGTTCGCCCAGGGGGACCGCACCTTCAGCGACCTACTCACCTGGATACGTGACCAGTGCAGTCTGAGCCCTGACCCGTGGATCCGCACCACCCCCGACCATCCCTATGACGGGGCCAAGCAATGCGCCATCCGCATCAGCAGCATCGTCGCCATCACCGCAGAGGAGTATCCCGAGTGAAGAACCAGTTCAACATCACCTTCTGTGACAACGGACAGATCCGCATGGAGACGGGCGAGTTCTCGCCCGCCATCCACGCCGCAGCCGACAAGTTCCTGATCACCACGTTGCAGGCGCTCGGCGCCACCGACGTGGAGAAGACCCGCGCCGAGCACACCCATTCCCACGTCGTGCACCAGCACCACGACCACCAGCACTAGAGCCATGCCCATCACCACCCGATGGGTGACCCTGAAAATCCTATGCCGAAACTGTGACACCAACCCGCACAGCCTGTACCTGAACAACACCGACAAGTACAAGTGTGACGAATGCGGAAACGTACCCCTCCGCGTCACATACGAAGAGAAAGGACCGAACGAATGAACATCACCCCGCGGTACAAGCCCGAAGCCCTGGCTGTCATCGAGCAGCGCATCGAAGCAGGCATCTCCTCCCGCGACATCGCCCTCATCGAAAAGCGCCTCGCCTGGGTGCGCGGCACCCCCGCCATCCCGGACGACTACAAGAACCGCTTCGTCGACACCCTGACCCAGGCCCTCGACGCCCTGCGTAAACCCGCGCAGCAGGAACTGCCGGCCTTCCCCGACATGGACGTCACGCCCCTGCGGCAGATCCGCCGCACCAACGGCGACACCCGCCTGCTCGACACCGCCGAACGCATCATCTCCCAGGCAGCGGTGCCTGAAGTGGAGGATATTCCCGAGGTGCCCGAGGTGCGGGGCGATGGGTACGTTCCTCCCGCCACCCCCGACGAGGCCATGCAGCAGGCCGAGCGGCTGTGGACGCAGCAGGACGTGGAGCAGGAGATGGCGGCGGCTCGCGCCGCTACCGGCAGCCGCGTCTACCGGGCGCGAGAGCCGGTCTTCCTGGTCAAGATCATCCAGCACGAACTCGGGAACGAGCGCAAGCTGCGCAAGAACGAGTACGAGGTGGCGGGCACCACGAAGGACCGCACCAACGCCACCAAGACCCTCATCGACAAAGAGTTCTTCAAGCCGATGAACGCCCTCGCCAACAAGTACACCTGCAGCGACGGCTCCGGCAAGATCGACCTGCTGGCCCTGCCTGTCCCCTTCAAGGGCGGGTTCAAGCCCATCCCCATCTCCAACATGAAGCGCTTCTACGAACTGCTGAAGGAGTGGCGCCGCCGTCTGAAGGCGCTAGGCGAGGAGCACATCATCCCCAACTACCCGGACGAGGTGCGCAAGTCCGCTATCGCTCTGGGCCCCCGCTTCGTGGCCGGGGACTACGTGTCCCCGAAGGTGGCCGCCGCGAAGTTCAGCATCGACGTCGACTACTACACACCGGGGGTACCCGAGGGGTTGGCTGCAGTGGGCGAGGAGTTCCTCTCTGTCGAGATGGCGAACGCCGAACACAAGTCCCAGGAGATGTACGCCCGCACCGAGGACGCGCTGGCGGTTTCCCTGGAGAAGATGACCGAGAAGCTGCTGGCCTCGGTGTCGGGGGGCAAGAAATTCTATGACACCGACGTGACCAAGTTCACCGACTTCTTGTCGGCGTTCACCAACCGCAACATCACCGGCAACGAGCGGCTCGCCGCCATCGCCGAGAAGGCGGAGAAGGTACTGCGCGGGGTGGACGTCAAGAGCCTGAAGAAGGACGACCGCATGAAGGAGTACCTCGGCGCGGCCATGAGTGAGGTGGCCGAGGAGACGAAGAAGTACCTGAAGGAGAAGCCGATGCGACTGGTGTCGGTGTCCGACGACACGGACGAGGTGATGTAGATGCCCCGAGTCATCACCGTTCGTAACGTCTATACGCAGCAGACCTTCGACGTGTGCCAACGTCACTTCAACGACCGTACCGAATCGGCCCGCATCATCGGAGACGTGCAAGTGCAGCACGGGCTGCATGGCCAGGGGTATAACGTCTGCGACGTGTGCGACAACCTGCGGCGGCTCGACCGCAGCATCGCCCCCATGTCCCGCCGCACTGAGTGGCGCTACGGGGACGACGCCTAGCGCAACAGAATATCCCAAGGATGGGGGGTGGCCGCCATGGAGGGCGGCTTTATTTTTCTCGGGACCGGCGTCTGCCCACGCTGCGGATGGCGGTCCTTCCTGTGGGGCTACGGCCCGCACACCCTGTGTTCAACCTGCCGAAAGGAATTCAACATGCACATGGAACGGGTGGTCACCATCACCGACTCCCTGATCTTCATCTCCGACGCCATGCCGGAGGATGACGCGAAGGCCCTGGCGCTCATCTACGCCAGCCAGCAGCGCAGCCGTCAGGTGCTGCGGGTGGAGGGCCCGCTCAAGATGCTGCACATTCTGGAACAGTACCAGACGGCGCGCCCTGCTTGACATATCCTGTGAAGAAATGATACGATTCAGGAAGAGGTTGCTGTAACATGAATACCGATGAGATGACTCGGCGCATCGCCGAGGCGAACGACATCGCCCGCACGGCCGGTGTGCTGACCGTGGCCGTGACACGGGGCGTGGCGGACCGCTTCCGCCGCGAGGAGGGGCTGCCTGCTTCGCAGGTACTGCAGCGCATCACCCGCCACGAGTTCCCCGACAACACCGCATCCCCCGCGCACAACTTCGCCCACCTCGTGTGTGGCGGGGTAGAAGTCTGGTGGAGAATACTTGCGCCGCCAGGAGCAGACGCCTGCGACCCGAGCAAAGAGCGGGTGTTGATACTGTTCATGCCCGCCGAATATCCTGACGTAGAAAGGATGATCTGGAGATGAAGAACAGTAGCGCCAACCTGATTGCCGCATACCGTGCGCTGGTGCGGCGCATACAGAAAGAACATCCCCATCCTCTCACCCGCCTCGGGCGCATAATCGCCCGCATCGAAAAGGCCGAACAGGCGGCAACGAAGTGCTGGGAGATCGTCGGATACTACGACGAGGGGGGCAGCGAAGGTGGGCAGCAGTTCTCCAACATCGTGGAGGGCGTCAACTCCGCCCAAGAAGCCCTGAAAAAAACCGCCAAGATGTGTGGCTGGGACCCTAGGGAGAACACCTACCCCGCCGATGTGTTGGTCATCACGGGCATCTATCGCAACGTCATCGACGTGGGCGGCGAAGAGGACCCCATCACATGTACGAGCGGCTTCAACAACCCGACCCTGGCGGAACTCCTGGGATGGGCCGCCGAGGGGGAGGGTGACGACGAGTGACCTGCTGTAAGCGCATGGAACAAGAGTGGGGCGACTATGTATTCCTGGATGAGATGTCACTCGGAACCCTGACCATTGGTATCAACGCCAACGGAGTATTCATCGGCGGGATGAAGTTCTGCCCGTGGTGCGGGGCGAAGGCAGACCTGCCGCTATGACCCGGAAACCCCGGCCACAACGGCTGCCTTCCAAGACACACCCCGATTACTGGAACCTGCGTGAAACCTACAACAAATGTGACGACTGCTGCCCCGTGCTATCCTGCCATGTCTGTGGGGAAGACACGGCTCCCAGCGAACACGACCATCGCGTCATCGACCTGAACGACGACTCCGAATGGAGAGAAGAATGGAGAAGACCTGACGATGAACCCTAACCTCAAGCGCAGTTATACCCTCGCGGTAGACCCCGGGGAACCCACCCTCTGGACCAGCCCCGACTACGAGTTCGCACAAGCCCTCCTCGTGCCCCTGTACGACCACCCAATGGACGATATGCCGGCACAGATACTGGTAGGCCTCCGCACCGGTGCCGTGCAGATGAACTTCAACAACGACACCCCACGACTGAACCCGCCTCCTCCGAAGTGTGGCATCGCCGACAACGAGGACGACGATGAGTGAGCCGAACTGGCAGAAGGCTACCGACTACCTCAAGCAGACCGACCCCAACAACCCCGAGAATATCCGCTTCGCGGAAGAGATACGCTCCCTCGTAGATGCGGGGGTGCCGCACATCCACGACGCCTTCTACCAGGAGGACCCCACCCCTTACTGCACGGTCTGCCACCACTTCCACCCCTGCAAGTGCGACGAGTACGAGCGGCAGGTGGATGACATCCGACATGGAGACAGGGAGCGATGACCGTCTACTACATCATGCGGGGGAACCGCATCATCAAGAAGTTCAAGCGCAGAAAGACCGCGGAGGCGTTCCTCGCAGGAGGACGCTTCTACCTGGAGGAGCAGGGGTACAGCGTCACCGACTTCCTGATCATGAGAGAGGTGCCTGACGAATGAGGTACAAAGCCGTGGCCCTCCTCTGTGCTACCCTACGGGACACACTGGACATGATTCCGCACAGGAGTGAAGCCTGCTACCAGAACCCCGCAGGGAGAGCCCCCTGCTTCTGCTACAAAGCCCTCGCCCACGACCAGATCGACGAACTCCAGAATATCCTGGCAGAGGAGGGCACATGAAGTACGTCCAGTCACGGGATGGAAGGGCCCGAGCAACACTGTGGGTGAAGTTTCGGGCTACTCCCGAGGAGTACAAACACCTATCGAAGATGGCCAAACACTTCTCCTTCGACAGCATCCACGACATGCTGTCAGCCGCGCTCGACACCGGCATGATATACCGCTTCGAGCAGTACGATGACGACACATCAGACAAAAACGACGGCTACGAGAACATTCACGACTTCGGGGGAAGCCGCAGCAGAGGGGAAGACGAATGAATATCCTCGGGGCGACCTGCTGGTACTCGTGTCCCGACAACGTGACAGTGCGCGCCGATGTCCTGGACGACAGACTTCGGGTGGCGGGGTGGGAGAAAGCGGTACCCTCCCGCAGGGGACCGGCCGACTCCCTGCGCCGCAGCCTGTCCGACCTGTGCACCACCTTCCCTCACCTGACGTCAGCCCCCCACGGCGACGGCTGGCTGGTGCGAGGCGCCTTCGCCCGCGACACCCGCAAGGTACGCAAGGCCCTGCTCAAGATCGAGATCGCGAACGGGGTCCTGCGCCGCACCTTCATCGCCCCCGACGCCAACTACCACCCCCAGGCCAGCGCCGCACTGGCGTGGGTCAGCCAGCGCTACAACTTCTACCACGTCTACCACGACACGCACAAGGTACGCCGCTGCGTCCAGGACGTCATGGCCCTGTGCGGGTTCCCCCACATCCGCCCCGGCTGCTTCTTCATTCCCGAGAACACTCGGGCTCAGGACCTGCTGGCGGGGGTGAAAGCGGTCTTCGACCCCGACGCCTTCGACCGCGGCGAGGTGCGCTTCACCACGCTCCCTATCGCAGACGCCAGAGAAGCCCGTGGAGAACTGGCAGGGGACATTCTTCACAACATTGAAGAGTATCTGGAACGCATTCGCGTTGCACTGCTGCGGCATGGCCTGGGCGAGGGCGACCCGCCCCACCCGGAAACCATGCGCGACTGGCTCACACGAATGCGTAGTACCATCAACACGGTCGAGTATTTCCAACAGCACGTTCTCGGCGACGGGATATCCCTGCCCGCCGACCTGCCCGACCTGATCGAGCAGGTGTCCGAACTGCGCGCGGGACTGCTCGGGAAGGACCCAACCCATGAAATGCGGGTGGCATGAGCACTCCCGTCAGTTCGTCCTGGTCCCCCAGAGCGCGGACGACAAAGAGAAGATCGAGGTCCTGCGCAAGCGAGGCCTCGCCCGCCCCGACATGATACGTGGCTGCACCTGGGTATCCGAGGCGTGCTGGGCTGACCTGTACGAGTGGGGGTGGTCCGACGACAGCCTGCGCCACCTCTTCCGCCGCTACACCGAGGACCTGCCGGGCGGGGGGTGGGGCCGCCCCATCGGCCACGGCCTGGAAGACCTGCCCTTCTACCGCAACCCCGACTACCTCAAGCCGTATCAGAAGGAGGCGATCATGCGGGCGCGTGACGCCTACCTCGCCAAGCGGAAGGGGTACGGTATCTACCTCCCCATGGGCTCGGGCAAGGGGCTGGTCCTGCTGGCCCTGCTCAAGATCCTGCAGGCCGCGGACGGCTTCCACGGGATGCTGGTGGTGTGTCCCAAGCGCGTCATCGCCGAGTGGTACGCCGAGTGGCAGAAGCATCTGGGCGGGATGCCGGGGGCGCACGAGTTCCTGGCCGTCAACTACGAGAGCCTCCGCACCTCGAAGGGCCTCGACGTCGTGCGTCAGTTCGCAGGAAACCGGCGCATCCTCGGCGTGTTCGACGAAGCCCAGGCCCTCGGGTCGGCAACGTCGCAGGTGACCGAGGGTGCCGTAACAGTTGCCAACCTCTGCCGCTTCGTGGTGCCCATGACCGGGACCCCGGTGCGCAACCGGCCCAAGTCCTTCCTCCCCATCTACCGCCTCTCGACTGGCGCCGTCATCACCGAACAGCAGTTCGACCGCAAGTTCCCCGAGCGGCTGTACCCGGATGGGCGACGGGCCTACAAGAACCTGAAGCAGTTCGCCCCGGTGTTCCGCAGCATCGGCTACCGCCGTGCTGAGGAGGAACTCGGGCTCGACCTCCCACCGCCTACCGTGCGCCTCGTGACGGTGCCTCTGTCGCCGTCTCAGCGCAGCCAGTACACCCAGATGGCCCAGGAGTTCTACGCCACCCTGAAGGGCATGGACGACCAGGAGTTCCGGGTGGTGGCCAAGAGCGGGCTGGCACAGGTGACTCGCCTGCTCCAACTCAGCAGCCACCCAGGCCTGATGGGCGACAGCGTGAACGACGGGTACATCGAGCGCATGAGGGTGGTCGACGAGATCCTGGCCGAGGCGGGCGGGGAGAAGGCGGTGGTGTGGAGCCGCCACCCGGACGTCCTCACCCGCATCGGGTTCCGCCACCCCGACCGCCTACCTGTGGTGCTGCACGGGCAGACCGGCAAGTCCGCGGCATGGGTGGACGCCGAGAAGGTCCGCTTCAACACCGACCCTACCTGCACCCTGGGGTGCTTCAGCGTCACCGCCTTCGGGCAGGGGCTGAACCTCCAGGAGAACTGCCGACTGGCCATCTACTGGGACCTGACCTGGGCCTACGAGAAGCACGCCCAGAGCATGAAGCGGCTGGACAGGCTGGGGCAGACCCGACAGGTCCACATCGTGGTGCTGCTGGGGCGGGACACCATCGACCCCTACATCTGGCAGTTGCTCACCAGCAAGCGCCAGGACGAGGAGATCATGACCGGCGTGCCCAGCGGGCGCGCCCTGACCGAAGAGATGACCCGCGACGGCCTGATGGCCGCACTCAAGAAAGGACTCAAGATACGATGACCGACCGAACCGAGCAAGCCTGCAAGCCCCTGGCCCGGCACTACGGTGGGTGCAACGAGCGAATCACCCGCCTGCGCGACTCCTTCCCCTCCCTGCTCGACCACTTCGACGGGCAAGCCTGGGACACCGAAGCCCTGTCCGACTGGAAGAACGGGCCCTACGCCTCCTCCGGGGGCGCTCACGCCGCAGCCTTCGTGCTGCACGTCTGGAACCACTACCGCTTCGCCTTCGACCTGGGGGGCGCCATGGACCACTGGGACGGCGCACACCGTGCCGCATGGCAGGCGTGGGCGGCCGACCCCTGGTTCGCGTAAACGAAACGAACGAAAGGACCGAACACCATGAGCAATCCTGAGAGCGAGATCAAGTTTGATCTACGGCAGAGCATCATTGACGCCCTGGGCGTGGCCGCCGAAGAGGCTGAGGTCGGGGTGGCGACCTACATCGAACACGTCCTGGTCACCCACATCCGGGAGATCCGCTTCAAGAAGGACTTCACCAACTTCACCGTAGCCAGTGCGCCCCCCGAGCCCACGCTCGCGAACCACGTACCCCCCCACAGTGCTGAACACCGCCGGCCCGCCGTATAAGGTCCACCACAGCGATGCCTGCTGGACTGCTGCCCCCGGCGCTCCGACCACCCCGCACTGGGAATTTGCGACCTGCCGGCGCTGCCTCTTTCTCCGAAGGGCGATGCCTGGGACACATCGAGTGAGGGCGCAGGAGGAGACCGAGGCGGGGGAGGAGAAGTAGCCCAGGTTCGGCCCTTCATGTTACCTACGGGAAGGGGTCGTGGCGCTGGCAGGCGCTGCGGCCTCTTTCTTTTTGTCTTCTTCAGGTTCAACCGCCCAAGAATGGCGTGGCTGTAGGGATGTGAGGTCCTGTTTGTGAGGGCAAGCCGATCAGGCGCAGCCCGAATCAAACTGAGCACAACCACTTGCCTCTGTATAACCACAAGTGGTTAGCAACTGCTTGTGCTCACCCAGCGGGAATGGCGTGGTTATGCGGATGTAGACACATCCTACCTCAGCCAGAGAGGGCCGGGGAGAGGCTGCCTGTAGGTAATCAGGCGCCGTCACCTGACTCTGTGCGTGTGAGGTTATCCACATGACATCCCCAGCCCATGGTGCATAACCTCACGAGAAAGAAAAGGCCCTCGACCCCTTGCGCAGGAGGAGGACCTGTGATAAAGTGTCGGTAAGCGATCGACATCTCTTCATTGAACCTAGTACCCCAAGTCCTGGGGACTTAAACATCGGTATGGTTACAGCAAACTTTGGCGCCCCCGGCCTACTAGGTTCGATGCACTGAGTCTCGATCGCTCAGTTTGAGGATTAGCCGGAGGGCGTCATTCATTTTGAGCCTACAACGCACGACCACTCGACAGACCCAACCCGCGAAGATGAGGCGCCGTATGTTGGAAACCGCACACCAGCATACGCATGAGTCGAAGTCACTGTACCGCCCGCTCTCCTCCCCCTGCCAGTACAGCACCGTCTCGAAGCGGGGGGGTCGCCCCTTCGTCAGGGACGGTTGGTATCGGGTGTGGGGCGTGCAGGTCAAGCGCCTCCTGTACGAGGAGAAGTATGGCCCCATCCCCGAGGGCCAGGGCGTCCTCGCCCTGTGTCACCGCAAATGGTGCGTCAACCCTGACCACATGACCCTGGTTGCCTCTGGGCAGGAGCCGCGCATCAACAGGTTCCGCCGCTGGTGCGCCGCGGTCGGGCAGAACCCGCTGGCCTACGTGAAGGCAGGGGTTATCGCATTGACGGCAGCCGTCGAGAAGCAGGTGAAGGCTTGGGGGAAGTATCTCTCCAATCGCAAGCAGCGGCATGGGGAGGAGCCCGAGAAGCCCAAGGATGCATACGAGGAGCAGCCTCCCGAAGAGGACATAGCGGCTTTGGAGGCTGACGTTCGAGTGCGCATACCATGTGCCGCACGGGGGTGTAATACCGACGTGCGGGTGCGGGTGGATGACTTCCTCCCCGCCGACGCCCCGTTCCACATGCGGAGAGACGCAGAACAGACAATACGGGCAGCGTTGCAGGATGAGGGGGAGATACCCTACTGCAGCGACGAGTGCCGGTACTGCGGGGAGCGCGGGCTCTCGGTCAGTATGGAGAGCCTGAGTTGATGTCTGAGATGCAGAAGGTATACGGGCTCCGCCTCGTGGTAGAGGACCTCATCAACGCCCCTCTTCTGCTGTCGGCGAAGGCGGTCATCCGGGACTCCCAGATCAGCCCGGATGGGCGAACGGTGCTGCTCATCATTCGCGAGCCGATCGAAGAGGAGCCAAAGCCCAGGCCGCCCACAAGACGACCGTCGTATGCGGCAACACTACGATGTGGTAAGTGTGGCGCGGGCCGTCTGGCAGGGCGGGCTGAGGCGAATGCGATCGTACAACTGGCCTTCGACCAGAACGGGTATACATGCGCGGGGTGCGACGGCCCGTCTGCGGAGGCGGAGTAGCCATGCACCCTAAGCAGAAGAAGCAGATGCGTAAGCTCGCGCAGCAGCCCATCCCGGTCGCCGTTCTCTGCGCCCAATGCGGGGACGACGGCACCGTGGACTACAACGAGGTGCTGGGGTACGTCGTCGAGGCCGGGCTCATCCCGGCCGACGAGGGCCTGAGCAAGACGGAGCGGCAGGCCAAGCGCCAGCAGATGTACCTGCTGCGTCAGCGCGGCCCCGCCGCCCTGCAGGAAGAGATCGAGCGGATGGGGTTCGTGTGCCCCGGATGCGTCAACGCCAAGCGGGAGGGCGCTCTTGAGGTTTCGCCTTTTCTCCTGTAGCACCGAGGACGCCGTGCCTGTCGTGGGCGCCGCTACTGCCGAGTTCGCAGACGCCTGCGCCAGGGCACTGGCCCGCCTGGGCCATGTCATCAGCGTGGTGGACTGCACGGACGGGTCCAACCGGATCCTGGTGTGCGTCTACAAGAAGGCGGAGGCGCCGCGGGAGGAGATCAACGAGTCGTGGGAGTGATCGTCGAAGACTGCCGCTCCCGCCGCATCATGAACCTGCTGGTCAGTGAGGTGGCCCGCCACCTCCACGGCAGCGAGGCAGGCATCATCAGCCGCAGCAAGCGGCAGGAGGACTGCGAGGCCCGCAACCTCGTGATGTACGTGGCGCACTGCCGCATGGGGCTATCCACCTACGCCATCGGGGCGTACCTGGGCCGTCACCATACCACCGTCGCCATCCAGGTCGAGCAGGCCCGCAAGCAGTTTCCCGACGTCATCACCAAGGCAGCGTTGTTGGGTGACAACGTGGACAAGAGGCTGTATCCCCCAGAGGGGCAGTGCCCACGCTGCCACGGGACAGGAAGATTGGCGGGAGGAGTGAAGCGATGAGCAAAGACTGTGGCCCCGGATCCCGCCTCGGCTGTCCTAACCCTCCCACCGAGCCGCATACCTGCCCGTTCGCGGAGGAGATCAACGAGGACAGCGTGACGCTATGCACCTGCTGCCCTGACTGCACCCGCGAGTGCGCGAGGGATATCTGAAAGGAGGGGTGAAGCGATGAGTCAGTTCCGTGGGCACCTCTACCAGATGAACGACGGCTCCTACCGCCTGGATACCTACGAGCAGCAGGAGAAGCACGTCACCCACAGGAAATTCGAGGGCTGGCCGGCGGTGCAGGAACTCGCCGCCATGCAGCGACGGGTCATGGACGCCTTGGTTGCGGAAAAGAATCGCGACTGCTAGTACCACGGACTCGATGAAAATTCCTGGCTCACCCCCTAGACATTCTTGTGAAGAAATGATAGGCTAGGAACAAGCCAGAGATATCCCACCCCAGGAGGAAGACAACGAGATGGCACCTACCGTAGAGAAGCGCGGCCCCGGCCGCCCCCCCGGCAGCAAGAACAAGGCGAAGCCCGCGGCCAAGCCGCCCGTCATCGACGACGGGATGGACGACGACGATGACGGCGGGATCGAGGAGGTCGACGAACTGGAAGACCTCGACGAAGTGGACGAGCCCGAGGACCTCGACGAGGCGGAGGAGCCGGACGACGAGGACCTCAACCTGCCGAAGGACTTCGTGGAAGATGCCCTGCGCAGCGCCCCCAAAAAGGCGCCGCTGAAGCCTGAGCCCATCCCCGAGAAGACGTCGAAGGCGCAGGCCGACGGCACGTCGTCGGACGGCAAGGAACTGAAGGTGCTGGCCGGGCAGATCGCCGCTCTCACCACCGTGGTGGGCGGGCTGGAGGAGAAGATCACCGGGCCCGGCGGCTTCGGCTCCCAGTCCTCCTTCGGCGCTACCCATGCCAACCGCCTCAACGACAAGATCACGGAACTCCACAAGAAGGTGGACGCCCTGATCGGCAACCTCTCAGCGATGGAGGCGTACCTCGCCGACGCGCTGGGCGACAACAGCAAGAAGACCGCGGCTCCGCAGGGGGCCATCAAGCGGAAGGCGGATGAGGAGGAGAAGGCGGTCAAGAAGGGCGGCATCTCCCCCGAGGACAAGCAGAAGTTGACCAAGTACATCGCGGCGACCTTCCGCACCCTGAAGGCCGGCAAGAAGTACGCGCTCAAGTCCGTGGTGGCTCTGGCCCAGGAGCGCCTGGGCGTGGAGATCGCTACCCCCAGCCGGGTGCAGGGCCTGCTGGAGGAGCACGGGATCAAGATCGTCAGCGCCAGCGAGGGGATCTTCTCCATCATCAGCGAGGACGAGTAGGCGAACTCATCGGGTGCCAGCCCGCTACGCGAACGCCGGCTAACGAGGCGTGACCCAGCCGGGAGAGGCCGGCACCAGTTGATGCGGCTAGGACGGCACAGTCTGACCCTCCCCCTCCGTGACATTGTGCTGAACGTCGGGCGGGGATACGCCGCATCATCCCACCCTCGCAAGAGGGCCAATACACAGCGTGTGTCTTGGTTCAAGCCAACTCTACAGATACTCACATCTAGCGGGGGCTTCGGCCCCCACATCTTTCAGGCGGGACCGAACACCCCAGCATGGATACTGAGTTCTTCGAGGTCGGCAAGGGCTCCATCAACGCCAAGTTGTGCGCTGAATGCGGCCTGAACAAGGGCTGCCAGAACCAGAAGTTGCCCACCCTCACGACGTCCACAGACGCCAGCGTAGACCTGCTGGTGGTGACTGGCTCCCCTTCCGAGCAGGACGACGCCGAGGGGTTCCTCATGTCCGACGAGAGCGGGCAGACCCTGGAGCCGTTCCTAGAGCGGTGGGCAGCCAACGGCGGAACCTACGCCATCTCCGCAGCGGTGCGGTGCGCAGTGAAGAAGCCCAGCGACGAGCAGATCCTGCTGTGCCGGGAGTACCTCGCACGAGACATCGCCAAGTTGCGGCCGAAGGTCGTCGTCGCACTGGGAAACGTAGCGCTGAAGGCTCTCTGGCAGGAGGGCCCCAAGAGCATCAACGAGGCCCGCAAGCGCGTCTTCAACGCCGGCCCCTACTACCTGCTCTCCACCTTCCACCCCACCTACCTGCGGCTCAACAACTGCCCCGAGGAGTTCGGGCGCATCCTGTCGCAGGCCGCGGACTTGATCGACGGCACGTCCGACCCGGAGCCGGATATTCGACTGGTCGAGTCCGGCGAGGACCTCGCTGCAGCCCGCAAGCAGATCCTGCGGGCCGACACCATCACCTTCGACTGCGAGTGGGGCAGCCCCAAGAAGGCCAAGGAACACGCTCCGGATATGCTGACCTTCTGGATGCCGAAGGTCAAGTTCGTCTGCGCCGGCTTCGGCACCAGCCTGGATGAGCCGGTGTGGGTGGTGCCCCGTCGCTTCATGTCCCGTGAGTGGCTGTCCTGCCTGAAGAACAAGACGATGCTGGCCCACAACTGCGTCGTCGACGTCTGCTGCCTCGCGCACTACTACGAGCCGTACCTGTGGCTGCTCATCAAAGGTGTCGAGGACACCATGATCACTTTCTCCTCGATGGACCTGGGGAAGATCGGCAACTCCCTGGAGTCCCTGTGCGACCGGCTGATGGGGATCGAGAACTGGAAGGGCGCCGCGTGGGAAGCGGTAGACGCGGAGAACGAGCGGCTGCGCTCGCTCAAGCAGAAACCCATCGCCAGCCTCGCGGATGTTCCGCTTACGCTGGTGGCGGACATGAACGGGCGCGACGTCTTCAACACCATGCGGCTGCGTCAGTACGCCAAGAAGAACGTGGAGATACCTTCCTGCTACCCCACCCTGCTGAAGGACGCGATCTGGGCGCTCGGGCGTACCACGCAGAACGGGATGCCCGCCGACAACGAGTACCGAGCCGCGCTGGAGACGGCCAGCAAGCGGTGGGCCGCGGAGATCCTGCGGCGGATGCGGCGGATGCCGTCCGTTCGTGCGGTCGAACGGGACCTGCCGGCCCGGTTCAACGGTGAGTTCAGCCCCAACTCCCCCATCTGCCAGTACGCCCTGGTGAAGACGACGGGGGCTGTCGTCCACCTGCGCACCAAGACCGGCAAGCCACAGTTGGACAAGAAGGAGGTGCTGCCCGAATTGGCGGCCGGGCACAACGCCTGGAAGTACCTCGTCGCATACAAGGAGTGGGACAACCTGAGCAACAAGTTCCTCACCCCGCTCCAGCACCACATCGTCGACGGGCGGATCCACACGACGTACCAGTTGTGCCGCACTGACCGTGGTGAGGGGGAGTCCGGAGAAACCGGGGCGGTTACGGGTAGGCTCGCGTCGTCGGATCCAAACGTCCAAAATCTTAAGCGGGACGCCACTTTCCGTCGCTTGTTTGTAGCGCGTCCCGGCTACATATTCGCCGAGTTCGATATGGCTCAGGCGGAGGTGCGTATCGCAGCGTGGCTGTGTCAGTCGAAGCGGCTGATGAAGGCGTGCCTCGCCGGCGACATCTATCAGGTGATGGGATCGGAGTTGTGGCATATTCCGCTGGCGGATGTGGCGAAAGGGACCAAGAGACGGGACATGATGAAGGTTGGAGTGCTGGCGATGATCTATCGCGAGACGCCGAAGACCTTCGCCCGTCGCAACAAACTCACGCTACACGAAGCGGAGGAGTTCCACCGCGACTTCCACCGACGCTTCCCGGAACTGCAGGATTGGCAGGAGGCCCTCATCCGAGCGGCTCGCCACGGCGATTTGATCGGCACCCCGTGGGGGCGTCAGCGCTCCTTCGACTTCGGCGGTGCTGCGCCTGATTGGCACGTAGAGAATCAGGTGGCCAACTTTCCGGTCCAAAGTACGAGTAGTGACTGCACGTTGTGGAAGCTGATTCGTACCTTCCGCGAGAACCAGCGGCTCGTCCCGGTCAACGTGGTGCATGACGCTATCTGGGCGGAGATCCCGCTGAGTGTGGTTGAGCAGGTGGGCAACAAGCAGGTGGCGCTGATGCGGGAGATGGACTACCCCTTCGAGGTATCTGTTCCGTTCGACGTCGAGGACAAGTACGGCCCGTCGTTGGGCGAGATCGTCAGCCGCGAGAAGTTCCTCGCGAGCCTACGGCAGGAGGTAGCGGTGTGAGGGCCTGGAAGTTCAACGGGCTGGCCATTGCGATCTGGTACGACCCGGAGTACCAGCGCTTCGTGGTGAAGGTCATAGCGCCAAAGCAGTGGATGCGCACGCGCACCTGTCTGGGGGTGGACAACATCGTCAACCTGCTGTCCCTGGACGGGGTGCGCAACTGGCCCGATACCCTGCTCAGAGACCTGAAGCGGGACGCCCGTAACAACGGCAGCCCCACCAAGGACTACGGCGATCTGTCCGCCAAAGCGGGTTGACACGAGTAAGTTCATAAGATATAATATCTTCACAAAGGAGAGCCGAACACATGGCAAAGAGTAACGGCAAAGACGGAGAGCGGGAGCGCTTCAACGGCTACCTGGACATCGACGGCAGCGACCCAACCTGCATCGAAGAGAAACTGAGCACGCTGCCGCGGGAGTTCATGCGGCAGACACAAAGGCGGGCAGGGCTGATGCAGATGCGCATCGACGCAGCCCGTCAGGCGGAGGCTCTCAAGAACGAGGTGTATCTCGAACTACGGAAGCAGAAGGACAGTGGCGATAAAAGCCTGACTGAGGATGTCATCAGCGCCCGTATCAAGAGTGACGAAGGTTATCTCAACGCCGCAGCCGAGGTCAGCAACCTCGAACTTGCAGAGGTAGTCCAGAGCGGGCGCCTAGACGCTCTGCGGATGCTGGAGCGATGCACCCTCAGCCTCGCCACCAGTCTCGCCACGGAGCGAAGACTGTCAAAGTAAATGTTTTGGCATGGCTGGCCGCGGCAGGGTCCGGTGCGGTTTGGTCGGGCTGGGTACGGTTGGGTCTGGTATGGTAAGGTCTGGGGGTACGCGACCCTCCCCAGCCTTAAATACAGAAAGGAGTTAAGTGGATGGCGAAGCAGCAGAAACTAGACGTACTGAACGAGGTCACTAACGGAGCGAAACGCCTGATCGAGTTCACGGAACCCTACATGGCGAATATCCAGGTGGTAGGTACCGCCCCATTCCTTTTCCACCGCTGGAACGTGGAGACGCTGGCGGCACGGGCGGTAGCCGCAAAGGGCTCGAAGGCGAAGAAGGAAGATGATATCGAGTCCTACGTTTACCGTGACGACAGGGGGGCTCTCGCTATCCCGGGTGAGATGTTTCGTATGGCCATCATCACCGCTGCCAAGTATCAGCAGGACCCTCGTTCTCCCCGTAAGAGCGCCATGGATCTGTTCAAGGCGGGTGTGGTGGTTCTGGAGGAACTCTGCCCCCTCGGCCAGAAGGACTGGGATTACCTGGATCGTCGTCGCGTGACCGTGCAGCGGAGCGGGATCACTCGTTCACGGCCCGCGATGAGTAAGGGCTGGCAGACGGAACTCTCCCTCCAGGTTCTCACGCCCGAGTATATCTCGCCGGAGAAGCTGAACGAGACGCTTCAGCAGGCTGGGCGCCTGATCGGGGTGGGGGACTTCCGCCCCACGTTCGGGCGGTTCCAGGTTGTGAAGTTTCAGGTCCGCGAAGCCTGAGTAAAGGTTCCTCGCACACAACGAGGGACACATCAATGCCCGAAAGGGCGAAGTAGAAGGAGGGCCACCACAATGGCCAAGTTGTTCGACGCCGCAACCGTGAAGGCGTCCCTGGCGGATGACCGGCTCAAGAGCCTGCGTCAGACCTACGGCAAGGGGAAGGGCAAGTACGAGTTCCAGTTCGTCAAGACCTCCCAACTCAGCCCGGGTGTGTACCGTATCCGCTTCCTCCCGCCGTTCCCCGGCCACGCCAAGCGCATTCCTGTGCGCGTGGTCACCCACTCGGTCGAGATCAAGATGGGCAAGGATCCCCTCCGCGTCATCTGCAGCGGGGCGGACTGCCTGATCTGCCGTCTGCTCCTGTTCATGGAGCCGCAGGTCGACGGTCTGAGCGACCCCAAGAAGGACGCGCTCAAGATCATGAACCCATGGGAGCGCTACTACTTCCCGCTCGCGGTCGGTGCCCAGCCCGACCCGAAGGACAACAACAAGTACCCGCAGTACGTGCCGGACAAGAGCGTGGAGAAGGGCATCCTGCTGATCGTCCAGGCGGACGGCATCATGACGTCCATCCTGAACCTCTTCACCAAGTACCCGGACCTGTCCGATATCGAGGAAGGGCGCTACCTGAAGCTGGAGAAGGAGGGCAACAACGGCTACGCCTTCTCCGAACCGGGTTCGCCCAAGCCGCTTGGCACGCCGGACCTCTACACCGCCGAGAAGTACCCGAAACTCGACGAAATGCTGTTCAAGAACGTCAAGAAGATGGACGGCGAGGACCTCCTCGAACTGCTGCAGGGGTGCTGGTGGTCGAAGATCGTGAACTTTGACGACCTGCTCGAAGGCGGCGTCGGGGGTGATGAGCCCGAGGAAGACGAGGACGAGCCCGCTCCTGTCGTCAAGAAGAAGGCGAAGCCTGTCGTGGAGGATGACGACGAGGATATCCCCGAAGTCGAGGAAGAAGACGACGAGCCTCCGGTCAAGCGGGCCGGCAAGAAGTTGGCGAAGGCGGTAGCCGATCTCGGCAAGTCGTCCGCCAAGAAGAAGCCCGTCGACGATGATGACGAGGACGACGAGAAGTCGCCCTGGGATGACGACGACTAGATAGTTCGGGGGCCGGCTGCGGGTAGATTTCACCATCCTTTCGCGAGCCCACAGCCGGCTTTCGTTTCCCCTTCTACAAGCGGAGGTAACCCGTGGCTCGCAAGAAACTAGATGACGAGTCAGGCGAAGACGACCTGATCGACGCCATCGACAAGCGGCTGGGGAAGAATGCCGGGATGCAGGACGTTGCGTACTGGCTCCCCACTGGCTGTGACCTGCTGGACTGGAGTATCGGAGGCGGGCTGCCCGGCGGGCGTGCAGTGGAGTGTTTCGGAGATGAGTCGTCTGGGAAATCCCTGCTCGCCCTCACCGCCAGCAAGAGCGTTATCCGCGCTGGGGGGCGCGTGGTATATCTGGATAGCGAGTCCTCGGTCACTCCGAAGCGTTGCACTGAGTTGGGGTTACCGTACCAGGACGAGCGGCAGTTCCTGGTGCGCACTCCCGATTCTCTGGAAGACTGCCTCGATACTATCGAGGACGTGTGCCGTCGCTCCGTGTCTCGTGCTACTCCTACGCTGGTGGTGTTCGACAGCGTAGCCTCCGCGGTGGCCTGTGAAGACGGCATGGACGGGAAGAAGTCTCTGGCAAAGGACTCTCCCCGAGTAGCCGGCGAGGCCCGGGTCTTGAACCAGTTCTTCAAGCGCGGCGTGCTGCGGAAGATCAAGGGCAGTCAGGTCTGCATCCTGTTCATCAACCAGACGCGGGACCTCATCGGCATGGGGTACGGGGAGAACATCAAGACCCCGGGTGGGAGGTGTATGCGCTTCTACCCCAGCGTCCGCATCAAGATTGCACGGTACAAGATGATGAAGCCAGCGAAAGAGGGGCAGGATCCTGCCGGAGCGTTCATCGTCACCAAGGCCGTCAAGAACAAAGTGGCCTCACCGTACCGCAAGGCCGACTTCCCCATCTTCTTCAAGACCGGGGTGGATAACGCGCTGGGGCTGATCTACTTCCTGGAGCAGCAGAAGGCGATCAAGCAGCCCGCGTCGGGATCGGTGGAGTGGGACGGCCAGAAGTACACCCGAGCGGCGCTACGCACGGCCATGCGGGGCGATGCTGCGCTATACGACGCTATCCGACAGGCGGCACGGAATGCCTACTTCAAGAACGATGCTTGAGCACGACTACTACTCGGCGAAGGAAGCCGCAGATATTCTGGGCCTGTCGAAACAGGCGATCCAGCAGCGCCTGTGGCGCGGTCAGGCGCGGGGGGCGGTCAAGCGCCCGCACCCCCACCATAGCGTCAAGTGGTGGATACCGGCAGAGTATCTGGAAGACGAGAAGGTACGGCAGGCCGCACCCCTCCCCCAGCCCGTGCTGCCCATGCATTATCGAGACACGGCTGACGGCCCGTCTGAGTGCGGCCATGCTGTGCGTGACACGACCGCGGACCGTAGCGCGGTCACCTGCAAAGTCTGTCTGAGGATCGTCTCCAAATGGACCTCATAGAGGCCACTCGCGAAGAGAGGTCGATTGCCTGGGCCCTTCGCGATAGCGAAGCCTTCGGATCGCTGATCGAGGCGTTCAAGCCGGAGTACGTGGAGCACCCCTACTATCAGGTGGTGTACCGCATCGCCCGCAGCCTCTTCAAGAAACTCAAGCGGCCCCCCACTCAGGAGGAACTAACCTCCATCGTCCTCAGTCGTCTGCCCCCAGGGGAATCGCCTGACACCATGTCCGGCATCATCCAGGGGATCGAGCGGCTGTACGCGCTCGACGTCACCGAGGCGACCTACGTCGAGGTGGCTGAGTACATCGCTCTGCGGGAATTGACCGGGCTGGCAGACGCGGTGTCGTCCATGGAGCAGGACCCGACTGAACTTCTCGACAAGGCGCGCTCCATTGTCGACCGCATGGAGCCGCTGGTGTCCTCCCGCGACAGCACGAAGTTGGTGTACCCGCTGCGAGCGGAGTACCTGCAGCAGTTGCTGCTGGTGGATGACGACGAGGAGGTCATCCCTTTCGGCTACCCCAGCCTGGACGGGATGCTGCGTAACCGCGGGGCGGGGCGCGGAGAACTCGTCGTGGTGATGGCCAGCACCAACGCGGGCAAGTCGTGGGTGCTGCTCAACATGGTGGCCAACTTCGTCGACCAGGGGTTCCGCGTCGCTTACTTCACCCTGGACGACACGCAGACCGAGATCGATCGCAGGTTCTTGGGCCGGGCTTCGGGGGTGGGCCTGGACCAGCCGTATACCAAGCAGCAGCGGCACGAGATGCTGCTGGACTGGATGTACGAACGCAACGTCAATCCGGACAATCTCGTGCTTACTTCTCTGGTAGCAGAGCGCATCAGCGTGGCCACTATCCGCGGCTACGTGGGAATGATGGAGCGCGAAAGCGGCCCGGTCGACGTCATCGTGGTGGACTACGGCGACCTGCTGGAGTCGTCGTCGCACCACGAGAAGCATCACCTGAAGTTGGGCGATGTCTTCGAGGGCCTGCGGCGCATGGGGAAACTTCACAACTGCTTGGTGGTGACCGCCACGCAGACCAACCGCGAGGGCCTGGAGCAGGAGATCCTGTCGTTGAAGAAGATCGCCGAAGGCTTCATCAAGGCATGGCCGGCCGCCCTGTTCCTGGCGCTGTGCCAGACGCCGGGGGAGATGGCCATGACCCCGCCGCGGTGTCGGCTGGCCATTCTCAAGAACAAGCGGGGGCGCGTCGGGTTCGAACTCCCCTTCATCGCCGACTGGGGCAACGCCATGTTCCGTGAGGACCCCGACGGGTCGCAGCGCAACATCACGCAGGTACTGGCCAGGAAGGCGGAGGAGGAGCGGCAGGCCGCCGAGGACATGCGCCAGCGCCGCAACGGAAAGAAATCCTCACAAGATATTGACGGGGGCGACCGCAAGAGTGTAGAATGGAATCGACCCAAGAAGACGTTCCAGGCTTTCCCCGCTACTGGAGACGCACCCCCCGAAGGAGCCGAATGATATTGGACAAGGATGAACTCCTGTTCCAACTGGTGCATGAGAAGGTGCTGCGCAGCAAAGCCGAGATGCACAATATCCGCGAGTGGTGCCTGGGCGCCGCGCAGGCCCTCGAAGCCTACGACGCCATCAAGTCGGGCAAGGGCCACACCCCCGAGAGCGTGGAGGAGGAGGCCAAGGCGGCGGCCCGCAAACTCGCGGTCATGCTGGAGGAGTGGACGCGCGACTCCAACGTGCGCAACGCGGCGGTGTACCACCTCACCGCAGCAACCATCAAGGAGATGCTCAAGTTCGTCGAGTACAGCGGCGCTGGCCCGTGCCCGGTCTGCGGGCAAGAGCACGCCCCTATCCACTAGGAGGAGAAGCACACTATGTCCACAACCACGCAGGAGACCCCCGAGCAGGCCCAAGCCCGGGTCGCCCAACTGATTCACCTGTTCGGCGCCATCGCCCCGGGCACATCGCTGGAGCAGGTGCTGCAGCAGCAGACCACGCTCGGTATCGTGCATGACCTGACGCAGCGCGTCTACAGCAGCGCCATCGGCCAGATCCTAGGGGCATTGCCGCCGGGCTCGCCCGAGTTCCTGGCGGCGCAGCAGCAACTCAACGAAGCGGTGCAGACCATGGCCACGCACCGCGGCTTCAACCCGCTGCGCCCCGAGGCGGTTCCTGACCTGGAGATCGCCTTCGGCGCGAGCGTGGTGCAGGTGATCGCGGAGTACGCCCTGTACGGGTGCCAGCAGTACATCGACCGCACCGTGCAGGCCCTGTCGCAGGTCCCCGCGCAGTACCGGATGCCCGGTGTGCAAGTCGACACGGAGTGGTTCGACCCCAACACCGGCGAGCCCCAGGGCTCGAACAACTCCGAGCGCGGAGCGAGGCTGGCGGATGTGCTCAAGCAAAAGCACGCCGAGGCGAAGGCCCGTGCGGCTGCGGACATGGCCAAGCAGGACGAGTCGCAGGGAGCGATCGTAGGGTATCCCGCGGAAGCCGCACCCAACCCTGCGCCGATCGCCGGGCTGCAGCCCGAGGAGACCGCAGCACTGACGTCACCGCCTCTGCCGCCCCCGGCGCCTGTGTTCGTCGATGCGGTGTCGACGACCACCGTACCGCAGCAGACCCCGGCCGACAGCACGATCATGGCGGCGAACGACAATGAGTAGAGCCCTCATCGTCAGCAACCCGGACGGTACCTTCGAGGTGCATTCCGACTACAGCGCCGGGTTCGTGGCGGCGTTGAAGGATCTGGTGCCGGCCGAGGACCGTGAATGGGACCCGTCCGAGAAGGTCTGGAGGGTGTCCAACCCGGATCTCTATGCGGACGTCGTGTCGATCATGGAGGACAATTACACGGACGTGAGTGAGTCGTGACCGTGAAGGCAGGATGGGGCTACCCAGGCAGCGCTCGTGTCATGCACTACTTCTGGGGCTCACGCTCACTGTGCGGCAAGTGGGCCTACTGGGGGGAGTTGTCCGCGGAAGCCTCCGCCGCAGCGTCTTGTGTGACCTGCAGGAAACGACTGGCAAAGGAGGCGCAGAAGAAATGAGGGTCATCAAGTACCAACTCCCAGCGCCTGACCCAGACAAGAACACCTGCGATCTGATGATGGACCGGGTGCTCAAGATCCTGCACGTCGACGCTCTCCCGATGGTGAGCATCATCGTGGTGTGGGCCGCGGTCAACCCGGTCCCCGAGCAGGATCGCCGGCCCTACCGCATCCATCTGATCCCGGACGGGCTGGATACGGATGTCCACGTTCCCCTGACCAAGCACATCAACACCTTCACCATGATCCACCCCCTGAGCGGGCAGTTGATGTGCTTCCACGCTTTCGATGGAGGGCCTCTGAAGTTGTGACGAAGGTTCTGATCGGATTCCGCAAGGAAAGGCAGCAAATGAGCAAAATATCCCCAGCCCTATACCGCAGCGAAGATCATACATGGATGACCCCGCCCGAACTCATCAACGCTCTGCTGCGCTTCGAGGGGCGAACTGAGTTCGATCTGGACCCGTGCTGCTCCGTGAAGAACATCCCTGCCCGCCGCCATTATGCCCACCCGGAACATGATGGGCTGGTGTTACCATGGAGTGGGGTGCCGCACGAGGGATGGCCGTCTCTCGTGTGGATGAACAGTCCTTACGGCAGGATGTTGGCAAAGTTCATGGCAAAGGCTGCAGCGGAGGCCGACCGTGGCGCCCGTATTTGGATGATCGTTCCGGCTCGTACCGAAACCATATACCAACATGCCTACGGGCTAACCAAGGCCGGCTTCGTGGTCTTCATGAAGAAACGTGTTTCCTTTATCAGGTCCGTGCAGTCCGCGGGTCCCGGCGAAGACAACAACGCCCCGTTCCCGACGATGCTGCTTTACATGGGCCCCGACTGGGCGGAGAAGGCGGTACGGTGGGAGATGGCTCCGGCGTGGCCGGGGTCGTTGATGATCCAGGCTACCGTGGAGCGGGCGCGTGATCTTACCCAGGCCCATGACGACTTCTACCGCGTCGGAATCGTCGCGTGAAGGGCCTGCGGGCCAAAGGGCGAGTCGCAGGAAAGGGCGGCAAGGAACTCCTGCTGCCGTGCCCGAGATGCGGGAAGGAGAAGTTCTACGTCAACATCGGCAAGAAGTCGGCGTGGTGTTGGAATGCGTTGTGTCATTACAAGATCAACTCAGACGCCGACTTCTACGCGCTGGACCTGACGTACCGCCCCAAGAAGGTACCCGGCGTACTGGCGAACATCCCCGACCTGTACGACCCAGCCGAGTACGAGGAGGCCCGCAAGTTCCTGGAGGGGCGTAGCGTAGACCCGAGCCATCCCGACATCCGCTACGCCCCCTCCCAGCAGATGCTGTACTTTCGCATCACGTCTCCGCTGGACGGGTATCACCCGTCTTGGCATCGCAGAAGCGTGAAAGAGAAATCCTGGATCGTGCTGAAGGGGACGGACAAAGACGCCTACTGGTACGAGCCGGTACGATGGGAGGAGCGGCGCATTATCTTGGTGGAGGGGTGCTGGGATGCGTTACGAATCGGCGCCGGCAGCCTGTCGTTGTTGGGGGCTAAGATGAGCAAGCACCACCTGACCGGTATTCTGCGCAGAGGATGGGAAGACGTAGCCCTTTGGCTGGACCCGGATCAAGCCGGGATTAAAGGATCACTGGAGATGGAACACATGCTCACTGGGGCAGGTTGCAGCGTTCGCGTCATCCGTCATAAGTGCAAGCGACCCACAGCGCCCCCGTTCGAGACGCGGTTAGTAGAGCCGGGTGACTGCGGGTGCGAGAAGTTCCCGCAACAGGCCCGACAGTGGGCGGCAGGAGGGTATAGCGTTGGAGAAGCGTGATGCGTTGGAAGCGGTAGCGGCTGCCGCTCGCGACGTGGCCTCCTTCAAGGCATTCAACACGTACCGATGGAGCAGCACCTACCTGACGGATGCGGTTCGAGTGCTACGGGAGCGGCTTGCGGATCTCGACAAGCCAGATCACGCCCCGTTCCACGCCAAGAACTGTCCCTGCTGCACCAAGCCCAGCCCCTTCACGCCGCATGGCCCCATGCTGCAGTGTGAGGAATGCAGAGAGTGGCATTCCGAGGCGTTTCCCTGCGCCCCCAAGCCCAGCGCGTGGTTGGGGCGAACCGCCAAAGTGGCGACTGCTCAGACAAAGGAAGTGCCGTGAAGCCGACCACTACTGTCTTCCATGACCAGGACAGCCTGCTGCAGGCGATCATGCGTATCCACGGCATCGAGCGCTTCACCGTGGACCCAACATATTCTAAGGGCTGCTTCTACACCAGCGGGAAGATTCCCGAACCGGAGTTCAAGTTCGACATCAACCCACAGCGCCCAGGCGTCATGCAGGCGGATTGCCGGGACCTTCCGTTGCTTGACGAGTCGGTGTCTTCGATGTTGGTCGACTTGCCGTTCATCCACCATCCCGGCAAAGACAGCATGATGGGTAACCGCTTTGGGGGGTTCCCGTCTCAGAAGGTGCTGAGAGAGGTGTACTATGAGGCGCTGGTCGAGTTCGAACGAGTGCTGAAGCCCGGCGGGCTGCTGTGCTGGAAGGTGCAGAACATCGTAGAGTCCGGGAAGCAGGTGTGGAACAGTTGTTGGCTGTGGCTGCAGGCGGTCGAGCGTGGGTGGTACCCGCTGGACAAGGCGGTCCTGATCGGGCACACCCAGCCCACGGGCTTCAATCATCACAAGCAGCAGCACCTGCGACGAGCCGACTCGGACTTCTGGCTTTTTCGCAACGCTTGACAAATCTTGTGAAGAAATGATACCATGGGGTTACGATGTTTAGAGCACTCGTCTCAGCCGATATCCATGCAAATTCGAACACCATTCTGGGTAAGCCGCGACTCCCGGTCTGTCGTCGCCTTTTCGCCGCGCTGATCGAGAAATCCGTCGGGCACAAGTGCAGCCACATCTTCCTGCTGGGGGACGTGTGGCACGCCAAGCATCCGGCTCCCGAGGTAGTACTGGCGGTCTACGAGTTCCTGGAGAACGCCAAAGCGAAGGGGCTGAAGGTCGTCATCTTGCTGGGTAACCACGACGTCTATCAGCCCGGCGAGGAGAACAAGTCCTTGCTGCGCATCTTCGACAGCGGGCTCGCCCAGGTCGTAGACAGGCCCCGAGTCTCCCGCCTAGAAGGCCCCGTCGACATCTACATGCTGCCGTGGTATGAGAGCGACACCTACAAGCAGCATCTCAAGCAGATGAAGAAAGAAGCGTACAAGAGCCGTCAGGCGGGGCGGAAGGCCTTCCTCTTCACGCATGTCGGGCTCTCCGAAGGCAAGCCCTCCCTATCCAACTTCCAGCCCCCGCAGCGGGTGTCGACAACCGACATTGACCCCAACCTGTGGGATCTGGTGCTGATGGGGGACTACCACATGCACCAGAAACTGGCGCCTCACGCGATGTACCTAGGCAGCCCCGTCCCCCACACTTTCGGGGACGAGGGGAACGTCGGCTTCTGGGTGTTGGCGTGCGGCCCAGAAGTTCTTGAGGGCTATCGCTTGTCCCCCGTCCCTGTTGGCGACTGGGTGCCGCGGTTCGACCGCTTCGTCATCGACGACCTGAAAGGCCTGCACGTCCCGTACAAGAAGGAGAACTACACCCGGATCGAGTGCGCCCCGGAACTGTACGAGAAGGTGCGCAAGATGTACCCGGAAGCCGAGGTACTGCCGCTGCCTTCTGAGGTCAAGATCGACGCATCCTCCAGCCGCATCTCTACCGAGGCACTGGATGACTACCCGACGCTGATGGACGAGTATCTGGAGATGAAGAGAGTGGAGAAGAAGCAGCGGGAGCGGCTCAAGCGGGCCGGGCTGGAGTTGTTGCAGAAGGTGAGGGCGTAGGGATGACGTGGGTCATCAGCGGGCTGCTGTTGGGCAGTCTGTTGTCGGTGTGTGTGATATCAATGCGGGAGGGGCAGAAGCGGTGCGCGTCCTGCCGGGGTACCGGATATTATGGAGAGCGCTTTCGCTCTCCGCGGTGCGTGATCTGCGAAGGAGTCGGAAAGCGATGATCTTCGAGGAGGTGCGAGATGCCAGATCAGCCTGAAGCGGAACGGATCATCCACGAACTGAGCGTCATGGCGGGGGTACTTCAACAACAGAACGAGGCACAGGCCCGGCGGATTGCGAAGTTGGAGGGGGCGCTGGATACAGCCATCACATTGTTTGAGCAGGACGACGAATTGACCTCACCAGGGACTGACACTTGGCTCTGGCACCACGAAGCCCGCGCCCTCCTCGCCCCGCCCTCAACAGCACCGAAGGCACCGAGGAGGTGGAGTCGTGAGTAGGCACTTCGACAACAACGGAAACCTTTGCCATTGCGGGGACGCGCACGAGTCAGAGATCGACCGCCTCCGTGCCCAGGTGGCGAGGCTTCAGGAGTGCTTGGCGATGACCGTTCACTCCCATCTGTGTCGTTGCACGAACTGCATCGCGGAGGAGCCTGTCGTCATCCATGGGGCTATCACGCCTGCGAGGATGCGGCCCGAGGACATGCCGACGATCACCGTTCACGAAGACGGGTGCCCCCTCGGGGATTGCTCGGGGTGCTACGAGCCACGGGATCCGAGGGCAGGGGAGGTGGGGGCCGATGCCTGACCACGTCGTGGGCCGCATCGAGTTCGGGCCGCCGGGGGACGATCCGCCCGGCATCGACACGTTCGCCGCGGTCGTCGGGGCGACCACGATGGGCGCGTTGCAGCGAGAGATGGGTGACCTTCGAGTGCTGTTCGAGGATCTGCGGCGGCGCCTGAAGATCTCGGACTATCAGATCGACAATCTCCGAGCCCACGTCCCCTGCGAGGCGGCGGTGGAGGCAGTGCGGAACTACGTCGCGTGCTATACCCGTGAGGTGGGCGGCAAGAGGGCGCCCAAGTATACGCGCTTGGTGGAGGAGGCTCTCCGCGAGCATTGGCCCGCCGGATGGGGGCCGTGGCCTGGAGGCGAGGTATGAATCTGACGCTAGAATCAATTACCTTCCGCGGCTTCCGATCCTTCTACTCTGAGTATACACTGGGCTTCGACAAAGGCCCGCTATTCCTGTTTGGCAAAAACTTGCAGCACCCAGAAAAGTTCCAGTCAAATGCTGCTGGTAAGAGCACGGTAGCGCTGGCGTTGTTGTGGTGTCTGACCGGTCGGCTCCCCATGAAGGTGCAGAAGGACGAGGTGATCAATCGCCAGTCCGACGAGGCATTCGTCGAAGCGAAGTTCACCGACCTGCTGATCCGCCGCAGCAAGAAGCGCGGCTATGCCGAGTCACTGTACTGGAAGACGTCTGACGGGCGTGAGGGAAAAGGTGAGTTGGGCGAGATCGCCCGCGGACTGACCGAGATCATCGGCATCGACAACGCACTGATCTTCAACAGCCTGTGGATCGACGGAGAGTCCAAGACCGTCCAGTTCCTGTTTGCTCAGGACGGTGAGCGCATGGAGATCCTGGAGGGGCTGCTGGCGCAGAACCTGTTCTCCAACGCGCGAAAGTTGGCGTCAGACGCCTGCACCGAGGCGAAGCGCCGCGAGGCGACGCACAACACGGAGGCTGTTTCCCGACAGGCCGAGTACGACAATGAGTCGGGAAGGTATGAGCGAGCGGTCACAGCCCTGGCTGAGTATGACGAGCGAGTGACGACAGCAGAAGCGCGGCGAGACAAGCGGCGGGCTGAGATAGCGGGGCAGCGGGAGGCGCTGAAGGTGCGCTACGCCGCGCATCAAGAGCAGCACAACGACCTGGAGGACGCCTCCCGCGAGGTGGGTAATCTGGAGGAGGACCTTCATGCAGCCGAGCAAGAGGCGGCAAACCTTTCCGCATCCTACGCGGTATTGCGGAGAGCCGCCGGGCTGGAGATGGGCGCCGCCTGTCCAACCTGCCGCCAACCTGTCACGAAAGAGTGCATGAAGCCTGTCATCAAGGACCTGGAGAAGTATGGCGGAGACTTCCATCGCACCCAGAAAGAGGTGGAAGACCTCCGCCCACGACTGGCCGAAGCCCGGCGACGTCTACGAGAAGCGGAAGCGGCCGGAGCAGCCCTGAAACCCATTCGGCATCAGGCCCAGGCCTTGAAGGAAGAAGACGCCCGCCTAGACGAGGCCGTCGATTACGGCTCTCGCGATGCGCTGTATGCCGCGGTGGCGGAGTCAAAGAAGAACCTGCTGGTGCTGGAGGCGGGTATCCTGAGCGCCAAAGGCGCCCTGGTGGACGCGAAGACTGACGTCGACACCTGGGCGTTCTGGATGGAGGGCTTCGGCAGCAAGGGCCTGCGGACCATCATGCTCGACAAGGTGCGTGTCATGATGCAGCACCACGTCGACCTGTATGTGAAACGGCTGGCGGGAGACGCCTTCAGCGTGAAGTTCCCGCCCTCCAAGAGCGGCTTCGCCATCGTGTTGGAGACGGCGGAGGGCCCGGTGTCGGTCGAGTCCTTCAGCAAGGGCGAGGTGTGGCGAGCGAATATCGCGGTGCTGCTGTCTTTGCGCAAGGTCCTGCAGTACATGAAGGCCACGCCGTTGAACTTCCTGATCCTGGACGACCCCTGCTCGGGCAGCGTGGACGACGTGGGGGCGGACAGCATCGTGGAGACGATCATCGCCATCTCCGAAGAGTTCGATCAGGTCTTCTGCACGCTGCCGAAAGAGGTGGCGGTGCCCTATGACCGGGCGCTGATGGTGGTCAAAGACGCGGAGGGGTTCTCCGAGATTCGAGGGTATACGGCATGAAGACATGGACCTGCCGGGTAGCCTGGGTGCTGCTCGCCATTGTGTTCCTTCCGATCTTTGTGATTGCCGGGGTGCTGGGAACAGTAGTCGTTCCCGGGCTGGCGGCGTGGTACGACGCTGTAGTAGAAGGTTGGCGGAAGATACCATGAGCGGCTCCCCGGGCTACAGCGACGCAATCGCTTATGCATGGGCGATAGAGGTGTGGCGACGACACCGGCTGGAACTCATGGGCTCCTTCGCCGCGCTCGGACTGAGGGGCGAAGAGTGACCTGCCCGAAGTGCGGGCACAACACCTGCGCTGATTGTGGCCAGTGTCACGACACAGAGCCATGCTCCTGCGACTGCTTCCGCCACCCCTGTAACACTGTAGGGGTATGCCCTGCTGCGGAGTACCTGTTCGAGAGTGGGGCGGAGTGCTGTAAGTGCGGGAAACGACATACTGCGACGAGGCTACCGAAGTGAAGATCGACACATCGCTGATGCTCCGTCGCAAGCGGCCCTACGCCGAGCATGTCCTGACCTTCTTCGTCCCCGGCGAAGCCAAGCCCAAGGGGCGCCCCCGCTTCGCCAAAGCGACGGGCCACGCCTACACCCCGAAGCGCACTGCCAGCGAGGAGGCGGTCATCCGCGCCTACGGCCAGAAGCAGATGATCCGAGAAGGGCTGGAGCAGCCCTGGGACGGCCCATGTGTGGTGGTGGTCACCGCCCTGATCGACAAGCCGAAGGACTGGTGGGAGGGGAAGGAGCCCGGACGGGGTGATGTTGACAACTACGCCAAACTGGTGACCGATGCGTTGAACAAGATCGTGTTCAAGGACGATCGCCAGATCGTCGAACTCACTACTGCCAAGGCATACTCTGATACCCCGGGAGTGCGGGTGCATGTCGCGCTCTACGCAGACGTACCCAAGCCGAAGAGGCCGCGCAAGAAAGCCGTTTGACGGTTTCTTCACAACTATGCTATAATGGGTGGGCGAAGGATAATGGAGGGCCCTGATGGGACGTGACCTGATCTACTCGAACCGCGGCGTGTGCGCGACAGTCTTCCTGGACGCGGAGGTACACGCACGGCTGAAGGCTGACGCCAGAGCCCGCAAACTGTCCCTGTCACGGTTCGTCAACCAACTGGGCGTGGCCTACATGCGCGCCAATCCCGCCGAGCAACCGTCCGTAGACGAGGGCGCCCCGGTGCCCGCCCCTCCGCCGAAGCGTAAGGCCGCCACTCCGCCGGGTGTGGACAAGAAGCGACGGGTTCCCGCCAAGAAGACGGCGCAGAAGAGGTGAACTGGTTCGAGCACAGCCCTACCGCGCGAATGATGGCAGGGCTGCCCGTCTCCGACCTCGGGGCACGCTGCAGACATGGCAACAGCCTGACGATGTTCTGCACAGGATGCCACAGCGACCGTATGGGGGCAGCAGAAACTTGGGAGCAACATGAGTCTGCCATTGAGCACGAGGGCATGACGCAGCAGAGCCTGTGGGACATGCAGGACGCCATGCGCGGCCTCAACACCGCCGTCCAGGGCCTGACACAGCGCCTGGAGGCAGAGAAAAAGAACCCTCCCCTGTTTCCAGAAGAGGGCTAAACTACCGTGATCGTTGGCCCGGGGTAAAGTTCAGCGGCGACCGGCTTTGGCGGAGCCGCGAGTTGTCTTCTTGGCAGCGGCGCGACCGCTGGTCTGGGTCCTGGCGGCACGCAGCAGGGCGTCGTCGAGCGTGAGCACCTCGGGGGGCTCGGGGACGTCATCGACGTCTTCAGCAGACGCCTTCTCAGGCGCCGCAGCGGGAGCCATCTCCTCGACAACAGGCTCCGCAGGAGTGGGCTCCATCGCCGCGATGTCCACCGTCGCCTGGGAGATATTGGCCAGTACCTGCGTCTGGCGCCTGGGCGCCAGTTCGTCGTACTGCTTGCGGAGAAGATGCAGCAACGGCAGACACTGCGAGCGCACTGTCTCCGGAGCCTGCCGCCACGGAGTTGCCTCGCTCCCGTTGCGGTCAGCGATCAGGATCCCCCGACCGGGATGGAAGACGAGTTCCTTGCTGTAGTGGCGATCGTACCCGCCACAGGAAAAGCAACAGCCCTTCAACACCTCCTCAGCCGCCTCGAACTGCTCGGTCACGCCGGCGCGGAGTTCGGGAGTGGGGCCGACTGCGGCGGCCTTCGGGTCGTGCAGAGCCTCCTTGGCCAGCAGGAGAGATATCTGAGCGTCGGACAGGGACTGCATGGGGGGCTCCTTCTAGGGTTTTTTCGTGGGAAGGGCTTTAGGGATGGCCCTCACCCGTTCGGTCAAAGACTCCAACCGCTCGTGTAGAGCTTCGGCGGCATCGGTCGCTGTCTTGATCTCCGTGTTGTCGGGAGGCTGTGTCATGGCATTACCCTCCTTCACCGGGGGCATCCCCGGTTCTTGAGGATCTTAACCAGATCGCGGACCGTTTCCGCGCTGGCACGACTGATCTCGGCCGAGGAGTGAACGGCGTCCGCAAGCTGCTCCAGCGTCTCGGTCATCTTCGTCAGTGCTGCGGTGTTGGCGACCGCGATCTGGAGAGTCTGCTGGCAGTTGGCTTGGGCCGCTACCAGGGCGTTTTTCAGGTGGCCGTCAGCAGCGCTGTCGCGTCGCCCCACCAACAGGATGATCACCAGCGAGAGGATGGCGAATACCGACCCCTCGATCAAGATTTTTGTAACGTCCATGTACTGGCACTCTCTCGTTGTTCAGTTTAGGCCGAGGACTCACTGGTAGATCAGGACGCCAATGAAGTTCGTCTCGTATCCAGAAGACGCCCCATTCTTCCCGGTCACCTTGAGTTCCAGGTCGTATACCTGATTGGCCGTCAGGCTCCCCAGCGAAATCTCAGAAGACCATTGATTGTAGGTGCCTGCCGCCGCATACTGGTCCCATGTACCCTTCTCGGTAGTGTCCAGTTGCAGTGACCAAATTCCTGCGGCCGGCCCGGTATTGGCGACAACGCGGGCTTTCCAAGTTCCGGTGACGGGGACGGCCAACTTCTTACGGATCTTGTCGTTGAGAGCATCAGCCGAACCGTTGGTCATGGTGTTGCCGAGCATGCCATCCCCGTCAGCCCCTGAATTTGTCCAAGTGCCCGCAACGACAGCCCAGCGGGTGACCGCCGTCCCCACACCCGGGAGGAAGAAGGAGATGCCACCTCCGGCAGCGGCCTGGAAGGTCGGATCCACCCCGGCCCCGTTGGACGTGAGAACCTGGCCCGCCGTGCCGGCCGTAGTCACCTGGACTGCGCTAGTGCCGTTGCCGATCAGGACTCCGGCATCGGTGAACGTAGTGGCCCCGGTCCCACCACCGGCAACAGTGATGAGCGTCCCACCGATCTTCGCGTAGGTGAGGGCCGTTGCACCAATGGTGGGGGCGCTGGCGTTGGTGCAAGCCCACAGCGTTCCGCCATTGACGGTCCCCGCCTCTACGAAGACCGAGGAGCCTTCGATCTCGGCCGCCACATCATCCCCAATGTAGCGCGTCAGGATGTAGGGAAGCAGCCCAGTACCCACCACGGTCACAGTATACACGCCGTTGTTAGCCCCTGCCACTTCATCCTTAACCAGCAGGCGATCCCCGGCCACCAGGGTCACCCCATCCTGGGCGGCGAGGGCCCCGTTGGCGTTAGCCGTCAGAGTGGCGCCCACCCCGAGCGTTCCGTTGGCATAGGTGTTCGCGGCCAGCACAGCAGTAGTGGCGGCACGAACTGCGCCACGTGCGATGAGGACCGCCACATCGTTAGCCTCTTGGGTTGGGGATACCGCGTCATACTTGGGCATTTACGTGAACTCCGTGATGATGGCGGAACCCGCATTCGGGTCACTGGCCCAGATACCATCCACGATCCCTGTGTAGCCATAGGGCGCCTCCCAATAGCCGTACTGGCTGAGGGAAGCCGTGAAGTCCGTGGTGGTCGCCGTGGCCCCACATTTGATGTGCAGACGGGCGGTGGAGGTGTTCTCGATGGACAAGCCCAAGCGATTGGCATTGGCCGCCTTCAATGTTATGTTGCCGGCGTTGTCGGCTACTTGGGATGTCGTGCCGGTGGCAGAGCGCACTTCCTTCACAACGTTGGCATCGGTGGCGATGGCGACCCGCTGCGTGAGCGCGGTAGAAGCCCCCACGCCTCCTTGGACGCCCACCTGTCCCGCAATGGTGTTGACCGCAGCGCGATTGGTTTCGTCCCAGTCGTCCATGATCTCTAGGGCGGTCACCGCAGGGTCATTGGTCGCCAGAATTACTCTCGGGGTGCCAGCCTCTACCCCGCCCGCCCCTCCGGTAATCCCTACACTACCTGCAATGAGATTCACCGCTGCACGGTTAGTCTCATCCCAGTCATCAATGACCTGGAGCGCAGCCACGGCAGGGTCATCCGAAGCCAGGGTCACCCGGGGGGTGACCGCGGTTACCACGCCAGCGCCGCCCACTGCGGGCTGAACCTTGGTGCCGTTCGTAGCGTCCCCACGCATGAAGTCCCAGGTAGCCCCATCGTACTGCATCCCGAAGGAAGCCACTGCGGGGGCCGTAGGGGTCGCCGTGTTATCGGCCATCAGCGCAGCAGCAGGGAGTTCGGTATCCACCGTACCGCTGACGGCGGCGATGTCGCGGCTGTAGGTGTTGGAACCTCGGCCTGTGGCGGTGACGGTACCCCCCACGTAGGTGGAGACACGGGCACGGATCTTGGAGAGTGACCCACCCGTCGGGACCACGTAGACTCCATCCGCGGCGGCGGTCGTCGCGACGGCGCCGGTGCCGATGTTGATGGCCTGTAGGCTGACCCAGTTGGTTTCGTTGACCGTGCCCTCGAAAGTGAGAGCCGCGTTCCACCCGCCGCTCCCCACGATCTGCACCACCACAGCGGCCAGTCCACTGCAGTAGTAAGCGTTGCCATCCGCTAGTGCTGCGGCGGCGGCCTGGAATGCCATGATAGTGGTGGGGCTGAGGTGAGGCCAGGGGTCGTTCTGAGTGCTGGCTGCCATGGGTAAACCTCGCAGGTGCCGGGTTCTGTCGTTCCTATCCTAGCGCCGAAAGAGCGCCCTGTCCAGAAGGCCGTAGACTTCAGGAGGGACTTTCTGCTAGAATGGTGTATAAGGCTAGATAGCCTTCAGTCCTTTGGAGGACATGCACAAATGAGCCATCTCCCCCGCCCCGACTGCAACTGCATCGCCTGCGCGGCGTCCCGCAAGCAGCGGTACGAGCACAAGCAGACTTGCATGTGCCTGCGCTGCCGCCAGATCAAGGACGGGGTGAAGGTGCATGTGATCGTACCGCGGCGGACCATGGAGCGCATCGAGGGGTACGTCCGCTACCTCAGCCTGCCCCGCCCGGATATCATGCGCGAGGCGCTGGAACTGTGGTTGAAGGTGGCTGACCACCGACGAGCGGAAGCGGAGCGGGCGCGTGAAGGTTCCGTCTGACCCGCAAAAATTCCACAGGTACCTACAGCGGCTGCGGGCGGGCTATGGCCTGTCCGCTTCTGAGCAGCGGGAGTGGCTGCTGCTGGCGCAATACTGGATCGAACTCTACAAGGAAGCGGGAAACCCTTTCATGGCCGGGCAGGTGACACGGTTTCTGAAGACGCATGAGGGCGGGCGCAAGCCGTCCAAGAGGCGGTCCACCGTCGAGGACGTCCACTCCCAGATCGCCAACGAGGTGCTGCGATGAGGTTTGAGGTGGGGCGAGAGGTGTGCCTTTGCAGCGTCTGCGGCGGACCGCGGTCTTTCCCGCGGACGTACAAAGACCTGATCGCGGAGGCGAAAGAGCGCGCGGGCCCTGACGGGGGGACGTGGGAAGGCGTAACACGACGAGTCGTTGACGGGCTGCGCGACGGTCGAAAGCGAGAAGACGAGGAGGTGAAGAAGCGCGTGAAGATACAAGTGACGGAGAAGCGCCTCGAACAGGCACTGACGTGGACCGCTGTAGTGGGTGGGGCCGTGGCCGCCGGTATCTTCATCTACCGGGCAGTGCGGCGATGATCTGGGGCTGGGACTGGCTGTACTGGGCGGGCGCCGTCGCGGTAGCAAGCCTGCTGTTCTACCTGGGGTACCGCCTGTTCGAACGTATCCTCTTCCCGGGCGGAGACGACGAGTCATGACCCTCCCCGGCCAGATCCCCAAGCCCTCCGAGGAGAAACTCTGGGAGGGGAATGAGTGTCGTCGCTGCTGCGCCGACTACTCGAAGAACCTGTCTGCGCTGGGCGTGGCTACGCTCATGCACATCGAACTGAAGGTGTGCCGCGTCTGCCGCGGTATCCTGGAGAACCAGATGGAGCAACTCATCGCCATGTCCCGCATGTCCTACGGCGGCAAGCCGCTGAAGTTCGAGAAGAGAGGCTAGATCCGATGGCCCTGAACCCGACGACCCCCTGCGCAGCCTGCGGCGGTGCCGACGACCCGCTCCAGCCTCAGATCGTAGTAGTGCCAAAGGGTTGGCTCCATCACAAATGCTATGAACAAATCCCGCAGGACTCGATCTGGGCTTTCGCGGACACGATTCCCTGCTGCTCATCGAACGTCTTCCTCATGGGTCTGGGTGGGGCTGTGGTACGGGTGAACCCGAAGGTGCCGAAGGACGAACTCTGGTTCTTCCACGACGAGAAAGGCATCCAGGCACGGTTCCGCCTGTTGCCGGGCGGGCAGATCGAGCAGATCCGAGCCCCAGAAGTGTTGAATGTGGGCAAGCCTATTGACAGCCCGTCGTAGATGTGCTTTAATAGGCGAGTTGACCCGCCCGCTAGGCTGGTCGGCAGGCACCTGGAGGTAGGGGCCTAAGCCAGTCGATTACGGGGGTCGCGCCCCGTCCGACGACGAGCCGTAGATGGTCTGAGCACTCTAGCGAACCCGGACTACCCCTCGCAAGGAAACCTCACGAAGAAGCCCCCGATATCCGCAAGGACGTCGGGGGCTTTCTGGTTCCGTGGGCCCGGCTCACGCCCGAGTGATGGACGCGACCGCGGCTCCCAGGAAGAAGTATTCCTCGAAGGTCACCTTGTCGTCCGCCAGGACGGCTTCCACCGTGGTCAGCCCAAGCAGGGCCTTGCCGGCGGTCTTCCCTTTCAGATTGCCCAGACGGATCGTCACGTCGATGGCGTGCGGGTCGTCCGCTGCGGGGGCCTGGTTGATGATCTTGAACGTCGCCATATCTGTCTCACCTCGCTTTTCTTTGAGCCTGAGAGGTTCACCCTCCCCAGGCGTTGCCGTACAGGTTGGAGCCCGCTCCCCACGAGCCAGAAGCCTGCTGCGGCTGCTTCTGGGTTCGCCCGAGGTTGCCCATCCCCCCGTAGGGGCTCATCTCAGGAGCCAGCATCTGCTGCGGCTGCTGGGGGGTGGGTTTCGTAGCAGGAGCCTGCCCCTGATACATCTGCGGGGGAGTTGTTGAGGGTCGCTGCGAGGGGTTGTAGCCGGGGCGAGAACGGTCCGCAGCACTGATGTCTGGGAATAAGGGCGTAGCGGCCCTGGCTGGAGGGCCGTTACGCCCTCCTCCCGTGAAGCGATTTTTGAGGTCCTCTATGGTCACCTGGGGCACACGAGAAGGGTCCTGGTTCGGAAAGGGCGTGGCTTGGGGCTGCTGCGCGGCTGCTTCCATGAACGCCTTCCACCGTTCCTGCATCTGTTTGCGCGCTGCCTCGTCGAAGCCTGCGGGATCTAGCCCGGGTCTGGGGTTGTATCCCGGGCGCGAGGTGTCGGGGCCGCGCCTGTTGGGGAATCTGGTCGCCCCTTTGAAAGCAATCTCGTCGGTCGACAGGCCTTCCCAAAACATGGCAGACTCCCTACAACCAGATGACGCGGCAGCCATTGAGCGTGCCGCTGGCGGTGATGACGACGTTGACCGGCATGTTGTCCTTGTCGAAGAAGAGGATGTACGGGGCAGCCTTGGCGATGGGCACGCCGGTGTCTGCGCTCGCGCCCTCCAGCACCAGCGTGATGGTGGTGTTGGTGGAAGGGGGGATGAAGGCCATGCCCGCCGCGGTCGTAGGCACCGCCAGGGTATTGGCTCCGTTGACGAGGTTCGCCAGAGGCTGCTGGAAGGACGAGAAGGCGCAGGACACCTTGGGCAGCGTGATACCGAAGTTCCCCAGCAGCGCGCTCTTGAAGTCAATGTACCCTTCGAAGGTCATCGTTCCGATGCCGCCGCTGGTGGGGCCGTTCGTGATAGTCGTCAGTGCCATGCGCTACGCCTCCAGGAACCTTCTTCTGTCCATTGTACCATCTTCCCCTGCCTAGCGCGAGAGGGGCGCTCGACGCGGCTTGCCCGTCGCCGTGCTGGGTGTCATCTGGGTGGTGTTGGCGAAGGAGTCCATGAGGAACTTCTTGGTGTAGAAGTCCCAGTTATCCCACTTGCTGGGGTCCACCATCAGCCCGCCCAGATCCTTCCACGGCGCAATACCCCAGGTCAGCGAGTTCAGCCAGCCCTCGCGCTCGGGCGTACCGATCAGCGCCTCCTTCGACCAGTCGGCCCATCCCTGGCGGGCCCCCCCCTCGGAGAGTTGGTAGCGTCGCTGGTTGTCGCTCTGCACGAACCACTTGTACGGGAAGTCCCAGATGTTCCCCGCGAAGTAGCGCATGAACTCCAGTGGCCACTCGGCTGGACTCTCCTGCGCCAGCTTGCGGAAGGGAGCGAAGATGGAGTCCCACGGCATAGCCCAGTCCAACACCATCTGGTTGCCGGTCTGGGGGTCCTCCATGGGGATGATCATGCCGCCCGCGGCCATCTCGGTCAGCGCGTCGTAGTATTCGCTGTTGACGCCCCCCACGAAGAAGTTGGTGGCCGCCTCGCGCAGGTGGTTATAGAGCATGTACCGCCCGGGGCGCTGCAGGAACTGGGCTGGGTGCAGTGCCCAGTTCCCGATCTTCCAGGCGAAGAAGGGGAAGATGGTGTAGGCCCAGTTGCGCACATTCGGGTGCATCCAGCGCAGCGAGTAGTCGATCAGGTGGTAGTTGGCCATGTCCGCAGCGTGGTGCGCCGGGATACCCTGCTCCAGCAATTCCTCGAACTTGCTCTGCTTGACCGCCTGATCCAGGATGTCGAAGGTCATCTTCGAGCCGGGGCCGCCCCGCAGGCGGAAGTCCTTGAAGACGGCGCCGGCTGCGCCGCGGGCGCCCAGCACCGGGCGCTCCTCCGCCAGGACGCGATCCACCAGCGGGACCTGATACTCGTGGCCGCGGAAGGGGGAGATGCCATTACGCAGCCCGAGTTGGTACATCGGGTCCTGCTCCAGGCCCTCCACCACCGCCTCCAACGGAGAGAGCGCCTGCTCTTTCACGCTGCCCACGTTCTTGCCGCGGTTCTTGATCGCTCGCTGGATAATGCTGGCCGCCCGTCCCAGGCTGGTGTCGGAGACGTGCGCCAGCCCCAGGATGTTCTTGGTGTGGTAGATGTCGAAGGTGGTGTTGAGCCACTTGAAGGACCGCTGCATCTCCCGCAGCCAGCGCCACGGGCCGAAGGCGGCCCCCTCGAAGTCAAGCATGGTGGCGTTGCGGGCCACTCGCGACCCCAGGAAGTCGTAGACGAGAGGCTGCGCCCACCAATCCCGCAACGAGGGGATGAGTTTACCCAGGTTTCGGAAGCCCGCCTTCTGGAAGTCCCCGGCCCAGCCCTTGCCCTTCGGGCTCAGGCCCAGGGGGAGCAGATGGCCGGGCAGCGCCTGTTGTAGTTCGGTGACGAACTTGCGGGTGGCCAACGCCCGCTGATGCATCAGCCGACGATGGGCCATGGCCCCGGTCAGGTGGTAGGCGGCCTGCAGGTTAACGGGCTGGCTGCCGAGTTCGCTCTCGGCGAAGCGCTTCAGTTCGTACTCGATCTCGGCCATGGTCATGCGATCCCGGGTCAGCCCCGGGGCGAAGGTTTCGCTGACGATGGGACGGGCGCCCCGCGACACCTCGTCGAGTTCCTTGCCTGCCATCCACTTCCAGAAGCGGTCCTGGTCGCTGTAGGACCCCATCAGCAGGTGGGGGACGTAGTTCATACGCCGCACGTCCACCATGCCGGCCTCGCGCTCGATCTGGAACATGAGGGCGTTCTCGGTGTTGAGCCGCTCCCACATATTCGCATACCAGTCGTCGACGATTGCCTGAGTGCCGAACACCTCCTTCAGCGCATCGTCGCCCTCGTCAACACGCATCTTGGCGATGCGCTGCACCTCGGTAACGACGTCAGGGTCGAAGTGCTGAAAGCGCTCCCACCCCTCGTTGCCGGCCTTCTTCATGAAGCCTTCGTTGAGCTTGAGCAGGGTCGCCCTGTTGACGGGGGCCATGACCGCAGGAGTGCCGGGAGTCCGGTACTTGTTGGCTATGTCCCGCCAGGACTGCTCCACCTGCTCGCGGCGGAAGATGCGCGACCACTCCTCGGCGTGGCGATCGGCGTAGAGCATGGTGTCGTCGTTCTCGCGCACCACCCGTGCCAGCGCAGGGGGAATGCCGGCGAAGCGCATGATCTGGTTCTTCGTCGCTTCGGTCTTCTCGATGACGCTCTGCACCCACTTCAACTTACCGGGCCCGTGTGGGGTGTAGAGCACCTGCTCGGTGGAGAGTTGCCGCTGCAAATCGGCCATGGTCTTCATGGAGAGTTTCCGCCCCATGGCGTCCGCCTTGGCGTGCATCTCCTTGAGCGGCTCGAATATCTTCTTGGAGATGGCTGCCACCGCCATCTCGATATTCTTGAAGTCGGTGGTGTCCTTCATCACCCGCATGTAGGCGCCCCACGACTCCGGCCCGCCCGCCTCCACCTCGTTCAGGAAACTCCGCAGATCCGCGGCCTCGACAGGCGTCAGACGCCCCGACGTCTCCCCTGCAGTGATGGCCGTCTCGAAAGCGGTGCGCTGGTCGGCGATCTGGGTAGGAGTGATAGCGGACAGATCGAGATTGCTCACCCCCTTCACCTTCTGCGCACTGAGCAGCCCGTTGACGGCGCGGGACACCGGGTTCTTCTTCTCGCCGCTGATGAGTTTCGCCGTCAACTCCAGCCCGCTGACCGGGCGCTTCAGTTGCGGGGCCCCCAGCATATCCTCGAACACACTCTGCAGCCGGGCCGATTCCGCAGAGCGTCGCCCCGCCAAGTCCCCGGCCTGGAAGACCGCGTTGAAGTTGGCCTGCGCCACCTCCGTGGGCACCATGGACTGCAGCCACTCGTTGAGCGCCCCGAACATCCCGAAGAGTTCCTTCTGCCCCTCCTCCGACTCAAAGAAGGTTTCGGCACGGCGGCTCATCAGATCGATCTGGCGCATGACCGTAGGGACGGCATTATCCGCGGTGATGGCCGCCACCGGCTCGTCCAGAGTCTGAGCGCTACGCTCGGTGAACTGCTGGATGCGGGTGAACAGTTCGTTGCGGAACTGCTGCACCGGCTTCAGCCCGACGTCGGCCGTGTAGAGGTCCTGCCAGAAGGCTTCCGCTTTCACCGCGTCACCGCCGCTCAGGCGGTCCATGTGATCGAGCGTCTCCTTCAGGGCCTTCACGTCGACCGACATCTTCACCGCCGGGTTGGCGACCTTCACGTCGTACAGGAGTTGGTAGGCCGCCCGCCACATATCGAACCGCGCCGGACGATCCGCCTGACTGAACGACTTCAGATCCCGCTGCAGCCAGCCCTCGAACACGTTCTTGGCGGCGGACGCGAGCCCTGGGGCGCGAGAACTGGCCGTCAGGATCTGTCCGATGCGCATCTGGACGTCCGGGTTGGCGTAGACGTCCATGCCGTTCACGACTCCGTTGGCGCCCTCCTGGAGCCCGCGGATGTGGCGCTCCAGGTTCGCTACCGTCTGGTGCGGGCCCGGCGTGAAGTCGGGGCCCACCAGGGCCGCGCCCAGGTCCTCCGCGGTACCGCCTCCGTAGGCTGGGAGGGGCGCACCCGACCAGTCCGCGGGGTTTCCGGCCGCGTCCGTCCACTGTCGTCCCTGCACGTAGGCCACTCCGCCGGTGCGCCCCGCGACGTTCTTCTCCGCGAGAGGGGCGCGCAGGTCCTTGCCGACATCCACCCAGTTGGCGAAGGCCCGCCCCACCGTGCTGGCCATGACCGGGATTGGCGAAGGGATCGGCGTCTTGATACCGGCAAAGCGCAGCATGGGCGCACCTTCGGTGAGGCCCTTCAGGGTCTGCGCCTCCCGCAACGCGTAGGCTGCGGCCCGGTCCCCCGTACTCATGGCCGGATTCCACAGAGGCTCCACCTGCTTCATGAGCGCGGCCGGGGCACGCCCTGATTTGCCGATGTCGCTGAGGTGTTCCTGGAAGCCAATCGCCTTCCCAAACCGGGACTGACGGAATGCCTGCGGAATCAACTGCTCGGCCGACTCGTAGGGCATCTTCATGTACTTCTGCTTGGCCGCCAGATACTCGGGATGCTGGGTGCGCACCGCCTCCAGAGTATCCCGCAGAGCGGCCACGGATTCAGGGATCGGGCCGCCGATGGGGCCCGGCGCCAGTACCGACTTGGTAGCGTCGAACGGCCCCAGGTCCAGGGCCTCTCGCACACCCGCACCCTTGAAAGGCGCCAGTGGCACACCGGCCTGAACGGCAGCGTCGCTGATTTCCTGGCGCAGGATCTCCGGCGCCAGCACGCGCTCCGCAAAGTCATCGGGGATGTGCTTGCCGCGGAGCATGTCGAGGAACGACGTCTGCGGGCCGAAGCGGTAGTTCTTCAGGGCGTCGACGACCCTCGCCCCTTCGGGCGCGACGTGGGCTCCAGTCTCGATACCAGCCCTGGTCATCTGCTTCCCCAACCGGTGCATGGCACTTTCGGGGGCGCTGGCCAGCATGAGCGGATCGCTGCCCAGTGAGAAGCCGAAGTCGTAGACCGCCCCGGGGGGCCCGCCGAAAAGAGGGCCTCCAGGCCCGCGCGCAACATCCTCTGCCACTACCGCGGCGTCCGCCTCGGGTCGGATGCCGATCCCCGAGGTGATGAGTTTATTCCATGCGCCCGCGGGTACGCCGAAGGTACCGCGGAGCGCTCGCGCCCAGAGAGGCACTGCCTCGTCCTGCCAGTCCTGCACGTAGCCGCCCACGAGGTCGGCGCCCTTTACCGCGTTCCAGGCCCGCTGAGGCGCCTCCAGCAGCGGCCGACCGGCGGCGAAGACGTCGCGGCTGGAGTCGTAGGCCGCCGTCGCTTCCTGCTCGCCACGCTCGATACTGGCGCGGCGCAGGCTCTGTATGGCGTCTCGTGCCGACTTGTTGAAGGCGGCGAACTCCGGGGCGACGGGAGTTTGTGCCGAGTTTATCGGAGGGCTCGCAAACGGGAGTGAGCGGACGGCGTTCTCGAACGAGGCGAAGTCGTCCGTCTTGGGCGGCTCCGCTACCGCGGTCGCCAGCGGCCCCACGCCGGGGATCTTGAACGTCGAGCGGACGGCATCCTCGAAGATATCGAAGGGGGGCATACGCCTACGGCCGGCTCAGGATCGCACGAGGCTGGGGGAACGGGCTTCGGGTTTCCCCCGGGCCCCCACCACTGACCAGCCCCAGCCCGCGAACCGCGTTGAAGAGAACCCCTGCCGTGTTCTTCACGCCGGCGGGGTTGACAGGGTTGCCGCCAGCCTGATACACAGCCTCCCCCACCTTCACGAGGCGCTCAAAGACATCGTTCGGGTCGTGCGCCCCGGTCAACACATCCTTCATCAGTGCTCCGAACCCGGGCGTCTGCGTCCATGCGTTGAGTTTCGCGTCGTAGTCGTTCCCGATAGCGGCGGCCGGGCTAAAGACCTGCGAGGACGGGGCTGAAGTGATGCCGAAGTCGCCCGCGGTCGCGGCAGGACCCGCCTCCTGCGGAGCGCTCTGCGGCGGAGGCGCAGCCGCTCGCTGCGACAGCCCGTACAGCGCGTCGTACTTCTGCAGCGCCGGCTTGTTGACGATGCCGCCCGCGTCCCGCACGATATTGGTGTAGGTACCCGGAGCGGTCTGCACCGGCACCGCGGCAGTGACCTCACCACTCTGCTCCATACGCAGCGGCGGGGACGAGGTATTGCTGCTGACGCCGGTCGGGGCTCCGCCACCGCCCCCCATCGGGGTCGGCGGACGGTTGGCGAAGTCAGCATACGGCCCCAGGCGCTGCCGCACGAAGGCGTCCTGCGACGTGATGTAGTCCTGGAGGTAGGGCCGCCACAGTTCCCGCTCCCCGGGGGACGTGCTGGCGAGGCGGCTATCGATCATCAGCGCCAGCGTCTTGCGCTGTTCTGGGTCCATGCCCTCTTGTACGCCGTTCTGCTGCATGTAGACGTCGACTGCAGTCTTGCGTGTCTCGGGGGTCATGTAGGCGTACTGACGGAGGAAATTATCGAAGTGTGTCGGCTGATCCCCCAGCGAGTCGATAACGCGCCGGGCAGCCTCGTTCTGCCGAGTGCCGACTTTATATACCGAGAAGTTCTTCCACTTGGTGTGGCCCTCTGCGCTGTCGGGGTTGAAGGACTGGTCGGCGAACTCGTCCCGGAACAACTGCGCTGCCTGCTCCAGCGCCAACTTCATGTTGCGGTTGGCTTGAATCTGCTGGGCGGTAGGCAGCGCCTTCTCGTACAGTTCTCGCTGCAGGTCCTGGACGTGCTGCCCGTTTGCGACCGCCTTGTCGGTGCGGTCGAGCATGAACTGGATCGCCCCGAGTTGGCGGCGCTGCCACTCGTCCTCCGCAGACAGCCGCATCTGCCACAGCGCTTGCTGCTGCTGTACCTGCCGCTGCTGGATGTCGAGCAGCCGCGCTTCTTCCTGCATCCGCAGACGGTACTCGGTGACGCCACCGCTGTTGGCGGTGTTCTGCTGCCGCTGCATGGCCGTGGAGATACCCGCCAGAGTGTCAGTGGCCTGCTTTGCACGTTCGAAGGCGCTGGACATGGGTGGGCTCCTACGGCTTGTACGTGTTGGTGCGTTCCCCGTTGGGGCCGATGTTGTTGAGGTCGACGGAAGGCCCGACGCGGGTCCGTCCCTGCCAGCGCCCCAGATCGACGGTACCTTGGGCGTTGGTGTAGGGAGTGGTCAGGCGCATGTTCTGCCGATTCTGTTCCGCCGTTGCCGCATTGCGAGCGATGCGCTGATTGTTGACGTTCTGCTCCTGCAGATGCTGCAGGAGCAGAGGAATGTTGGCCGTCTCCATGTGCCCACGGTCGGCCAGCGACGTCCCGCCCGGTACAGTCCCCGCAGCCTGCTGCTGGTCGAAGGCGCTGTTCCATTGATCGTTGACTCGATGGCGCAACTGAACCTGCGCATGATCGTCAATGCCCGCCTTTCGCAGGGCCTGCTGCCGGTTCATCTCGCGTTGGGCGTTGAGGGCCTGACGCTCAGGCAGCGGCAACTGATCTTCGTTCATGCTGTACTGTAGCATCCCCATCATACTGGCGAGATCGGGGTTTCCTGCAGCGCCTTCCGCGATGAACTGCTTCAGGGCCTCTTCCTGGAACCGGGTCTGCGCGTCGTACAGTTCGCTCAGATTGCCGTAGTACTGCTGCCCCAGGTTGATCGGGTTGTTGGTGTTGCGATCAGGGGCCGCCTGCGGCGGAGCCTGTGTGGTCATGCCGGGGCTCCGCGCAGGCTGCTGCCCGGTAGGGCCGTTGTACGTGAGCACCTTCCCGTCCGGCAGCACGAAAGTCGTGCCCGGCAGGAGGCTGGGGCCGTACTGCTGGACGATCGTTTCCGCCGTCTGCTGATCCTTTACCGGGATCCGCGGAGCGGGGTTGCGCATGGGGCCCTGACGCGAGGGGTCGACTAGACTCATCTCTTCTCGAATCCTCTCCTACCCGACTGCGGGTGCGTAGGGGTCTCCCGGACCCCAGGGACTGTCCATGTACTGCCCCGGCTGTGAGTCGGCTGGAGCGGTCCCCCAGCCCCCTCCGCCCGCGGCGGTTACCCAGTCGTAGGGGTTGGCGAACTGCTGCGCCAGGGCCGCCGCGTCCGTGCTCTGCCGACCGGCTGCAGCAGTACCACCCCCGCCACCCCCTCCGCCACTGCCGGGCACTTTCTCCCCGTCGGTCTTGGACCCCCCTCCGCCGCCCATCGGAGTGGTACCCCCCACAGTCGGCAGGAAATTCGTGCCCATCCCAACATTCTGTCCCTGAGTGACGATGGGCTGGAACTGCATGGCTCCCATGTAGTTCTGAGCCATCCCCATCGGGCCTGCCAGAGCGCTCTGAGCGTAGCCCTGTGCGGCTTGCGGGGCCAGAGCCGCTATCGCTTGGCGCATGTAGTTGAGGATGGACGTGTTCCCGGCCCCCACCGCTTGCCGCATCTGCGCAGCCGGAGCGTCCGCCTGCCCGGAGGCCCACTGATTCAGTGGGGCCAGACTGGCGATCAACTGCTGACTCAGAGCCCCTGAAGACGCCCCGGATTCTCCGCCCCCGCTGCCGCGAGTCTGGTTGCCGATCGCCTGGATGTACGGGTCCATCTTCGACATCAGCGCGTTATACCGCTGATCCACCTCGGCCTCATACCCCGGGTGCGCCGCGTTCACCTCGCTCCAGGTCTGGGGAAGGTTCCAGTTGTCCACGCTCTGAGACATCATGTCCTGGAGGCGCTTCGCGTAGTCCAGGCCGCTGTCGTAGTAGGAACCCACGTTCCCGGTGAGCGCGTTGCGGATAGCCGTCTGGAGACTGCCGATGTCGCCGCCCAGTCCTGCCGCCCATGCGGGCAGCGGACTGGGGGCCATCTTGTACTCCACCCACGGGCGGATATAATCGACTCCTCCGGGGACTGCCATCTGGTCTTCCTCCTAGAATGCCTGCTGCATGGGCTTCTGCGCCCCGCCCATACCCCATCCGCCGCTGTACTCGGGGCCCTGCTTCTGCTGGAAGGTGTCGTAGGACCCCTGCGCTACGCCGCCCTGCCAGATAGGCGGGGGAGGAGGGGGCGTGTACTTGGGCTTCTCCTTCTTGGGAGGAGCCGCGGGCTGCTGAGGGGCTTGAGGCATCTGCTGCGGCTGGGCGTAGCCCCCTCCCCCGGTAAACCCGGGGAACGTGATGGGCGGCACCGTCGTGTTGACCGTGGTGGTGCTGGGGCTGCCCTCGAAAGTGTTGTAGGTGACGTCGGGGGCGTAGGCCTGCCCCCCACCTGTAGGGTAGGCGCCGCCTTCGGACATCAGGCCGTTAAAGGTGTCCCACAGCGCGGGGTTCTGCTGGGCCTGCTGCTGCACCATGAGGTATGCCAGGATGTCCATCAAGATGTCCCTTTCCGCGCTCAGGAGCCGCCTCCTGCTTAGTATACCATTAGGGCTCAGGGCTGTCGAGGAAGCCGCTCCTCAAGCATCTCCTTCAGCAAGTCCCTTAGTTGAGGTAGCCCGTAAGGCTGGGTCATCGAACGAGGTACTCATCCACGTCGGCGCTGACCGGTCGCATCTTGACCCAACGATCTCCAATCTGCTGCCCCTTTCGGACCCGCAACTTCCCGACAATGCCCACCATGGCCCATTCCTTGCGCTCTCGCCGGGGGACGTAGGGCAGGTTGGGATCATGGTCTGGGCTCACCACGCGCTCCCCATGTTCGTTGCGAATGGGGCGGTTGAAGTCGTCCCGCAGGTACTTCCCACCCCAGCGGAGGTCGCCAGCGTCTGCCAGAACGGCAGGGTTGCCGGATACCACCCCGACAGGGTCATCCCCCGGGTGGGCAATCCGGATCTTGCCCCCAACCAATGCTACACTCATACCGATGCGGTCCTGTCCGCTGGGGTTACCGTCTACCCACTCGAACATCTCGGCATAATCGGCAGGACTGGTCATCGCGGTGCCGCCATCGCTATAGACCACGCCCGTGCCACCAACGCGGAACTCGATGTCAGCGTCGTCACCAGAGTACATGCGGCACAGATCATAGGCAGTCGAGCCCGCGCGAGTGCAGTTCAGACGCATAACCATGCCCGCATAAGAAGCATGGTTGGCGCGGGCGTAAATCTGAGTGTCGATGGACCCGGCAGACTGCACCTCGAACTTTCCGGTTACTGAAGCCGCCCCCACCCCCAACGTGCCCACCCGGAAGACTGCCGCTGTATGCAGGTCTTGTGGGGTGTTGAGCGTGGGGTTGCCCGACACCCCGTCCCCGTTGGTGACCGTGATGCGGTTCGACGTTCCGGCAATAGTGCGACCGGCGAAAGTGTCGGCTGCCGTCTGGGTGACGAGGCCGTTCGTACTGTAGGCCGCTAATGCGGTAAGGGTGGCGTCGAGCGCCTGCTTCGCCGCAAGGTCCGTAACCAGATTGGTAACGTCGCCTTCCACATGGGTATGCGCTGCCGGGGGTGTCGCCCCTACGTAGGTCTTGACCGCCTTCTGGGACGCTACCAACAGGTCGCTGTTGGCCGCCAGAGTGCCGTCCGTATCGATAGGTACACCGTGGGTCGATCCTTGAGAGATAGCCTACACCCCCTGCCTCATCGGATCTCTTCTATCTCGATAGACGCTCGGACACCAGAGTTCCCCGTGACGCCGGTGACCAGAAGGCTGAGAGTCCCCAATGCCCGCACCGCGCCCCCACGATCCAGCGTGAACGGGTAGTCAAAGGCAAGGCTCTCTCTCACGGCCCCCTTGGAGGCAACATACCCGGAGGCCAGCACAATTCCGCCCGCGAGGCTGCTGAACGTACCCCCCGTGCCGTACTCACTCGAAGAATGAGCCGTGTTCACATCCACGTAGGAGGGCCCTACGGTGAACGTGGCCCCCGCGCACAGTTCCCAGAACACGGGGTTATTTCCCGTGACGCACAGACTAAGGAACTTGAAACTGGGGCACGTGCGGTTTACGAGGCCCCCGAAGGTAGCGCGGGGCCGCAGACTGATGAGGTGCGTTCGAGACCCCCCAGCCGCTGTGGCTACACCTTCGGGGGTACTCAACGACATCCCGACACCCGGCTTACTCCCGCCCTCTGAGATCACCGCAACGCACTTGAAGTGGGCGGTCTTGGACGCGACGGACGCTGTGGCGGTGACCTGCATCCCTGCCGGCAGGGATGCTGACTGCATGATCGGCACGGTGATGACATTGGCGTTCAGAAACTCGTGGGCGTAGACGATCTTGCCCCCGATGTCAAATCCGAAGCGGATGCGCCCCATCCCCAGATACTGAAGGTCGATGACCAGGATGAACACCGTGGTAGGGTCCAGGACGATACCCAGAGGCCCCGTGCCGTCCATGGGGTCCAGATTCCAGGACGCTTGAGGAACGACATCCTCTACCACCGACCCGCTGGTAGAGGTGCGCCGCACGAACTGCAATCCCCCCGCCCCGGCCTGACGGTAAATCAGGCCGTTGTCGGCGTCGAAGTACCCGATGTCCACAACAGCCCCCGAGACGCCTGCGCCCATGTTACCTGTGATCAGGATCAGGGAACTCTTTCCGGGCTGGTAGGGGCTGTACTGGTAGGACTGAAGGAACGACGTTCCGGAACCTGCCCCACAGGACAGATCGATCATGCGGGTAGAAGCGGAATGCACCGGGGTCACGCCCGTTCCGGTGGCGCCCGCCTCCAACTTCAGTGTCTCAATGCCGTAGATGTTCTGCGCGTCGAACAGCATCGTAGGGTCACAGACCCGAAGCCGTGAATAGGCGTCGATGCTGGGGGGGTTGGCCATCGACACTTCGTTAGACAGAATGTTGATGCCCACACCACTCTGACTCATCTAGGTAATCTCCTGTCCATCAAGATTGAACGACAGGGTTGCCAGCGTGGCGTATACGCTCACCACGTCTGTTGCCGCCAGCGTGATCCCCACCGTGGCCGCAAATGTATCATTGCCCGCGATGGCCACGTCGTAGTAGCGGTAATGCTCATTGCTGATGGCGGCGCCGCCCGGCCGCACGGCCACACGAAAGGACGTGGCGACGGCACTACGGTTGCACACAAAGAGCGTGGTGCAGACTGCTGATGTGGCCCCGGGCACAGTATACAATGTCGTCAGCGTTGCCGCCAACGGGCTGACCTGCCCGAGAACCTTCAGCGTAGTCGCCATCTAGCCCCCCATGAACATGAAGGCTTGAGTGAAGTCGGTAGAAGAAGTCGTGATGTCGGAGGTCATCGCCACCGTACCGCTCTTGTCAGGGAAGGTGTAGGTACGGTCGGCCGTGTTGGCATGGGCGATCTTCCCCAGGAAATTCGTGGACGATCTGAACCAGACCTGGGCGTTGTGCACGCACTGGGCCAGAAAGATAGTAGCCTGGGAGAGCGCCTTCACGATCTAGGTTACTCGCTGGGCAGAGATTCTGGCGTAGACTTCGTTGTTGGTCGTGGCTACCCCTCGAAACTGAGTGGCCGCGGCGTAGACGGTGCTGAAGGGCAGTGACATCCAGTTCCCCGCAGTTCCGGTTGCCGGCAAGTTCTCGTCCACCACCGGCTCAAGGGCCAGGGTGTCGGTCCCGATCTGAGCGCGGTTGACTCCCGCGCCCGTGTTCTTGATGATGACCTCCTTGAGAATGTAGGTGGACCCCGGGGGCAGCACCGCACCGAGATTGCCCTCCACGTTCGAGAGGAATCCTTCGAAGATCAGGTACGGGCTATTGGCCATAGTCGTATGCCTCCTTAATCCATGATGACGCTGATCATTGCGTCATCGATCATCTTTTGTACCTCGGCCCGCGATATCCCTCGCACAGAAGAAGCGGCCTGAACCGCGTCATCCACCAGACGCTGCACGTCGTTACGGCTGAGGGGGCGGACCGTCATGGCGATCTCCACCAGAACCTCTTCCATCATGCGCCGCACCTCGGCACGAGAGACCCCGCGCACTTCCATAATACGCGCGATCTCAGCCGAGTCCAGCCCACGCTGCACCTGGGAGGTGGAAGCGGACCCCGCTCCGGCCATGAGCGCGGTAAGTTCAGCGTCATCCGCAGTGATGGGCATCAATCCTGACACACCTGCCAGCAGTTTGTAGAGGTCTAGAATATTACGCTCACAAGCCTCGATGCGAGAAGCGTCATCAGCGCCGCTGCCGGGGACAAAACGGGGATACAGGCCACTGCTCATGTCAGTGTACCTCCTCCCGCCAGCCGTAGCGCCCGCCACTGCACTGCCACATCTGTGACGATCAGGTTCGCACCGCTAAGTTCGAACTGGATATCGGAAAACCGTGGAAAGCCTGTGACCCCGCTGAAGGAGGGCTGCCGAGAGTCGCGCGGCAGGGACTGCGCCGTATACAGCACGCTTGTCCGTAGTGTATTGTCCACTCCGTAGCGATGCACCGTCAGATTGGCCGTTCCTTGTCCCGCCACCAGAATACGGTTATGTGCCTTCTGGATGAGAGAACTCCCCATGTCGTAGCGGCGGGAAACCCAGCGCCCCATCACCGCGGTACCCGCCGCCGCATCCGCGTCAAGCGTGAAAGGAACTGTGTGGGTGCCATAGTTGTAGTCCGCCAACCCCCGGAACGGCTGCACGTAGACGTTACCGTCCCCGCCTGCGATGGCGACACTGCGGCTGTCCGGACCGGACATAAGCGCCTGCACCGGGGCCAGTGCCCCCAGCGCGGTTGTGGGAGGGTAGACCCAGTGATAGAAGGCCTGAAAGCGCACCCGATCATAGACCATGACACGTACCGGATTGGCAGCGGCCGGAACAACCGGGGCTGCGCCGCCTCCTGTCCCGTTGCCGTTGAGCGGGTATGTCAGGAGATAGTAGTACGGAGTCAGCACACCCCAACAAAGATTGGGGTTCACCGTGGGGTCACTGATAGCGAAGTTCCGCAGGCTGTCCGAGATCAGGTTGACTGAAGACGACAGTTCCATGAGAGCGCCCTGGAACATGAAGTAGGAGATACTGCCAAAGGTGGACAGGCTGCCCGGGTTGTCGCAGCCCACGCGCTCGTGAATGGAGTCCAGGTCGTAGCGCAGCGGGGGAGTGCCTCGCAGAGAGAGAACCGCCCGTTCGCAGAAGACCACCAACTGGCCGGGCTGCCCCACCAAGCCTGTAATGCTCCCGTGCCGCGGCGAAATATCGATATAGTTCAGTGCGGGCCAACTGTCGGGCAGCCCCGGATCGGAAAAGTAAAGGCGGTTGGGCTTAGTCGGGTCCCCCGCCACGAAAAGCATCTTATTGTAGCGATGGATGTACTCCCCGATGGGAGAAGACGCCACATACGCTGAAGCCGCTGCCGCCGGAACCCATTTCAACAGCCCCGTAAAGTTCCGATTGACCATGTAGATGATCGCGTCCCCAGTTGCATTATCCTCCATAGCGGAGAAGCGCACCGGGCTGTTCTGAGGGCTGGTAGGGACGGTGAATGAACTGAACGCAACGGGGAACGGGGGGTTGGGAGAGGTGTAATAGTAGAACGTAGTTCCCACCTTGGCTACGATGAAGTTGACCCCCACCGAGTCCATCCCCACAATCATGGCCGAACCTATGGAGTTGCTGTTCCCTTTGTAGGTACCCAGCCGGTTGGTCAGGTACCCGTCTCGCTGCAACTCGAAGTTCTCCATGACCTCGCACTCGTTGTCACGCTGCTGCAGGAAAGTTACGCCCCCCACGAAGTTCGAGACATTGAAGAGTTGAAAGGGGGTGCGAACACTCACAGGCGGTACCCCCGAGGGGACTGCTTAGGCGAAGGAGCCAACGGCGCGAGATCGTATTCACGCCCCATGAACGCCTCGCTGTCCATCTGCGAGGGCTGCGGGTCTAGATGCCGCGGTCCCCACAACTGGTCCACGGCATTGCTGGGGTCGAAGTCGGTGCTGAGATCGGGGTTCAGCAGTCGGTCATTCGCCCAGAACCGCCCCGGGGCCCCCTTCGGGGAGTACCGAGACTCCGCCGAGAAAGTCGTGTGCGAGGGCGTCTTCCAGTAGTCGGAGAAATGCATCTGACTGTCGTAAGGGTCTACTGCGGCCTGCGCCGCAGGATGCCCCTGCCGCAACCCCAGGTAAAACCCCGGCATGTCGTAGTCGAACCCCCCCAGATCGTCGTAGGGGATGTTGTTAGCCTTCAGCCATGCGTAGAACTGCGGCACCATCCCGAGCGGCAGCGAAGTGCGGTACCGTTGACGCATGTTCTGACGGCCTTGAAACTCACTCTCCTCTCGCAGAAGGCCCATGATCGCGTCCACAGCCTAGTACCCCGTCCCGTAGATCGTCGCGGAGGGGCTGTTACTAGCGTCGCGCACGACCTGATACTCGTCGCGCCCGGAGTACAACTTCCACTTGATGTACCGCTCGCAGTATTCCTTGAAGCGAGCCATCATCTTGGTATCAGTGCCCTGCGTGTCACCCATCCCCGCCAGCAGCATCCCACAGGCGTAGTAGTACAATCCGGCTCGCAGGAAGTTGGGCACCCCATACGGCTCGTCGTCGTCGTCCGTCATCAGGGCGGGCTCGCGCAGGTGGTAGACGTCGACGGCCTTCGCCTCGGACGGGGGCACCGGCCCGAACATCAGGTTCCCGCCCCAGATGTCGTAGAGCGTAGGCCAGCCGGAACCGGCCGACCAGAAGTCCATGTCACGGGTGCTGCCGGGGCTTACCTGCCGGCCGCCATACAGCACGCGGGCCGCCTTGAGAAACCCGATGGGCAGCGGGTAGTTGCGGCGGTCCGCGGCGGCAGTGAAGGACCAGACATCCTCGATCGCCGTGTTGGGGTTACTGGCCACCATCTCCAGGTAGGCGTCGTTGAGGTAGCCGTTGACCACGCTGGCAGCGTAGTAAGAGTCTGCGTCACTCTCGTTGATGAAGGCGAGGGACCGCTGACGCAGGTCGACGAGGCGGAGGGGCTGCGGGGCGTGCTGCGACATCGGGGATCACCTCCATCAGGTATTGAAAGGGGCGACCCTCGCGAGCCGCCCCCGTCAGTTCTTGCCGAGCCGACGAGAAGCGGCTCTACTTGCGAAAGGACTTCTTGACGACCTTCTTGGCCGACTTCTTGACCTTCTTGGGGTCCTTCTTCGAGGCGCCCTTGGCGTCCATCGCCGCGGGGCCTCCCTTGCCGAACGGTACGAATGCACCCTTGGCCATGTTCGTCGTGCTCCTCTGCTACCGAATGGTACTACCGATGCTTGCCGGCCGCCACCTCGGCGAGACCGGCCGCTCGTGCCACCGCGATATCCGCGGCGTCGTTCATGCCCGCGCCCACCGCGTTGGCGCGCTTGGCCACGCCACGGGTGCGGACATCCTCCGACAGGATCTGGGCTGCGGTCACCGGCCCCTCGTCGATGACTTCGAGGACCTGATCCACCGCCATGGCCAGGATCTCGTCGTCGTCGATGGCGAGTGCGGTGATCTCGATCGCCGACTCGTCGGGCTGCTCGCCGGCATAGAACTGCTGGCCCTTGCCCAGGGACTCGTCCGCCGCCCACTCGCGCACGTACAGGTTCCCGGCCAGGATGTAGCCCCAGATGTCCGGCCCGTGGCGGTTCTCCAGAGCCCGCACCTCCTCGTTCCACTCGCGGGGCTTGCTGCGGGCGGAGGGGTTGCCCAGCCATAGCCACGCGCGACCGGCGGGGACGTGCATGAGCGAGCCGTTGGGGTACTTGGGAGACTTGCCGGGGAAGACGTAGGGCCGGCCGTTGAAGCGGAGCCGAATCGTCTTGTCGCCGGTGTTGGCGATGGACACGATGTCCTGTGACGCCTCTTCGAGTTCCTTGGGGACGCTGACTGGCATGTTGTTTCACTCCCGGACGCTATGAATTTTTCTATGTGTGTGGGGAGCAGAGCGGGCCGAAGCCCGCCCCGCACTAGAGCCTTACAGGCAGTCGATGAAGCCCTCGACCGTATCGGCCGCGTCCACGTCGTCCGCGACCGCCACGCCGATGATCTTGTAGGTGGGGGCAGTACCGGCAGCGACGCGCTCCACGGTCTTGTCCGTCGCCGACAGGATCAGGTTGTCCCCATCCACGATGTTGTCGCCACCGGACGTCTTGATGGCGTCATGGTAGCCGTAGCACTGGATCCAGCCGTGGTTGCTGATGGTGATGGCGCCGATCGCCACACCCGCGGGCTGGTTCTGGCTGGCGTCGGAGACGTCGTTGGTGACGCTGCGCTTGTACTTGTCGTCGAAGGCGAGCGCATCGCCGTCCGCGAGGGCCAGAGTGGCGGAGGCCGCCACCACGACGAAGCGCAGGCAGCGGATGCCCAGCGACGGGTCGATCTGCCAGCGCAGCAGACCGAGAGTGTCCTCCGGCAGGTTGGGCAGCGCCGTCCCCGACCGCAGGTCGTTGTAGTCCGTCTTGGTGACGAACGCCGGGTTCATCCCCAGAATGTCGGAATAGGCCATCGTACTATGCTCCTTTCAGATCCTGAGCGTTCTAGCCGGAGCAGTGGCCCAGGCCGTTGGGGTCGTTCTTGACGCCGGTGGTCTGCGTCCAGCCGGCCGGCAGGGGGCCCTTGCCGGGGTGGCTGTAGCCGTCCTCGAAGTGCAGACCGCCCTGCGATCCACCCGAGGTGTGCAGCTTCGCCTCGAAATCCGAGGTCAGGCGGGACGGATCCCACAGACCCGGAGGGGGGGCGCTGCCGTTCCAGGCCACGTCGCCGGGAGTGACTTCGAAACCCATGGTCGTTTCCTCCTACACGTATTCGGGATCGGTCCCGTGCCAGATACCGCCAGTGCGGAGCCGGCCACGGTCGTTGGGGAACTCCTTGACGTCGCCATGGATTCCCCGATTGAATGCTTCCTTGTTCTCGTCGATACACAGGTGCGGGTAGTCGGAGCACCCACGTCCCATGCCGAGGCCGATGGAAATCATCATCCCGCCGTCCTCGCCGATGTCGTCGAACATGAGTGCTCCTCCTTACCTACTCCACGTGCGTCCAGAGTTTCCTGTTAAGAGTCCACGTAACGACCATCTTGCTGACCCCGTACTCTTTGGCGAGTTGTCGGTGGGTTACCCCGCCTTCTGCGTACTTCTTCCGCATCTCCTGCACCTTCTCCTCAGTGAGTTTCGCCATAGGGTTCTTCTCACCGAGGCTGGAACGGGGGTGGGTTTCGAAGTGCCGCGTCCAGCCGCTCATACGCCCCTTCATCGCCGCGTCTGCGCCGTTGATCTCCGCATCTCCTGGAAACAGGTGCAGCCTTTCACAGCAGGGCCTGTTATCGCAGGTGTGGAGGACCATCCTGTCACCAGGATCTTGAACCTCCAGCGCGTACACGAGGCGGTGGACCAGATACTTGGTACCTTTGTAGGTGACGGTCTTGTACCCGTTACCGGGACCCGCACTTCCAAGATACTCCAGACATCCTCTGTCTGTTCTGGCACACTCTGCGTATATTCTACGCAGCACTTCCTTGCCGTCCTCTTCGGAGAAACGAATGGGCTTATGAGGTTTTGTGTTTCCCACTTGTGGAACCCCTTTCGGCTTGGTTGAACGACCTTTGTCCTTCAACAGAGCCTTAGAAGTTCCTTCTCACCTCCGTTTACAGGTTCAGAATGCTATGCCGTCGGCGACAAGTCCACGATCTGACCGCTCAACCGTGGCTGATCGTTGATGGGCTGGCCCGCGAACAGGATGTGCGACAGAGCCACATCCTGCCCGGGCACGCGGGCGAAGGGCACGAACATGAAGTTCCTCGCGCGGTGGACGTAGAAGGTGAAGTGCCGCATGTTGATCATCCACCACTTGTGGCGCGGGGTCGTGGTGACCTGATCGTCGGCGATGACCGGGCGCATCATGAACAGCACGTTGGGGTGCCCCATGTTGGCCGTGGCGTCGTCGCCCGTGCGGATGGTCGGCGTCAGAAGCTGGACGTACTTGCCGAACATGCCCGGCGTGGTGATGTGGTGCGTCGGACGGTCGTTGTCCTTGCTGCAGTTCTGGTAGTTGGTGATGAGCAGCGGGATGGTGAGAGCCCGTGCCACACCTCCGTTCGCCGAATACTGCGAGCGCACCGCGGTCACCGTGTTGCGAGACACGTTGCCGTAGGTCACCACGTTGGTGGCGTCGTCGATGGCTGCCGCGAGGCCGACCATGGCCTTGTTGTTGTTGCCGGTGCCGTCGCCCTGCAGGTCGCTGCCCATCGTCTCGCGGAGACTCTTCTCCGCGATCTGGGAGCGGATGCGGAGCAGGTTGGCCACGGCGTTCTCTCCGCCGTTGCGCAGGTCGTCGAGGCCGGTGTACATGATGGTGGCGTAATACTGCGCCCAGTTGAACTCGAACGAGGTCAGTTCGTCGTCCACCGCCATGTTGAGGGGGTCCGCGCCGCTGTAGGAAGCCGGCGTGGAGTTCTTGTTGATCATGATCGGCTGGGAGATGTGGGTTCCGCCGTCGAGGAAGACGGTGTTCTGGAACATCAGCGCCAGCGTCGGGTTGCTCAGGAGAACCTGATCGACGACGTAGGGGATGATCTCCCTGTAGGTCACCGACGAGAGGGTATCGAGAGACATTTCCGTTGCTCCTTCTAGGGAATTTCGCCTACGCTAGGCGCCGTAGCCGGCCCGCAGACCGGCTGCTACACGGTTGGTTACCTGAGTCCAGTCCCTCCCCGCCTGGGGAGGACCCTGGGCGGCGGGCGCGGACCCCACCCGAGCACCCGGAGGCTCGATCCGGACGCCCGGAGGGGCGACAGGAGCCGGCGCCTGCTGGGCGACCATGGCGGGATGCTGGATCACGTTGTTCCCCGGGTAGGGCGCCTGCGGCGGAGCCTGCGGCTGGTACTGCTGCTCCTGCTGGGGCGGGGGCGCGTACCGGCCGGGCTGTCGTCTCTGCATCGCCTCGTTGATCACGGTCTGTCCGATGAGACTGGCGAAGGCGGTTTCCAGGTCGTCCGTGCCCATCCTCATGGCGTGGGCGGCGACCGCCTTGCGGTTGAAGGCCGGGCCGTAGCGGGCCTGCATGTCGTCCATCTGCATCCGGTAGCGGAGGACGTCCGACTGGTGCTTGGCCTCGGCACTCTGCTGCTTGAGGTGGTAGAGTTCCTGCTGGAGAGCGCGATACTCGGGGGTACCGGCGATGGAGGGAGGGGGGGCGCCGGCCGCCTGCGCGTCGGGGGACGGGGGTTTCGCCACCTCGGCGGCGACTGCCGCCTGCACCTGCTCCGGGGTGCCGCCACCCTGGATGATGCCCATCACCGCCTGCATCTTGGTGGGGTCGGAGCGCAGCACGCGGTCGATCTCGCCGTACTGGCGGAAATACTGCTCGTACTGGTCCACCGCGCTCTGCAGGGAGTAGATTTCCATGGCCTGCTGCCACGGGTCCATCCCGCCATACTGCGGCTGCTGCTGGAACTGCACGCCCTGGACCTGGGACGGCTCAGGAGCCGGCGCCTGATACTGGGGCGGGGGAGCGCCCGCTTCCTGCGGAGCGTTGGGGGCGTTCATCCCTTCGGCCGGCTGGTAGCCAGGGCTGTTGGCTCCGTAAAGCAGGGAGCCCTGGGTACCGCTCAGATGCGCGGCCACTTCAGGGGAGGCGGGAGGCTGGTAGTGCGGGGTTGCCCCCGGATACATGACCGAACCGGCCTGCCCGTTGCCGCTGAGGGGCGTGGCAGACTGCACGGTCGATGCGCTTCCCATGCTGGTGGAATCGGGCTGTGTGACGCCGGTCACCAGGGTCACGCCCGAGATAGGATCAATGAGTCCCATTCTTACGCCTCCGAACCAACTCTACCACACGGGTAGGTTTTTGTATAGGTGTTGCGGGTTCTCCTGCCCAGCAGGAACCTTCTCCTGATTCTTTTCTTCACAGGCGGGCGCCGTCCCCCGCCTCCATCATGTGCGTCATGTTGGAATGCTCGGGGCCCATGCGCTCGCCGCGGGGGTTTCCGCCGGGGCCGTAGCCGCCCATGCTCGAAGAGTTCAGCCGCGCCAGGATCTCGTCGAGATCACGCAGCACGCTGGCGAGGCGGTCGGCCTGCTCGGACGAGGGGTCCATCTGCCGCAGAATCTGCTGGCCGATGTTGACCATCATCAACAGCCCCTTGTTGGTCTGGTCGGTCATGCCGGGCCGCGAGATCGGCGGGCCGGGGGGCGGGCCGGTAGGGGCCCCCATGCTGGGGACCGGGATCGGCATGGACGGCGGAGCCTGGGCGCCGGGCGGCATGGGCGGAGCGCCCTGGCCGGGAGGAGGCATTCCGGGCGGAGGGCCGCCGGGGGCGCCACCACGCGCCTGCATCATGGCGGCCATCATCATGGCCATGCGAGGGTCCACTCCCGGAGGAGGGCCTCCAGGGCCGCCGGGGCCGGGGGGCATCCCCATATTCGGCATCATGATTATCGACCTCCCTGAGATGGATACTGAGTAGGGCTTCCCCCAACAGGGGGAATCGAAGAACCTGCGGTACCGCCCGGATTCGGGGGAGCCGGCGCCTGCGGCGCTGCGTTGCTTGATCGAACCGAGAGTGCGTACCCGGACTGATCGGAGCGGTCGCGGTTGGGCACGCCGGGATTTCCATCGTAGTCCTCAATCGCCATGCCGCTGGTATCGCCCATACGACGCAGTACCCGCTCGCGGTCCGGCCACTGCACGCCCTCCAGCAGCGCCCGCTTATCCAGCGCCTGCAGTTGGTAAAGCTGGATCGCCTGCTGGGCACGGGCGGAACGCATGAACGCGCTCATGGAGTCCACCTCGACCTCGATATCCCACATGCCGCGGGCGGCCTGCTGGTCGAAGGGGACGAAGTACGGCCGACCCGTGCTCCCCATCAGGCGGATCATGCGCGGCTTGGTGTACTTCTGCTGGAACAGGGCGATGAAGATGACCGCCATGTCCTCGATGGAGCCCTTCATCAGCAGACCCAACAGATTGATGCGGGTATTCGCGATGGACTGGGCCGCCTCGAAGCCAGAGCCCGAGCGCACCCCACGGGGGACGGACCCGGACGCGGTGGCCGGCACGCCGATGACCTCGCGCATGTCGCGGATGGTCATGTCCACCGCCTGCAGCATCCAGTTGGGCAACTGCATGGGGGACTCGCGGCGGCATTCGGTGCCCTGGTTCTTCTCGATGACCAGCCCCGGCTCGTTGGAGAGCATCCGCGGATCGACCTGGGAGCCGCGGTCGATGATCCACACCGCGTTGCTCATCAGGTTGGCGTGGTTCACCAGATCGCTGCGACGCTTGTCGAGTTCCGTCTGCAGGTCGCGCAGAATCTCCATGGCGCCCTGGCCGTAGAACTCGCCGGGGAGCGGGTTGAAGGTGAACTTGACGTAGGGCCACTTCAACTGCGGGGCCGGGCCGTCGTCCAGGCACACCCCGCCCGAATAATGGAACACGCGCCCGTTGGGGTAGCGCTTCTTGGTGATGGTGTGCATCACTACCTGCGGCTGCCCGCTGTTCGGGTCGATGCCCACCTGGATGGGCAGCGTCTCCGTCACCATGCTGTGGTCGCGGTACCACACCTCGTACAAGTCGCACCACTGCTCCGCAGACGTACCCGCCCCGGAAGAATCCCCGATGCCGCTGGTGCCGTAGTTGATGAGCGGCTGGACGCCATAGGTGGATGTCACCAGCGTGGCCGGGCCGGCGGGATCGCGAGCGAACATGCCGCCATTCGCCTTCTGCTCGGCGTAGGAGGACTGGTCCTTGGCGGTGCCGGTGCGTACCAGTTTCCCCCGCTCCGGGTAGTTGCGGTGGACGTAGGAAAGGGGGACGCGCTTGACCTCGATGACGTACTCGGCCGTCTCGAAGCCTTCCGCCATGGGGTCCACCCAGAGATTCTCGGTGGGGACGAAGTCGACGCGGATGGCGCCCTGGCCGTCCTCGGCGGTGTCGCCCCAGTAAATCTTCAGGTAACCCGTGCCGTACACGCAGCAGGCCTTGACCGCACTGAGGACGCGCAGGAAGCACTTGGCCCGTTGCCACACCTGATCCAGCGCGCACTGGAGCGTCTCGACGTAGGGGTACTGCTCGGCCGAGTTGGCGTTGGCAGTGATCTTCGGGCGGTCCCCCATGAGCACCGCGAGAATCGTCTCGACGATGGCTTGGGAGTAGTTGACCGTCAGGTGCGCCTTCCAGCGCTGCTGCTTGGGGAGGTCGGACGGCCGCCATGTCTGCCCGCGGTACCTGGAATAGTACTTGCCCCACTGGTCGGAGAAGGGCTTGCGGTAGCGAGTCGCCTCGTCGAGCAACTCCAGCACGAACCGCGCCGTCTCCGACAGGTACGCCCCCGTCCCGTCCGCAGCCTGCGGCTGGGAGATGGGCGACACCAGTTGGTTCTGGCCCTTCAGCCTAATGTAGGAAATCCAGTCCTGGGGGGCGGCGACGGCCACGCTACGTCACCACGGTCAGATACACCGTGCCGCCGGCCTTCTGGGTGCGCTGCACCAGGGGCACGATGCGGGCCTTCAGGAACCCATTGTGGACGCGGACGCAGCCGTGCGTGGCGATGAGCGGCTGCTCGTCCGCCAGCGGGTCCCGCAGGCCGGTTCCGCCGCCGTGCAGCCCGATGCCCGCTCGGCCACGCCCCGTCTCCTGGTTCTCCAGGTCCTGCATGTCCATGAACCAGGGACCGTAGGCGTGCCAGATCGCAGCAGGCTCCTCCTTCGCGGTCTGGACCGGCTCTCCCAGACGGTACAGCCCATAGGGAGTGTCCCCGCCGACCAGATCCACGCTGTCCGCCACGCCCTCGGTCAAAGCCGGAGTCTTCCAGATTATCCGCCCACCCGCACTGAACGCCTTCATGGTGCGGTACGCATGGCTGACAACGAGGTGGACGTCCTTCGACTTCAATACGGGGCGCATCTAGATCGCCCTCGCAACCTTCGGCCGCAGCGCGGGGTGGTGAGCCCGCTCGCCACGCTTCTTGCTGACGTCGATCTTCTTGCCGCTGTCCTCGGCGGGCATGATGTCGTTCTTCGCCCCCACCGGCTTGAACGAGGTCACGCGGAAGTTGCCGATCTGCTCCGGCATCTTGGGGCGGATCGTGGCGTTCGTGTAGGTGGAGGACTCCATGTCGGCTTCCTTCTCCTTCAGATCGCGCTGCTCTCGGTCGTACTTCTCGCTCTGCTCGGGACCCCATTCGTGCAGCCCGTTTGCCTTGAGGTAGCGGCGACGCTCGTCCAGGCTGGTGAATGAGCGACCCAGGCCGACGTCGAAGCCGTTGAACTCACGACAGGCGACGGTGGATATCTGAGGCGGGGTCAGGAAGACCTGCCCCGCATCCTGATGGCAGGCCTCGCGGCCCCGGGGGTGCTCGCATCGAACGTGATCGGGGCGAGCCGACATGACACAGACGTGCTCCGTCACATGACCCTCGGGGCAGCGATACTGATAGGTGGGCAAGAGCCTGCTCCTACGTGTGTTCCAGGACACTGAACAGAATCTCCACCACGGCGGTGCCTGTGCCCGTGATGAAGGGGGCGGTGGCGTTGGTGATGCGCAGCACATCGTCCTGGGTATCCGCCGCGGCCACGTCGGAGTAGTCCACCGGGATTCGCCGAGACACCGTGGTCCCAGCGGCACCCGTAACCACAGTGGCCGCAATGGTAGCCACCACGTCTTGGCCTGTCGCGTACTCGAAAGAGATCGCCCCGCCGTTGGCGTAGGCCGTGCCGGTCCGCGTCATAGTGAACACGAGGTCGTGTACCAGAATCGACTTGCCAGCACCGGGGGACGCGATCACGGTCACCGGGGCGCCGTTCATGTCCAGGATGTTCTGAGATGTGATGGCCACCTTGACGTATCTCGCCACCAGGGGGCTCATCATGGTCGAGAGAACCTTGTCGTTCCCGATGGCCGTGACTCCGGCGTTACTGATGGTGATGTCCCCTGATACCGCGACGGCTGCCGGCACGTTAGAGCCGTTGCCCACCAGAATCTGCCCGCTGGTGAGGGCGGCGAACTTGCTGAAGGCGATGGCCGCCGTGGTGGAGATGTCCGCGTTGGCGATGGTGCCATCCGCGATGGACGCCCCGGTGATCTGGGCGGTGACCTGGGCCACCGCCTGACGCCCCGGCGTGGTGAGCCCGAAGGCCGCCATCGCCAGGAGAATGACGAGCAGGAGTGCCCGGAAAGACGTGAACTTCATGAACAGAAACCTCCTCCTGATGATGGCCTAGTTCTCGGCCAGGGTGTAGATGAGATGGAAGGAGCGCAGACGGAACACGCAAGTGTTCGCCAGCACCACCGTGAGGGCGACGCGCACCTCACCGCCGGCCGTCGTGTAGAAGGCGGGAGTGTTGAGCGTCAGGGTGAGGACGTGCTCGCCGACCGTGACCGTGCGATCCACACGCTTAGCCGCGGTGTTGTGGTTGGCGTCGTAGTCGCCGTCCACCACCGCGCCGCCGTGAGACGCCGTGACCGCCGGGTTGACGCCCTGAGCGTACACCGTGCTGGTGCAGGTGACGTCGATGGAGGTCGGGTCCGCCGTCCCCAGTTCGTAGGCGATCTTGACGCCCGTGAGCTTCAGCCCGCGGGAGGCCGTCTCGATCTTGCGCGGAGCCAGAGCGGTGAAATAGAGCGTCTCGGCGCCGGCCGCGGTGCGCTCCCAGTAGAAGTCCCCGGCGGCAGCGCGCACGAAGTCCGGCATCAGAGCCGCCACGATGTCGAGCGACTTCAGGTTCAGCGGCTCGAAGACGCTGGTCTGGGGCTCGCCCACGTACTGTACGGTGCGCACCTCGCCGGTGGTGGCCGCCCAGTACGTCAGGTCGTCGCCGTTGATATTGACGTGGCCCGCCGCGGTCGGGGCGCGGGAGGTGGTCAGGCGATCCACTCCGATGATGTCGGGGATCCCGGGGAAGTACCGCTCCAGGGGTTCCTGGGTGGCCATGGGCTGCTACCTCGCTCTCGTGTGATGCATCAGGAAGCCATTCCTGATCGCACACCAGGAATCCTGGTGGCCAGAAACTTCTCGGCCGCTTCCGGGAAGGAGCCGTGAATGCTCAGTTTCGGGTGCCGCCCGAACGGGATCTTGGTGTAGGGCGCCTGGGGGGCACCGATCAGGCACACCCGCAGACCCTTCTTGAGATACTGCATGGCGGCCATCTCGTTGTCGTCAAACGCCACGACCGCCCCGGGCAGAACCGACAGTACGCTGGCCTTGTGCTCGCCCTTGCGGTGCTCGAAAGTCATGGTCACGCCGGGGAAGTCTCTTGCCGCCGCCAGGGACGATGCACGCAGGAACTCTCTCCTGCGGGCGGTCACCACGACCAGTTTACCATACTCCGCCAGGGGCAGCAATGCCTCGGCTACACCGGGGAACGGTTCGAGTTCGTGGTAGAAGCGGGCGTCGGAGAACCACTCGATGATCTTGTGGTTGATGTCGGGACGGTCAGGGACGAGGTTGCGCAGATCGTACTGCGTGAAGTCCTCGCGGTGGAGGATATGGGCGAACTGGTTGCGCACGCGGCGGATGACCCCTCCGATCAGATCGTAGAGGGTCCCATCCGCATCCAGGATCACGGTTCTTCGCTTACCGAGCACGAGTTGAGGGCTCCTTGTTTGTTGTGAGGATTCTCTTAGGAGCGAACCTCGTCGAGAATCGCCGGGCCCTGCGTGCGCCCCATCACGCGATCCCAGAACGAGGGGCCTGAAGGCACCGCAGGAGGCGCAGCCGCCTCGCGGAGAGCCCGCTGTAGTAGGGAGCCGCCCCCATGAGACATCGCGATACCTTCGAGAGCACCTGCATCCTCGTTCTTGTAACCCGTCGCCCGCTGGAACAGGTTGCTCACGATGTCGGGGGAGTACCCCAAATCCTGCAGATGCCGAGCCGTCCTGACCGCCGATTCCCGGTACCGCCGCTGCATGAGGGGGTCCTGCGTGTCGAGAGAGTTGAGGGGCATCTGCATCAGATTCTCACGAATGTAGCGAATCGCCGGGTCTGCCGCAGGCGCGGCCTCGCCGGGCACATAGGTATTCCCCACCGTCACTTCGGGGGTCAGCCAGTTCAGCCCTGGAACCGGATTCTCGGCCGATACGAAACGAGGCAGCCCGGCGGCTTCCGCCCGTGGGTCATAGTTCTGGGCGAAGACCTGCCCGCCGGTCACGCCCCGATCCGCCGCCATCAACCCCGCCATGGGCGCGTCGTAGAGAATGCGAGTGGGGCGGTAGATGTCCAGCGGGGCTGCAGCCCACTCCAGCGCACTCTGAGGCGTGGACTTCCCAGTCACCATGTCTAGAAACGGGATGTAGCGCCCGACGTCTGTAGGAGCCCCGTTCGCCCGCCCCAACATATACTCCCGGGCGTCCAGCGCGGCGGGTGCCGCGAGCGCCCCCTGCACATACGGGTTGCCGAACAGGCGATTGGCCACGCCGTAATAGCCCCGCACCGGAGCCGTAACGGCACGGCTGACGTTGCCGGGGGTGCCTGCCCACCTCACCGCACGGCCCGCCAGATTGCCGGCCCTGCCAGCAGGGCCCATAGGCCCAGCCTGTCGCGCTTCCTCGAACCAAGCACGGTTCGGAGCATACCCGGGGGCCACATTTCCGGTGCTGGGGGCGCCTCCATAGGGAGCCGTGGGGTGCTCGAAGAGGCCGCCCGGTTCCGGAAACTGCGGCTCCGAGATGCCGGCGACACCCCCAAAGGTCGGCGCCATGCCCGCACGGGTCATCCCCGGCTGCGCCGCGTCGTACAATGCTCGGGCCTGCGGACTCATGCGGTCCATCGCCGTGAACTCACCCCGCAGATCGGGGAGCCCCTGCAGCCGTGCCTGAGCGTCACGAAGGTTCTGAGCCACACCGCGGTTACGCTCCGCCAGCCCGCGGGCGCGAGAAGCAATGCGATCCGCCGCATCCTCCGCGGAAGACATGGTAGGAACCCCGCCACCAGCCTGCCCGCCCCCAGCCGCGGACCGCATCCGAGCCTGCTGCTCTCGGAGGCGCTGCAACATAGGCGAAAGAGCCGGCTCGGGGAGATGCCCCTGACCCCCACGCCCTACAAAGTCCTCTCCGAACAGCCCCGGCGCTTGCGGCTCTGCGGGACGAACAGGAACCGTCCCACCCTCGTAGGGGAACATCGACGAGAACGGACCCGTCGCTTCCGCCAGCGGGGTACGAACCCGCGGGGGCTGGATGACGATCGGCCGGCGAGGACGCGCTACGGGAGAAGGGGGCACAGGCACGACGGTGGGCTCCACTATCTGCGGCACAACCGCGGGCTCTGCTACAGGTGCGGCTGCCACGCGCCGCGGGGGGGAAATCGCATCAACGCGCTCCTGTGCTGCGGCGAGGCGCTCCTCCGGGATCATGCCGGCCGCTTCGCCTACCGCGTCGAGAGTCGTCACCGGAGTCGTACCGGGGTCAAGCAGGGGCTGGCGTCCTCCTAGTGGGGCCCGCGCAGTATCTGCCGTCAGGGCCCTTCCGGGACTGGGCCTCCGAGGGCGCGTCGTCTCGGGGCCGGCCGGATAATCCGCCAGCCCACGAGCACGTCGCGCCTCCCGCACACGAGCATCCGCCTCAGCCTGTCGTCGCAACTGCTCGTCGAACAGCCGCTGATTCTCCGCCTGCCCGGCGAGAGACTCTGCGTATGTCGCGTAAGGGTACTGCGTATTCGCTCCGAAGTACAGAGGCTCCACAGCCGTCGCCAGCGTTCCTGCGCGAGCAGCCGGCTCTGTCGTCGACACCATCGGGGCCCACTCCGGCACTCCGGCCCGCTGGTCGTAGGGGCGCGGGAGGCTGATCGGGGGCGTATCCCCCAGCGGCATGTCCAGCGCGTAGCCCTCACGCGGGAAGAACGTCGGGCGCTCGGGGGGCGAACCCGCCAACGGGCGCTCTGTTCCCGAGACTCGTCGCGTCCATGGCTCCCACCACTGCGGGGTCTGCCCGGCGCTTCCGGTAAAAGGGGGCGGTGCGGCCTCCCGCACCAACGCCGTCTCGGCCGCGCGCACCCCCTCGGGCACGAGAGCCGCAGCACGACGTACCGCTGCGCTAGGGGACTCGTCTGCCGCCAGAACATCGCCCATCTCAGCCGCGGCCTGCAGCACCCTCGCGCGCTGCGCCTCGTCCTCCAGCATCGCCACGCGCTCCGGAAAAGTCTTGCCGGCCAGCGCGAGTTGCTGATGCCCGGTCGTCTTCCCCGACTCCGGATCAATGATCGGGTACCGCGCAGACGGGTTGAGGCGGCGCTTCATCTCGCCCGTCTTCTTGTCCTTCTGCCAACTGGCATGGTACAACTTCTCACCGCGGAGCATGGCGGCCTGGGCCTTGCGCGTGTTCTCGCCCTGACGAACTGCCTGCTCCTTGGGCGTCTCCCAGAGATCCTCCTCGCTGAGGTAGCCTTGGAGGCCCTGGCCCCGGGATTGCGCGTACCGCTCCGCTTCTATCGCGAGTTGCTGCCGTGCTTCAGCCTCACGAGGAGCGTAGTTCGACATCATCGCGTTGCGCAGTTCCTGCCAGCGGCCGGGAATCATCTGAGCATAAACGCGGGGGTCCCATCCCGCCACCGCCTGCTGCAGTGCCTGCAGACCATAAGGACCCTGCGGGGCGCGCGGCTGCGCGATGGACGGCCCCGGAGCCGTCAACGCCGGGGGGCCCGCAGGGCGGCTAACCATCCGCCCTCCAACACGCTCGGTCTGCATCGGAATTCGGCGGCCTGTAGGGAACGCCTCCTCCGCAAGCGGACGAATCTCCGGCGCCGGCAGATCAGCCAGTCTCAGGCCCTCCGCGGAATGTTCCGGAGTCCGTCCCGGATAGAACTCGTTGCCGAACGAGGAGGAACCCCTCGGGGTCTTCCCTGCACGGACGTCGGCCGCCGTCATGGCCTCGTGCTCGGGCAGTGGCATCCCCGCCGCTTCCGCAACCACGACCTGCGTCGTCAGGTCAGACACCCGCGCGACCGCCGCCTCCCACGTGGCGCGAATCTCCGCGGGCAGATTCTTCAGCGTCGCCAACTCGTTGCCCGTAGTCGGGTCGCTCAGGCGCATCCCCAGCACCTTCTGGCGCAGCAACGTCGGGTCGGGGTCCGCCAGCGGGTTCTTGGCGAGTTGCTTCTGCCGCGCCTCGGCGAACCCGGCGACGGCTTCCTGCGTCCAGTGGTCGTCCGCCATCCCCGCCACGCGATCCAGCGCCCGCAACATGGGGTCATTCTGGAGTCGGGCCGCATCCGCTCCGGTACGCCCCGGACGAGTCGGGCGTGCCGGAAGCCCGGGGTCCGGCCGCCGCTCCCAATCCGCCACGAACCCGCCGGGAGCCTGCTCCCTCCCGCCCGGCTGCGAGATGCGGGCAGACGCAGGACCGGTCGGCGCATCCTTACCCCGCCCCGCAATCCGGTCGGCCACCACCGGCATGGCCTGCGCCAAGCCCCGTGGGGTGACACCCTTCCCCGCCAGAGCCTCCGCCTCGCCGTACCGGCCCTCGTCAAGCAGAATGCTCATCGCCCGCTGGTAGATGTCTGCGGGCGTCTCCTGCGTGAGTGCGGGAGCAGGCACGTCAGCCGGGCCCTTCGGGGCGTTGGCGCGCTTGCGCGGCCCGGTGAGCGCCTCGTCAAGAGCGGCCACATCCGCCGGGCTGAGGACCTTGACCTTCTTGCGGGGCTGAGGCTCGGCCATCTACAGGTCCCTTCTCACAGGAGCATCCAGGGCTCGATGTCGGGGGGAGTGTCAGGTGCCGGCACCTGCTCGTCCTGCACCGCAAAGTCAGTATACCACGAAACCGGCTCGGCCGCCTTCTTTTCCACATCCTTGGGAGTGGGGATCTGGTCCAGGCCCAGGAGCGCGATCCCGCAGTTGTGGACCACAGTCCCGTTGGCTGTATAGGAGTTGTCCTCCTCAACCTCCAGGTTGAACACCTCGACAGGCCCTTCGCGAGCCGTCACACGGCGGATGCCCCCCGCCATGTAAGGCCCTGCCCAGCGCAGCATCGTCTGGTCCTGCGCCACGCCCTCGTCGCTCACAACCTTGCCGGCCAGCAGTTCGGGGGGAATCCACGCCCGCACCGCCCCGGCAACAGCCCGCCCCATCCTCATGTCATACTGAGGCTGAGTGGTGTAGACGCCTCGCCGCCCACTGAACCGCGCCTCCTTTTTCCCGTCGTACCGCCGCATCCCCACGGGTAGGCGCAGGCGCAATGCCATCTCCCACAGTTGGAAGGCCCCTGTAGGGCTGATGCTGACGGCGCGAATCTTACCGCCCGAAAACGACCCATCCCCCAGGAGATACCCCACGAGGACTTCCCGCACCTTATCCTCCGGAAGGGTGCCTACCCACTCGGGGAACCGCTTCTCTCGCCCTACCCCAAACTGCTTCAGAAAGTTCCGCAGTACGATAGACCCAACACTGACGTCCCATCCATTGACGGAGGTCTGCCTGGAGAGGGGCTGAAGGCCCAGTCGTGTCAGGTAGCCACAGAGCCAATCTCGGATAGGCGCAGCCTGAGTGTGGCAGCCGAATGAGAACGAGTGCGCCCCACAAGACCCCTGTGCGAAGTAGTACCCCAACATCCGGCAGAAGTCCCCGTCGACGGGCACAAACCGAGACAATGCGTTCTGCTTGGGGTTGCGGCGAGTACCTCCATAGGTATACGCAACCAGAACACCCTCCTCGTCTTGATAAGTCTCCGGCGCGTACTCCAGAAGGTCTACGAACGGCACATCGCGCACCAGTGACGGTACCGCGCTGGTAGTGCCGTACTTGTCGGGAGCGTCGAGGTCCTCTAGTGCCAGCCACTGCGGGTCTTCGTGTGTGAGGTTGTTCGTCCGCCCCGCATAATCACGGCTACGGCGGCATAGCAGAAGGGGATGCTCCCCCGTGAGCACGAGGGGCATCCTCCCCACAGCGTCTACCTCATACACCACATCCGCGTATCGCCGCATTGTTCTTCTCACGGGGCGATACCGCCCCATGTGAGTAAGAACCTCGTCTCCTACCTGTACCTCCTCGATAGGCACCATGCCCCGCCGCGTTCGCACAAGGGTCCCCTGTACCAGACATGCCATCACCCCATCATCATGCGCGCCCGTCTTGGCGCCTGCGCTACTGCCTTGAAGAGTGAAGGTGGTCATCTCATTGAGCAGCCGCCGCGAGCGGATCACCAGAGGCGGCAGGCTCCGCTGGTCGGGGAGGAGCAGGTCCAGATGACAACGCCCCGCCCCCCGCGACACCTCCTTGCGCAGCTTAGGCAGCAGCACGTCCAGCGACTTGCTGGTCGGTTCGAAGCCCACCGCCTTGGTGTACGAGCGGGTCTGGTGGTCGAAGCGCTCCCACAGGCCGAACCGAGGATAATGCAACTCCTTCAGACGCCGCACGATGCCGAAGCCCGACGCCTGATTGCCCACCTCGGGGAAGATGAGCCCCCAGTTGTAGTACACCCCGAGCATGTATAGGTAGGAGCCGTAGTCGTCCGGGGACAGGCTGTTGGTGACCAGTTCCGCCACCTGTCTGCGATGCGCCGACAGCACCACGGTGTAGGAGTAGTCCGGGTCGTCCTTGAGCGACACCATCCCCTTGTCGGCCTCGTCGTCCCCCAGGCCCTGTGCGGAGTCGGCGCCCAGGACGTACTGTTCGTCGCCCTGGGGTGGGTCCCAGATGGTGAGAGGGCCGTCGTCGTCCGCCACAAAGTACGGCTTGTTACGCGGCCCCATGCGCAAGTGCCCGCGCTTCCCCTCGCGACGGGTGTTGAGCATGTACCAGCGCACCGCCTCGATGTCGAGCACTGTCTCACCCTGAGCGACAAACGCCTCCTCGGCAGTGGGGCTGCCCTCGCGATTAAAATCCGTGACGCTGTTGTGGCAGTCGGTGGCGATCTTGTAGCGGCGCCACTGAATCTTGCGCAGATTGATGAACCCGGGGTAGTCCTTCAGCAGATCCCGCTCGTACTCGTCGAGGGTCTTCTCGTACTCCTCGATCGACATGGGGAGGTCCATCTCATACTCCGGCTCGATCCAGAAGGGGAGGAAGACCGGCGTCCAGATATTGTCGGGGCTGTCGGAGCACGCCATCTGCCACAACTTGTAGAAGGCGTCGTCGGCGCCCTTGGCGGTCGACTCGATCACCACGTAGGTGTCCGGCTCGTTGGGCACCGTCTGCATGACCGAAACGAACGTACTGTACGGATCGGGCCAGAACGCGAATTCGCTGCAATGGACCACCTGCAGCGTCTGCCCGCGGCCCACATCCACGGTACGAGCAGTGGCGACCTGAATCTGGGAGCGCATCCCGGGGTAGATGAGGCGCTTGTCCGCATCCGGGTTCTCCAGGCGGATGATGCCCCGCCCGTAGCGGGAGCGCATAGGACGGGTGACGTCGGGCAACTCCTCGTAGAACAACTTCGCCATCTCGAAGATGGCCTCGGCCGACGTCTTGTTGTGCGAGATGATCAGCGCGTTGGTGTTCTGCCAGAAGCGCGCCCGCCAGAAAGCGACGGCCTCGGTGAGCGTGCTGCTCCCGAGTTGCCGGGCCTTGAGAATCACGAGGCGAACAGGCTTGCCTTCAGCGCGCAGCCGCTGGATAGTGCGGTAGATGCGCTGCTGCCCGATGTTCAGGGCGAGGGGGCCGATCTGATCAGAGTCCTTCAGGCGGATCTTCAGGTACCGCTCGATGAAGTCCCGTGGCTCCGCCTTGAAGCGCTCGACCCACCGGGCGTCTTCCTCCGGGTCGAGGTAGGGGCAAAAGATATTCCCCGGGTAGAGGGCCTGCTCGGCGTCCTCGCTCCCGAGATTCACCAGGGCGTTGGTGTTGAACGGGGTGGTGGCGTCCTTGCGGGGGCGACCCCTCTTGCGCGGCGATGCCTCCATGCGTCAGATCGGCCGCTTCATCAACGGGGCGTGCCGCCCACAGTCGAAGTAGTACGGGCCGACGCTCTGCTCCAGCAGCCACATCCCGTCGCAGGGGCTAGTGGAGATCAGGCTGAGGGTGAGGCGCTTCTGGAACTGCCCGGCTATGACCCACATCAGGAACATATCCCGCGACCACACGGATACCGAGGGGGGCATCACCGCGGCACCCCGTGGTATCGTCGCCAATGTTTAACCGCGTCGATTACCAACGCGCGCCCCGGGAAGGCCCAGTCGCAACAAAACTTGAGCATCGCCCCCACGCAACAATCGCGGTGCCCCGACCCTAGGCAAGGCCCCTGACGGAGGCGGCTCACATCAACCAACATCATCGCGGCACCCCTGGAACACGAGCCGGCCTCTGATCCACCCACCGCTCCTCGACTTCTTCCTCCTCCATGAACGCCGTGGTGCCGCGAGCGGCCCGCATCAGAGCATCATCCTGCTCGTCCCCGTTCGTCGGCGCAGGCGGAAGCGCGGGAGCGTTGCCCGCCAACTGCTCCTCCAAGAAAGACGACGAACGACCTTTGGCCGCGGGAAGGGCTTTCTGCTTGTCCCGCTCCTGGATGATCGGGAACAGGACCCGCAGCAGTACCTCGGTCCCCCATTTCTCCTCCTCGCGCATCGAGTTCAGGTGCATGGTGTTGAGCGAGGGGCTCCTGCCGTGGTCGCGCTCGAACTGGTCCTGCTCGGCCATACGCTGCTCGTAGCGGCGGTAGCGCCACTTGTGCTTCTGGTACTGATCGTATGCCTCCACCAGCAGGTCCTCGATGCTGAGGTTGAGTACCTCTTCGCGTACCGACTCGCGCCGTTGCTGCACCAGTTGGGCGAACTCGCCGGCGGTCATGCCGCTCATGCGCGGGGGCGTGGCAGACCTCGCTACCGGGTCGAACAGCCGGGCCTTCTCCGCGGCACGCTCGTTCTTGACGCGACGCATCTCCGCGACGTAGCGGCTCGGGGGGACCTTCTCGATCTTCCCCAGTGCGCTGAAGGCGGGTAGGTCGTCTTCGAGGACCTCGGGGACATCCGGGATGTCGTCCTCATCACTCACTGAACTTCTTCTTCCGGGTCGGCGGGCCTGCCACCAGATGAATCACGAGCCCCCCGTTCCTCTGCGCCATCTGAGACAACTCCCCCACCATCTTGACGTTCCGAAGGTTCGCCACAGGCACTGTGAGATAGCCACTCTCCAGCGAATCACGGAACGCCGCGTGCTTCGGGCCGTCAGTCGTCACGCGGCTCTCCCGCTCCTGGACAGTCATGACAGCCCCTGGGGCATCTACAGGCTCCCGCTCGCGGAACTTCCACCCGGGGAACTTCTCGTCCAGCCATGCCCGGACGACCATATTCTCCGTGTTCAGCCGCGCTTTCAGCCCGCTCAGGCGTGAGCCCGCCGTCTCGTAAGCATCCAGTTCATCCTGAGTCAGGCGCACGTAGCGAACCCCCAGCGGCACCAAGTCGTCGGGCAGCATAACCGCCAGCCCGGCAGTGACGTACTCCCCACCGATCTCCTGGCGAAACGGCAGGAACCGGATCGTCTCAACAACCAGCGGATCCGCTGTGTTGACGACCCCTACTGAGCCCATGTCGGCAACTCCTCATCCAGTGCTCTGCGAAGTTTCTCTTCCTCCCAGGCGTCCCCCAGAGCGGCCAGCCGCTCGAACTCCCCCGGCGGCTCCTCGGGGCGAGCCGGCGGAGGAGCCACGCCCGTGTCGCGGATGGGCCGCGCGTAGTAGGTCTGGGGAACCGCGTCCTGCGTAGCCTGCGGGGGAGGGGGCGCCAGCGGACGCTTCGGCAGCCCGAGTAACTTGCCGCTCATCAGGTAGCAGGAGAGGAAGCCCAGCACAAACCCGCACAGGGTGGCAAAGAGGACAAGTTGGGCTACTCCCTTGGTCAGGTCGTAGACGTCGCTGAAGGAGGGGTTCATGTGGGAGGTTTCCTCACAAGACTGCTTCTATCCTACCGCACCCAGCGGATTCTGGCAAGCCGCAGTCTGGACAGGAGGTACCTTGTGAAGGTATACTACTACCATGCCCTCCGATCTCCCCATCGACATGCTCAACAACGGAATGCGCCGAGTAATGGAGGACCGGGCCCGCACGCTGCTGGGCCTTAACGACAAGCCCAAGCCGGCCCCTCCGCCCAAGAAGCCTACGGCCACGCCCAACCTGCGCCCGCAGCGGCTCGTGCAAGTCAACGACGAGGAGATCCTGTAGGCACGGAAAGCGAAACGGCCTCGCGATGTTGGGGGGCTTGGGGGCCGCGAGGCCGCTTCTCGGATGCTCTCCGTTGTACCTGTCCTGCGCACGTTCCAAGAAAGGAAGACCGAACGCCTCTATCTTAGCAGGAACCCTCCTTGGCGTCAAGCCTGAGTAGTCCGCTCCAGCCAGCCGTACCCGCAGCGCTTACACTGGCGGGCCAGGGCCTCGCCCTCCAGACGCCCAATCACGCAGTTGAGGGACAGCAGACCGCCCGCGGCACAGAACGCCACCCGCACGTCATCCCAGCCGCACTTCGAGCACACCGCCTGATAGTCAAAGTCCAGGGCTGGAGCGGGGTGGCACATGGGCAGCGGAGTACCGATCACATCTTTGGTGAAGCCTGATATGTCGTCCAGGTTCACAGCAGCCCCTCCGGGTCGTAGATGCCCCACGAGTGGATATCCTTCATGGCGAAGTCCCGTCTTCCCTTCCCCGGCACATGGGCCATGAGCAGCCACTGCGCCTGCGGGTGGTACTCGGTCTTGGCGAACCACAGTTTCATCGGCACCACGATGTACTGTCGGCGCTCGCCGCGGTAGTTGGTGTAGTCGAGCACCACCATACGCCGGTCCATGAAGAACTTCGTCTCGGTGTCCCATCCCTCGTCTTCCGCCAGTTCGGTCATGGCCTTTTCCTCAGCGACACCACCACGACCGAACAGTCACGACAGAACACCTCCAGCAACAGCGTACCCCCGCGCTGAATCTCTGTGAGACAGTTGCGATGCGCCAGCCACTCTTTGTCCAGAAACCGCCACTGGTCGGCATCCCCCCACACCTCGTCCATCCACGGGGACTTCCCGTCCTTCGAGGTCTTCTGCGCGCGTCCCCATCCCATGGCTACTTCAGCACCTTCCCCAGCAGCCAGGAGGCCGCCACGTAGATCCCCGCCACGAAGTACATGAAGCCGTAGGTCGCCGCGCCGAGCGCGAGAAACCCCAGCACGAACGTCACCAGCATCCCGAACGGATTATCGTAGGGCATCCTACAGCGCCTCCTCTCGCAGCCGCTCCTGCAGGTCCTGGGCGGCACGGATCATCTCATCCTCGTCGTGCCCGCTGCAGGCTTCCACACCGTCTGAGATGTGCAGCCCCCACTCTTTGAAGAACTCCATCAAGCCCATCACGGTCATCTACTCGGCTCCTCCGTCTCCTGTGAACCGTATCACCAGATCGACGTTCGAAAACCGCCGCGGGTGGGCGGCCTGGATCATCCGAAGGATCGGCTCGGCCAACTGGTGGCGCACATCAGCCGCCTCCAGTGGTACCGTCCCGCCCACCTCCCACGGCATATACTTACCTGCTGTCCACTTTGTGCGGCGGCGATGATGGTACACCAGCAGCGCCTCCTCCAGCAGCACTTCCACAACTTCCTGCTCGACGGTCATCCTACTTCCTCCCCCCGTCCCGCACTCGCTGCAGAAACTCCCACGTCTCCGCGCTGTACGAACCGCCCACCGCCATCAACCGAGCCGCCTCCGCGGCCAGTTCCTTGCGCTCGACCGCCAGGGCGAGCAGCAACTCCCCGGTACCGGCCATTTGCCGAACCTGCTCCAGCCGCGACCCCCACTTCAGAGCCTCCCCCACAATTCCCCCCACCCCGAACATCGGCAATAGATTCACAAGAGAGCGCCCAACTCCTTCGAGCCGCCCCCACGCTTCGGCATCGGCTGCTCCCGCCTCGCCCAGTTCCTCTTCAAACAACATGTTCTACTATAGGACCCTTTCTTTCGAATCCGTGGAACCAATCACGAATACTGGTGGAGCCCAGTATCTCCACACGCTGTACCCGGGGATATTCGACGGCCACGTTGCGATCATATCCTCACAAGTATAGCACGCGGCTAAGGCGTTGGCAAGCCCCCGTCACGGTATTCCCGCACCAGACGGGTAACCGCAACCGAAGCGCCTTCGGGGCAATTCTTCAGCCAAGCCCGCACGTCGGCGGGCAGCCGCAGGCAAAGCTGTGGCTGGCGGTCGGATATTCCCCGTCGCCCGCGGCAGGCAGGGCAGGGGCAGTCTTTCTTGTGGGCATCGATGCTTCTAGGCATACCCAGCATATTCGCCCCGCTCGGGCAGGCTGCCTGCCCCCATAGAGACTCTATACCGCCAAACGCTGGCTCGAAAGGCCTATTCTACGGTCAGCATACGCTACTCAACGAACGGCATTATTTGGAGGCCACACCTGATGGGGTCATCGTCGGCACCTGTCCCAAAAGTAGGATTCATTGGAGGTCAAGTGCTGACTGATAGTGGGGCGGGTGAATAAACTCAGGCAGCCCCTCCTGTGGGGGTCGGGGTATGGGGGCCCTTAATCAGAAACGGCGTAACGGTGCGGTTTCTGGAAAATTCCTGGGGGGTATTTTCGAGAGGGGCCAATATTTATATTGCCAGGAGGGCACTTCTGGCCTATTTAACCCTCGCCAAGTGCCTGGGGGTCGGTCCCCCCACGCGCGCCTGCCTGAAAACCCCTGGGCAGGGGTCCTGGGGCGGGGTCGGCTCCTGCACGGGAATGGCGTGGTTACGCCAGGCGGCGGGCTCTTGTGTGGGGGTGACAGGCATACCCCTGTCCTGTGGCACAGGATCCCCCTCCTGAAGCGAAGCCAAAAGGGCACAAAAAAACCCCTCCCCCGCGCTATGCAGGAGAGGGGCGTA
>ERZ1292625.331-Hain-H41-01um-R1-331-length-75937-cov-8_pt1 | contig 75937 bp, 77 predicted proteins | sample MGYA00564400_ERZ1292625 | MGnify/ENA primary metagenome ERZ1292625 (study PRJEB36523, sample SAMEA6512639) | groundwater metagenome | collected 2019-01-08 | study: AquaDiva: Metagenomics assemblies of 32 groundwater samples | reverse complement strand
CCGCTCCATGCGGACTTGGAGGGTAAGATTTGCAAATGGCGCAACGACTTGTCCCTGGGTAAGATTTTAGATGGCGCAATACGCCATCTTGCCCTCTTCCCGCCTCTTATGGCATCATGCACCTCTTCTTGGAGGCGCGGTGGCCACATTGCTTGAATATGTGGGGTCAGTGCATATCTATCTCGGGCCGTACCGGGGGAACCCGATTGCCCTCTATTTGAGGCGTACGGAGACCGGGTGCCAGATTGGTCCCCGGGCCTATCCATGGAATGACGTGGTGGGTGCGGGAGAAACCCCGAACAAAGCCGCTGCAGATTTCGAAGAAAAGTGGAAAGGCAAAGGGCTGGCTGCCGATATGTATTCAGGTCCTTCCTGGGAAGGCGGGATTAAACCGGAGCGGCCTGCTCCGCCGAAGCCCGCGGCTCCTCCCAAACCTGCGGCTGCTCAGCCCGCTCCTGCGGCAGCAGGTACCTCGGCTCCGGCGCCAGCATCTCCTCCACCTGCGGCCACGGCTGCAGCAGCACCTCCGACAACCGCCCCGGTTGCTCCAACCGAAGCGTCGTCCTAGTTTTTTCCGTCACCAGTTTCCTGGCTCATAATTCGACTATGCCGGTCGAGGTGTCTCGGACTGTTCTGTCGAGGGCCTTGTGGCGAGTTTGCTATGGCGCATCCCATACATGGCGTAGACCAGGATGCCGATGATGGTCCACACAAAAAACCGGATCCAGGTCATCCAGGGCAGGAAATACATCAGGCCCAGGCAGGCCAGGACTCCTAAAATGGGGACGACCGGCATGAATGGCATACGGAAGGGGCGTGGATGGTTCGGCTTCGTGTAGCGCAAAACCATGATGCCGATACAGACGAGGACAAAGGCGAAGAGGGTCCCGATGTTCGTCATATCCGCTGCCTCACCGATCGGAATGAGTGCGGCCATGATGGCGACGGCCACGCCGGTCAAATAGGTTGCGTGGTGGGGCGTTCGAAACTTCGGATGGACGCCTGAAAGCCAGGGTCCGAGGAGGCCGTCCCGGGACATGGCGAAAAAGACCCGAATCTGGCCCAGCATCATCACCACCAGGACACTGGTAATGCCCGCTACCGCACCGGTTGCCACGATGGCGGCTCCCCACTTGAATCCGACCATGCGGAGCCCTTCCGCTACTGGGGCATGAACGTCGATCTGCGAATAGGGCACTAATCCGGTCAGGACTGCGGCCACAGAAATATAGAGCACGGTGCAGATGGCCAGCGAGGCGAAGATCCCGATGGGTAAATCCCGTTGGGGGTTCTTGGCCTCTTCGGCGGTGGTGGACACAGCGTCGAATCCGATATAGGCGAAGAACACGATGGCGGCGGCCGCGCCGACGCCGGCAAATCCAAACGGCATGAAGGGGGACCAATTGGCCGTGTCGACGGAGGATGTGCCGACTGCAATGAAGAAGGCGATCACGGCCAGCTTGATGAGCACAATGCCGCAGGTGGCGCGCGCGCTCTCTTTGACTCCGACGATTAGGATGCCGGTGACGAGTAGCACGATGATCGCGGCCGGAATGTTCGCAATGCCGCCGTCCGCGCCGGGAGGATGAGTGGCCCAGTACGGGAGTTCAAGACCGCAGAGTTTGAGGATGTTGTTAAAGTATCCGGACCACCCGATCGCGACGGCCACGCAGGCCACGCCATATTCCAGGATCAGATTCCAGCCAGTCAGCCAGGCCAGAAATTCTCCCAAGGTGGCATAGGAATAGGTATAGGCACTGCCGGCGACCGGGATCATGGCGGCAAACTCAGCATAGCAGAGGGCGGCGAGCGCGCAGGTGATGCCCGAAAGAATGAACGACAGCATGATGCCGGGCCCCGCGCCTGGCCGGTGCGCATCACCGACAATAGCGGTGCCGATCAGCACGAAGATGCCGGTGCCGATAATCGCGCCGATGCCGAGTCCGGTCAGGTCCCAGGCCGTCAGGGTCCGTTTCAGGCGATGTTCAGGAGCGTCGGAATCAGCGAGGATTCGTTCGATGGATTTGGTGCGGAACAGCGGATTGCCCACGCAGTGTCCTCTCTCCGGCGGCGCCACGTCCATGTCCGCTGTTATGGCGAAATGAGCCCCGTGTCATGAGTTGTTCCTGCGTCTCGCAGGCGAAGGTTGGAGTGACGGGCGGCGCGAGGCGGCCCGCAAGAATGTCTGAAAGAGTTGTCGGTGCAAGAGGTGGCGTTCGAACAAAAATTCGGGGTGCCATTGCAGGCCGAGAAAGAATGGGTGCGTGGGGTGTTCGATCGCCTCGACGATTCCATCGGGAGCCGTTGCGCTGGCAATAAGGGCGCGCCCGACCGCTTTCACCGATTGGTGATGCGAGCTGTTGACCCGCATACTGGCACGTTTGACGATTCGATTGAGCAGGCTGCCGGGAGCGATGGAGACGCTGTGTGAGAGTTGAACGGCCGGTGTCGTCTGTCGGTGCTGCAACACATGGTCGACCTGGGCCGGAATATCCTGATAGAGGCTCCCTCCGCAGGCGACATTCATGCTTTGCATACCCCCGCAAATAGCCAGCGTGGGGATCTGGTGACGGATGACCAACCGCACCAAGTCCAATTCAAAGCTGGAGCGGCGTTCGGCGACGACCGGAAAGGTATAGCGCTTTCGTTCTCCGTACAGGGCTGGATCCAAGTCCGGCCCGCTTCCTGTCAGGAGGAGTCCATCGACCCCTTTCAGCAGGCGCCGGCGTGCGGATCGGTCCGCCACGAGTGGCAGAATCACCGGCACGCCGCCGAGTTCCTCAATGGCGCGGATATACCGAGCCCGCAGAAAATACGTGGGCTCTTTGCCGCCCCATTCTTGACGATCGCCGGCATTGAAGTCGGGCGTGACTCCGATGACGGGTTTCATGCTAGCGGATCGGCTCCAAAGGCAGCGGCGCTGGTTCTTGCGGGGTGTAATCGACGGCTTCTCGCGCAGGCTCCCCTGAGACGCCGAGGAAGCGGATGGGTTTATCGCCTTTGAGATGGTCCGGCGTGATGATGTAGGTGCCGTACATGCTGGGGATCCAGATATTCTTGGCCGTCTGCTCACTGCCTCCTGAGAAGCCATAGGCCAATCCGCCGACGACCCCGCCGCCGATCGCGAAGGCCAGTTTGAGCGGGAAATAGACGATGGTGGCCAGTGCGGAGCCCGCTTGAATGCCGACACCGGAAGGACTGGCATCGTTCGACGAGACCGGCACATTGGAAGCGCCTCCCGATTCCTGCGCGGAGACGGGGGCGATGAGTAAGGCCAGAGAACAGACTGTGACCAGACTGAAGACGAGGACTTGGGCCCAGAGGCTGCGTCGTCTTTTAAGGGGCGAATAGACAGAGACGTTCACGTTGGGTGCCTCCTTCGTGCGGAAGTTCTGATGCGGTGGAAAGGAAAATGAATGCCGATGAGTCCGTTGTCGTTATAACAAATTCCCCCCCGTTTTCAAACCCCTTCCGGCTTTGCTGCCGCACCGTTGCTCGTTAGATTTCGGAAGTCTCACCCAGGTCCAGTTCGAGGCGAATTCGATCGGTCAGCTGTTCCGGTTGTTCACCGAGGAGTTGGTGCAGTTCGTCGGCGAACGTGGCGGCGTCGATCTGTTGATTTACCTGTTCAATTCCCGCCTGGAGGGCCAAGTTGAGCGCACTGGTACAGAGTGATTGGACGAAGAGGTCATCGGCGCGGCCGGTCAGCTCCTCCCGCTCCTCTTGGTGGCCGCTGTGTAAGAGTTCAGCCAGCCAGGAGGCATACCCAATTCGCTCGCGGGCCCGGTCGAGGTGATGCCGGGCCACATCCACAGCCACTTGCACGCCGCCTTTCCAGCTCCGCTTCTTCACGTTGAAGACGCATCGCAGATGATCCGGTCGCTCTTCGACGGCTTCCGGCCCGAAGAAGAAGGTGACGCGGTACTGCGCGGGGTCGGATGAGGGAACGATAGCCATAGCGGGTTCGGCTCATTCTAACATTGTGTGGAGGGCAGAGAACAGCGAGATTGCCCAGTGGTATCAACGGCGGAATGACGCTATGATGGCAAGCATGAACGCGGCCGATCGTTCTCACGCACGGGTGATTCGTATTCAACAGGCCATCCGGGAGCAGCCGGGGCTTGATGGGTGGCTCTTTTACGACTTTCGCCACCTCGACCCCATCGCGTATCGCGTCTTGTTGCTAGACCCCTCGCTCCATGTCACGCGGCGTTGGTACTATTGGGTTCCCGCCCAGGGTAGGCCGGTGAAGCTCCAGCATCGCATTGAGCCTCATGTCCTGGACGGGTTGCCCGGAGACGCCCGTGCGTACGTCTCCTGGCGCGATCAGCAGGCGGCTCTCGGTGCCCTGCTGCACTCTGCCAAGCGGGTCGCGATGCAATATTCGCCGATGAATGCCATCCCCTATCTTTCACGCGTGGATGCCGGCACAATTGATCTGGTGCGCAGTCTCGGCGCGGAGGTGGTGACCTCTGCCGATCTGGTTCAGCAATTTGAGGCGGTGTGGGATGATGCGCAATTGGCGTCACATCGGGTGGCCGCTGAAGGGCTACGCGCAATTGTCGACGAGGCTTTTGAATTTGTCGGAATCTCGCTGGCTGCTCGGTCCAGCCTGACGGAATACGGATTACAGCAATACATTCTTTCCCGCATGCAGGTCCGTGGATTGGTGACCTCGAGTCCGCCGATTGCTGCGGTGAATGCGCATAGCGCCGATCCTCACTACGCGCCGGCTTCCCAAGGATCAGCACCTATCCGGCAGGGCGACTTGGTACTGATCGACCTGTGGGCTAAGCAGCCTGGCGCAGGGGCGGTCTATGGGGATATCACCTGGACGGGGTTCGTCGGGGCGACTGTGCCTGCCCGGCACCAGGACATTTTTCAGATTGTTCGACGGGCCCGGGATGCGGCCGTCACCTTTGTGCAGGGTCGTGTGCGAGCCGGTGAATTCCCCTATGGGTGGGAAGTGGATGATGTTTGCCGCCAGGTGGTTCAGGAGGCGGGGTATGGGGAGTATTTCGTGCACCGAACCGGCCATTCCATCGGTGAGGAAGTGCATGGCAACGGCGCGAACATCGACAATCTGGAGACGCAGGATGCGCGCCGGTTGTTGCCGGGCACCTGCTGTTCGATTGAGCCTGGTATCTACCTGCCGGATGAGTTCGGTATTCGGAGTGAACTGGATGTGTATCTCTCCGCCCGCGACGCGGTGGTGTACGGCCAGCCGGTTCAGGCCGATCTTCTCCCGATTCCCGTCCCTGCGAGCTAGGTTCTTCGGTTCTATTCCTGGGCCGGCTGTGGCCGCCCACCTTTCTTGACACCCTTTGCATCGGGCAGCTATCGTGGGAGTTCAGAGGGCCGAAGAGGCCCTCTGACGCTGGATTGACTCCTATCTGCCGAGGAAGGATATCGAACATGTTTGGCACTATGGGATTTTCCGAGTTGATTATCATCCTGGTCATTGTGTTGATTATTTTTGGGGCCGGGAAACTTCCGCAAATCGGCGAGGGGGTTGGCAAGGCGCTCAAAGGGTTTAAGAAGGAGGTGAATGATATTCCACCTCCCGAGAACGTTACCGACCAGAACGAAACGGCTGCAACGCCTGCTCAGATCCAGGCTCAACCGGCGACAGATATTACACAGGTCGCGCAGCCCGCCACCGTCGCGTCGGTGCCGTCCGCTCCCAAAGCCACATCGCCATATACCCCAGGCCCTGAGCTCACTCCCGGTACGACGGCAGCGCTGATGGCTGCGGCCGGGCCACAGGGTCCGCAGGCGACCCAACCAGCGAAGCCGCGCGTGGCGACTGTGACGCCGGGGCAAGCGGCAGCGGGGTCGGCGGTTGCGCACAGTCACCAGCCACCAACCATGGAAGACCGCATGGCGGCTCCTGCCCCAGTGATGCGCGCTCAGTATCCGCCTCTTCCTGCCGGGGCTCAGAGCAAGCCGGTGGCCAAGCGTCCGTCGGCGATTGTGAACAAGGATGCCGTGGCTCGGGTGCAGGCGGCTCAGGCAGCCATGCGAGCAAAAGCGGCTCAGGCTCAACCGTCGGGCTTATCAGCCCAGGACATGCAGGGTTTGGGGGAGGGATTGGGGGATGCCGTGCGCACCTTCCGTCAGGCGGTTGCGGATGTGCGAAGTTCAGTCGATCCAGAAATGCGAACAATCCGGGCCGAAATGGATTCGGCGCAGAAGGAGCTTGAGCAGTCCATCGAAGCAGCCAAGCAGGCACCTGTGCTGGACGACGATGCCCCCGCAAAATCGGTGTAGCAGAGGCTAATAAATCCTTTCCCCTGCGCGGGCGATTCCAGGGCCTCGTTCAATTAGGAAGTCGACCGGTTCTTTCTTGCTCGCGTCTTGCTGGTTGGTATCCTGGGCGACCCACCCAAGTGCCTCGTCTCGAACCTGCATTCCAATTTCGTAGTTACGTGCGGGCTTAGGTTCTTTTTTGCCCGCTGGGATGGACGTTTCAATTCCGTTGAATTCTCTCACTCATACACGTTCGGCTTCCCGATGCATTCTTATTTTCGACTCCAATTCCTCTTCTGGCTGCTGCTGTGCTCTGTGGTATACGGGTGTTACGTCGATACTCCATCGGGGACTCCGGAGACGGTATCTGGGCGGCTTGTTGAGTTGCTTGCCGACCCAGACCCGGACGTCCGGCGCACTGTCGCGGAGGCTTTGGGAAAGGTCGGCCATAAGTCTTCCAGTTCCAGTCTGATCGTGGCGCTCGATGATCCGGACGCTCGTGTCCGCGAAGCTGCGGCTCTCGCACTGGGTCGACTGGGTGACGGGAAGAGTGGGATGGCACTCGCAGGGCATCTAGCCGATTCTGCTGAGCCGGTTCGAATGGCATCGGCGCTGGCTCTCGGCGAAATTGAGTTTTCTGCGGATCGTGAGACTCAGGCTCTTGCGGTTCTTCGGCATCCGCAGGGTTCTGCTCGTATTGCCGCAACTCGGGCGTTGCTCAGCCTGGATACCGTGTCGCTCTCCGCTGATCTGATCAAAGCGCTTCGAGATCCGGATGCGCGTGTGCGTCAGGGAGTCGCGGCCGTACTAGGGGAGACCGGGAATCCTGGTGCCGTTTCTCACCTTCGCTCACTTCTCGGGACAGATGGGGCGGCAAGCGTTCGCGCAGAGGCCGCGTTTCGGTTGGGAAAAATCGGTGATCATGGGGTCTTGGCAGAGCTGTCGATGGCGGCTGAGGCGGATCCAGATATGAGGGTTCGTGGATGGGCTCGATGGGCTGTGCAACAGATTACGCTGTCGCACGAGTTCGGTTCAGAGAGGCAACCAAGTCAATGAGCCGTGCTTGGGCGTCCGAGTCAATATCGGTGAACTGAATGCCCATTCCGGGAAATAACAAGTATCGTTCGGGTTTTGAACGCGTCCACGCCACCTTCGCGCGCGTTTCGAATTTCTGACTTGGCCGGTCAGGCAAGGCAAATTCAACCTTCAATTCAGTGCCGGGTGCTAACGGCGCACTACTTTCAATAAATAGTCCCCCTCCGCCGATCCCGCCGGTCAGACTGTCGAAGTGTTTTCCATCGACGGTGGTGCAGTGTACCTTGATTGCGAGCGGCGCTCGGGGATGCGCACGGCTATGGGCGAAGCGTGCGTCTTCGTCGATCGAGAGCATGTGTTCGATCAACGTGCCCCAGGTAAGTATGCTGAGGCGTTGCCCGGTGTCATCGAATAAAGACAGGGTTTCTTGGTCGCAGTCAATGCTGAGCGTCTTCCCTTGGTGTTCGCGAGTAGCGGTAACGGGAAACTTCATCTTCGGCTCAGATCTCTTGTCTGTGTATGGGGGAGGTTCGAACTGCAGTTTTGTGCAGGAGTTGTTTACGTTGATTCGTCCTGCGGGATGCCCTTGACGGAATGAACCAGGCTCAGTACCCGATTCCGTGTCTCCGCCGCGATGTCGCTGAAGCGGACGCCCATTCCCGGGCTAAATGTATATTGGTCGGCCTTCGGACACACCCACGCGATCACGCCTTTGGCCGACAGCCACTCGCCCGGACTTTCCGGCAGCGTAAACTCCATGGCAAGCTTAGTTCCAACGGCTAAGGGTGTGAAACTTTCGATAAATAAGCCTCCTCCGCCAATCCCGCCCGCTCGACTTTCGAATTGAGTGCCCTCTGGGGTGTGGTATTTGACTCGTATGGAGAGCGAGATGCGAGGCTCAGATCGCGCCTCACGGGACTGTTGAGGTTTCCGGTAGGTCAGAATTTGATCGACGAGAAAGTCCCAGGCCAGGCTTCCCATTGGCTCGCCGTTGATGCCCACCAAGGTGATCACTTCTTTGGAGGAATCAATCTCAAGCGTTTTGCCCTTGTGTCTATTGCTGGATACGACTGGGAATTTCACATGCGCCGCCCTTCGGAAAAGGCACCAGTGGGGGGATATCCATCTTTCCGCAAGTATACCGCACGAAACGGTCTTGTCGACAAAAACCTAAGATTTGGGGAAGTGGGTTGGTGAAGGCACGCCTGAAGTGCTGCTCTGGGGGGAGCATGAAAAGAGGGGGCGCGAGGCCCCCTCTGGAAGGAGTAAAGCTAGTGGTGAGAATAAACTGCCACGGGAAAGTTATGCACTTTTCACGTCCTTATCCTGCTCAAAGATCCGGATCGGAGCGTGTTTTCCGCTGATGGCGTCTTCGGTTATGACGACTTCCTTAATTTGTTTCTGCGAAGGCGCATCGTACATCACGTCGAGCATGGCCTCTTCTAGAATTGAGCGTAACCCGCGTGCCCCGGTCTTTTGTGTGAAGGCTTTCCGCGCAACGGCGCTCAGGGCTCCCTCCGTAAAACGGAGCTTGACCTTCTCGAAGGAAAGCAACTTTTCATATTGCTTGGTAAGCGCATTTCGGGGCTCGGTAAGGATGCGAATCAACGCCTGCTCGTCGAGTTCATCCAGGGTGGCGACGACCGGCAAGCGGCCGATGAACTCAGGGATCAACCCATACTTCAGGAGATCTTCGGGTTGGACATGCGGCAACAACTCACTCAATCGGATGTCGTTGCGGCCTCGCACTTCCGCTCCGAACCCCATTGATTTTTTGTTCATACGTTGTTCGATGATATGCTCCAGCCCGACAAAAGCCCCTCCGCAGATGAACAAAATGTTTGAGGTGTTCACCTGAATGAACTCTTGATGCGGGTGCTTGCGCCCACCTTGCGGCGGCACGTTCGCGACGGTTCCTTCAATAAGTTTCAGGAGCGCCTGCTGAACGCCTTCACCGGAGACATCCCTCGTGATAGAAGGACTATCGCTTTTTCTACTAATCTTGTCGATTTCGTCGATATACACAATCCCGCGCTCGGCGCGTTCGACATCGTAGTCAGCGGCCTGTAGTAGTTTTAGGATTATGTTCTCAACGTCTTCACCGACATAGCCTGCTTCTGTGAGCGTAGTGGCATCCGCAAGGGTGAACGGCACGTCAAGGAACTTGGCCAGGGTTTGAGCCAGGAGTGTTTTTCCGGTGCCGGTTGGGCCGATGACCAGAATATTGCCTTTTTGGAGTTCGACATCGTCGACGTCTTTCTCCTTGGCGGAAATGCGCTTGTAGTGGTTGTGCACGGCAACGGAGAGGATTCGCTTGGCACGATCCTGCCCGACCACGTATTGATCAAGGTGGTGTTTGATTTCGGCAGGTTTCTTCAGCTTCGAAGATATTTCTTCCTTAGCCTCTTCCCAATCCTCCGCAATGATGTCGTTGCAGAGGTTGACACATTCATCGCAAATGTAGACGGTGGGACCGGCGATGAGCTTACGCACTTCGTCACGGCTTTTCCCGCAAAATGAGCATCGCAGGTGCCGATCAATCTTTTCTTGCTTAGCCATGCTGCCTCCTGTACACCAAAGGTCAACTAGCTCTTGCCGCCGTCCTTCCCTGAGTCCGTGGACCCTACGGGCTTGAGGCTCTTCAGGGGGCGTGTGATAACTTCATCGATCAATCCATACCGCTTTGCTTCTTCGCTCGACATGAAATAGTCTCGCTCGGTGTCCTGCGAAATTTTGTCCAGCGGCTGTCCGGTGTGTTTCGCCATGATTTCGTTCAGGCGCTCCCGAATTTTCAGGATCTCGCGCGCGTGAATGTCGATCTCCGTGGCTTGACCTTGAAACCCGCCCATCGGTTGATGGATCATGACTCGGGCATTCGGCAAGGCGTAGCGCTTGCCCTTTGTGCCGGCTGTCAGAAGGAAGGCCCCCATGCTGGCAGCCTGGCCTAAGCAGATCGTATTGATGGCAGGTTTGACGTATTGCATCGTATCGTAGATGCCAAGTCCAGCCGTGACACTTCCCCCGGGGGAATTGATGTACAGATTGATATCCTTTTCAGGATCTTCGGCTTCCAGGAACAGCAGTTGAGCGATAATCAGGTTGGCGAAGACGTCATCGATCGGTGCGCCGAGAAAGATGATGCGGTCTTTAAGCAGGCGTGAGTAAATGTCATAGGCACGTTCGCCGCGGTTCGTCTGTTCGATGACAATCGGAACTAGCATTCAGCTGAATCCTTTCCGCTAGAGGCCTGACAGGTGGAAACTCTTCAGTTTACCATACTCAATTAACCTGGATTTTGGTGATCACCGCCCGGCTATCCAGTGTTGCGACTCATGGCAGCCGACTATGCTACCCCTGGATCATTGCGTGTTTGTAGACAAAATCCAAAGCTTTATCGGCCAAAATCCGAGATCGAAGGTCGTCTAGGGTGTCTTGCCCACCGGCCTGAATCATGCGGGTGACTTCTTCGACCGAGAGTTTGACCTCCGCAGCGAGCCTCGTGATTTCGTTGCCAAGATCCTCATTCGTGACGGTGATGCTTTCCTTCGCCGCCAGTGCCTCAAGGATAAGTCCGACCTTTACGCGCCGTTCGGCCTCTGGGCGCAGTTCATCCTGGAGTTTCTTGGCGTCCTCTGTTTGAGGCGCGGCAAGTGAAGTGTCGGGATTGTCGCCGGATTTCCGCTGGCGGGATTGCAATTGTTGCCGGACCATGGCCGACAGCTCTCGCTCAACCAGTGTTCCGGGAAGTTCAAAATGATGGGTTTCAGCCAGTCGCTTTAAGATGGTGTCCTTGTAGCTATCCTCGATATCTTTCTTCAGGGCCCGTTCCATTTCGGTGCGAAGCTTCTCTCGGATTTCCTGCAATGATTGGTAGGGACCGCAATCCTTTGCGAACTCATCGTCCAGTGCGGGGAGCTGTTTCTGCTTTACGGACTTGATGGTACAGCGAAAGCTCACGGTCTTGCCGGCGACGCGAGTATCAGGGTGTGTCGCGGGATAGGCTTGTGGAATAGTGATCGCCTCACCTTCCTTTTTGCCTGGGAGATGAGCGTCAATGTCGATGCCAAGCACGGAGGCATGTGAGCCCATTCTGTGAAGGTGCCCTTCTTTGGTCGTTCCTTCGAGTGGCTTGCCATCCAAGGTTCCTTCAATATCTAAGACCGCATAGTCGCCATCGGCCAATGTTGTTCCGGCGGGAGCAGGGTGTAATTGGGCCATTTGCTCGCGGAGAACGTCGAGGGCTTTTTGAACCTGTTCATCCGAGACCGTTCTCTGATCCTGTTTGAGGGAGATAGGATTCGGAGCCTTGTAATCTCGAAGCTCGATGGTCGGCTTGATTTCAACGGTTGCGGTAAAGCTAAAGGGCGTGTCTTTTTTGACTTTGACCCGTTCCAGTGGCGGAATTTCTACGAGAACCGGAATGATGCCCGCTTGGCGGATGGCTCGATCATAATAATCCGGGACCAGGCTGCGAATCACGTCCTCTTCGATCGTCTTTGCATATCGCTTCTCAAGTAACTGGAGCGGAGCCTTGCCAGGTCTGAATCCGGGAATGCGAACCTGCCGGTTCAATTCAGAGTAGGCCTGAACAAAGCGCAGGTTCACTTCATCTGCCGGGACTTCAATTTTGAGGGCCCGCTTCATGGGGCCGAGTTCGGTCATTTCCATTTTCATAAAGCTATTCACGTCCTCCGGGTCCGAAAAGTTATTTGCGCTATGCGGATCTGTGAGAGGTGGTGCGAGAGGGGGGACTTGAACCCCCACGGTTACCCACGAGATCCTAAGTCTCGCGCGTCTGCCAGTTCCGCCACTCTCGCGCGACGCTGAGTACTAGGTTGCTCACCGATGCTACATACGGAATGTGTCTGCGCGTGGAAAGACACGATGAATAATGACATTTTGTACCGTCGATCGAGTCTACCTGTCAACCCATACGCAGGTGGGGCCCCTGCGTTTGCCTGTCGGTTAGAGTAAAAACATGACGCTGATGATAAGGCCGCTGGATGAGGATATGTGCGCCGCTGGTTCAACTCGATGCATGGCGCTCCTGCATAGTGTCGGGACGCTTTGGAGCGTATAGCGTATAATGAAGCGTCGATTCTTTATTGGATGGACCGTCATCACCCTATTGGAAAGGAGGAAGTCCATATGACGCGGAGCGCTTCCTTTGCCGCAGCGATCTTCCTTCTGCTTCTCCTTGGCATCGGCTCTTCAGGATGGGCCTATCGAGACTACTTTAGTGAAACGCAAAAGGCGCTACTGGCAAATATCCAGACGGTTCTCGTTGAGGTGATCGCGCTGACTGATACGGGCGCTGGTAACCCCGACGGAATCAGAGAAGTTGTCACGCGACGCATGACGGAAATGGGCTATGCAGTCATTGCAGAACCCGCCCTTCCGCACGATGTCGTCGTCCGGGTAAAGTGCGAGCAACGTAAGACGTGGGAAGGTACCGCGGCGGCCGGTGGAGACAATGATTTACTGGATGCCCCTTCTCGCCTGTGGAAGGGACCGGCGTGTCAGGTGACCTATGCTTTGGGAGGGATGAAGATCAAATGGCAGAAAGAGGTTCGGACGGAATTTGAAGATGCCAATCAGGTTGCTCAATCGGCTCAGGGTGGCGCGCCCGGTCCCTATGCCCTGACCGCGCTCCAGGTCGAGTTAGAGAAGTATGAATTTCCGCTTTTCTTGACGGCCGAATGGGGGCAGCCGGATCGACTGCTGAAGTTGATGGATTCTCCGGACACCAGCCAGCTCCGGAAATTGAAGATTATTTCCCTCCTGGGAGAGATGGTGGCCGATGAAGCGTTGCCCCATCTGACAGAGGCGCTGAAGGATAAAGACTTGGCAAAGCAAGCGGCGGTGGCGTTGGGTAATATGGGGAAGGAGGGAATCCCAGTGCTCATCGATATCCTCAAGCACTCCAAACAGCCAGATTTGCAGGCAGCGGCGGCTAAGGGGTTGGGCGATCTTGGCAATACCCATAGTGACCCGAGAGTGGTTCCGCCGCTTCTTGAGATGTTGGACGCACCCGGCATTGACATCGCTGTTCAAACGGAGATTGCCTGGGCATTGGGGCGGGTTCCCGACCGGCGATCGGTTGAGCCACTGTTTGCCCTCGATAGGAAATTGCAGAAGATCCGCAACGATCCCCCGGACCCTCAGATCAAGAAGCTAAAGGAGGCCGTGTTCTGGTCGATTAAGCAGGTCTACACCGAAGACCAGTACAGCTAACCTGCGATTCACACCCTCCCGGTTCTTCCTTGCCGTTCCAGTGGCGGTTACCGGGATGAAGCCTAAGGTGTGTGCTCTGAGCCCCGCTTCGTCCTCTTGCCGCAACTAGCTAGGGTTATTTGAACCCCTCGCGCTTCAGGAAGATTCTCGCCCAGCCCGTCCAGTTGTTTTATGACCATCATGTGCGACGGGCTATACCTTGCCCACTGTGAGCGGAGATCGTCGTCATAGATGTCCAACTTCGTGCTGTGAAAACGTAGATGACTCTGTTAAGGAGACAATCCCTCTCGGGGTGATCATGGCCTTACCATCGGGGTCGTGGTGCATGGGAGGGCGAATGAAAACCAGGGGGGATCAAGTGTATGAATAGGGTCTCACGCAGACGTTTCTTGCAACTATCAGCCATGACCGGCGGCGCGTTGTTCTGTGGCGACTTGGCCGACCGTGTGCTCGGTGCGTCGCCCGATCAAGCGGTGGCCTGTGCGGCAGAGCCGATCAAGATCGGGATCCTTGATCCGCTCTCGAGCCCGTACAAGACCTCTTCCATTCATGATGTGCATGGGGCCAATGTGGCCGTCGATCTGTTCAATAAACGTGGCGGTGTGTTGGGGCGACCGGTTGCGATTCTCGAAGCCGATGATGCGTCGAATTCTGAGACAGCCATCAAAGCCGCCACAAAGTTTGTGCAAGATGATCGGGTTGATGTCCTGATGGGCACGTTTAATGCGGATTGTGCGCTTGTGGCTTCGGAGTTGGCGAAGAAGGAGAACAAGCTGTTCATGGTCACGGGCTCCCTTCTCCCCGAACTAACCGGAGCCGCGTGCAGCTCGCATACGTTCGTGTTTATGCCGAATGCCATCGATGATGGCGCAGGCTGTCGTGCCCCACTTGGTCAAGGCCTACGGCACTCGCTGGTATATGCTGACGACCAGCTCATTGGACGGCAAAGCCATGGCGCAGGCCATGGTGGCGGCCGGCCAGGCTCATGGCGTTGAGTTTGTGGGGGAGGCACTCGTGCCTTTTGGGGCGGCGGACTTCACTGCGGCGTTCACGGCGGCCAAGGACAAACATCCGACGTTGGTGGTGCTCAATCTCTATGGGTAGGATTTGGTCCACGCATTGAAGGCGTACAGCACACTTGAGTTTGCGAAGGAGAAGATCGGCGTGGGTGGGATGATTGCGGGTGAACAAATTGGACGGCCCCTCGGTTATGCCAACAATGCCGGCATTTGGGGACTCATCTGGGATCCAAAGGTCAACACGGAAGGATCCAGGCAGTTTATTCGAGCAGTCGTCGACAAATACAATCACACGCCAACGTCGCGCGGCTATCTTGGGTATGCCGCGATGACGCAGATCCTGGAGGCGATTCAACGCGCAGGAACGACGGACGCCTCCGCACTCATGAAGGCGTTGGAGGGGCGCGAGTTTGACGGGCTGAAGGAGGGACGGTCCTACTTCCAGGCCTCAACCCATCAGCATATGCAGGATGTGCTGGTCGGGGAAGCCTACGGAAAGGAGCTGGGGCTTGGGCATTACAAGATTCTGGCGACGGTTTCAGGCGACAGTCTTGCGGGGTCTGTTCAGGCAGGCGTCTGTCAGTTGTAGTGAACAGGCCCTGATGTGGCGGTAGCGAGTTGTCAGTGCGGGGTGGCGTGGCTGCTGTGTGATTGGCTAGGGTGTCGTGCTGAGGGTCGTGAATCGAACCCGCCCGCGCTTCGATTCCTCGACCGCTGAGGCAACGGTCGGCCCCTGGACGATGATCAATTCGAGGCGGCGATTTTTCTGCCTGCCCTGCTCGGTGGCATTGGATGTGAGCGGGCGTGTATCGGCCAGCCCGACGGCCTTCGTCCTGTCAGCAGGTATCCCTCCGTTCACCAGTGCTCGGCGGGCATTTTCTGCACGAGCCCATGAAAGCGCCTTATTGTCGGGAAAGGTTTTTTGAAGCGTTTTGCTGAGTACTTGATTGTCTGTGTGGCCTGAGACCTGTACGTACTTGTCTGAACCCTGTCCCAGGACTGTACCGATGCGTTTGAGGATGGTTGCCCCTTCCGGGCTCAGCGCAGCGTCGCCCGAGGTGAATAAGAGGGTGCTGTCCAGCGCGACCGTTAATCGATTTCCATCTTGCCGCATGCTGATCGTGTTCTGTCGATTGTCGCCCGGGAGGACTTTGAGAAGTTCTTCTTTCACAGCCGCAATGCTTCCGTTCCGAGCCTCAGCCTGTGCGGAGTTTCCTGGAAATGGAACACCGCTGCGTGTGGAGTCCTTTCCCTGGGGGACTGATTTCCCATCGGGTGCCGATGTGGCCGTATCGCCAAGAGATTGATTGGCAGCGCCGGGGTGCTGGTTCACCGGCCCTCCATCGCGCTGAGCGGTGGTGAGTTGAGTGCCTTTCTGCCGCGGCGACAGATCTCGCCCTTTCTCGTTCAGGCGCTGTTCGAGCGCAGCGATGCGGTGCCTCGCCTGGTAGATTTCTGCAATCATCGCATTGTATTGGGGCACGAGCTTGTCACGTTCCCTGAGGCGTGATCGAACCGTTTCATAGGCTTGGTCGCGATCTTTGAGCTGCTGATCGAGTGCGTTGATACGGGCTTTTAAAGATTCGATGGTGGCGGTGGCGGTTTGTAGTTGAGCTGCCAGGCTGTCCCGTTCGGCGGACCCCGTACGAACCGTGTGGAGATCGCGGTCTTGACGGGCGATGTGCGCTTCCAGCTCCGAGATCCTGCGTCGGGCGACTTCCAGGTCAGCGACGGCCGTTGCACGGGTCTGGAGGGCAGCCAGATCTTTGTCTCGCGTGGCCAACTGTTGCTCCAGCGATCCGATTCGTTGGCGGGCCTGGAGCAGCTCGTTGGCGGCGGTCGTCAATTGGCCGGTGAGTCGGTCGCGTTCCGGTGCTAACCGCCTCAGTTCGACAAGTTCCGCTTCCTTCGCGCTGAGGAGTTGGTCGTACGATGCCGCGGCAGGCTGACTCTGGCGGTCTCCCAGTTTGCTTTCCAGGTCGCGAATGCGATCGTGGAATTCGCCCAGAGTAGTCAACAATTGTTCTCGCTCCTGTTGAAGAGCCAGGAGCTTCGGTTCTACCGGCGCTGGGCTTGATGCGATAGCCTGGACATGGGGAGCGGTTTCACATCCTGCGGTGAGGGAACTGAGAACCATGAGTGCCCATACTGCTCGTCTCATATGATCTCTCCCCGATTAGTGATCGTCAAAAGGCGTCGGGTTATCGGGTCCAGTCGCCAGAGAGGAGCCGGCGCAGTCGAGAGAAGAAGGCGACTGGGACCGAGGTGACGAATGGTGATCAGCCGGTGTGAGCCATGCGTCCCGACAGAATCTGCTACGGGGCAGGCATGCCCCAAGAACACGACAGCAATCTATCGCGTTCCTGGGGCTGATGCAAGGCTGGTGGAGCTGCAGGTAGCCGGTTAGTGTCCCACGACGATTTCGACGCGTCGATTCTTCTGCCGTCCTTCAGCGGTTGAATTGCTTGCAATGGGACGGCTATCGGCATGCCCTTTGGCTTCGATCTTGTCCGAGGCCATACCTCCCTCGGTCAGCGCCTGACGCGCACTTTCGGCACGCGCTTGGGAGAGCTCGACATTGGTCGGATAGGTTTTGGCCAGTCTCCCCTTGATGGCTACATTGTCCGTGTGGCCGGCCACATGGATCGAACGGTCGGGGTATTGCTTGAGCACGCCACCGATACGGTGCAAGACATCGGCGCCACCCGGCTTGAGTGTCGCTTCGCCGGAGTCGAACAGCAATGTGGTGGCCAGGCCAAGGGTGAGTTGGTCGCCCAGCTGCTTCAGGGTCACGTTGCCTTTTGCTACTTCGGCCTGAAGCAATTTCGATAGATCGTCTTTCGCTTCCGCCAGACTGGTTTTTTGTTGATCCAACGCGCCTTTGAGGGAAGCCATTTCCTGGTCCCTGCGCGCGAGCTCACTCTCGAGATCGGAGGCCCGCTGTCTGGCCGCTGCCAGGTCTGCAACGATCTTTTCCCGGTCGACTGCGGCATTCTTCGATGCGGCGAGTTCGTGTTCTTTAGCGTTCAGTTGTCGCTCCAGTTCGGTGATCCGTTGTTTGGCTTGCGCAAGTTCAGACGACAAGCGGTCCCGATCTCCTGCGTTCCCTTTCAGTCCGGCCAGTTCCTGATCCTTGGTGGATAGTTGTCCCTGGAACGCCGCCAGTTGTGCGGCCAGGCGGTCCTTGTCTCCGGCGCTGCTCCGGAGGGCTGCGAGCTCTTGGTCCTTCGCTGACACCTGACGTTCGGCATCCGATAACCGGCCGGCCAATCGCTCCTTGTCTCCGGTCGCATTGCGCAGTGCCGCTAATTCCTGATCACGTTGGCTGAGTTGTGATTCGAGCGCGCCGGTTCTAGATTTTGCCTGGTCCAGATCGCCGGTGAGCGAGGAACGAGCCTGAGTCAGATCCGATTCGAGCGCGGCTTTCTGCCGCTCGAGGTCGGCAATTCGCGCATCTTTCGGGTCGGGCTTGGGCGGGAGCGGTTTGGCGACGGCCTTCATTTCATTCAAGGCTCGGCTGGCCGAGTCGTTAGGGGACGGGGACGTTGCGCACGAGGCGAGCAGCAGGGCGCTCAATAGTACGGGAACGGTAGGGAGTATCGTCATGCAATCCTCCTTCAATAATATCGGAGCCGCCGGGTTCCTCCCAGGCAGCGTGGATAAGTCCTGCGCCAGCGCGAATTAGTGGCGTTGATTCTTCAAGAGATCCCGAATCTCCGTCAGTAACACTTCTTCCTTAGGCGGCGCAGGGGGCGGGCCGGGAGGGGCCGTTTTCTTGAAGCGGTTCATTTGTTTGATCACCATGAAAATGACGAAGGCCAGAATCGTAAAATCGAGCAGGGTTTGCAAGAAGACGCCGTAGTTGATGGTGGCGGCACCGGCGGCTTTGGCTGCGGCGAGCGATTTTCCTTTGGCATCCTCGGTCAAGGGGATAAAGAGGCTGGAGAAATCCACTTTTCCCATCAGGAGACCGATGGGCGGCATCAGGATGTCGCTGACGACGGACGATACGATTTTCCCGAATGCGCCTCCGATGATGACTCCCACGGCCATATCGAGCACATTACCCTTCACGGCGAACTCTTTAAATTCACTCACCATGCTCATTCTGCCACCTCCTTGTGTGAACCCACTCTGTGCCGAGCCTGTTTCGGTCCTTACTGTTTCCGGCTGGTGTCGAAGCTGTATCCCAGCGTGATCAGATAGAGATTGTCGGTATCCGACACGCCCGGCGGCGGGTTTTTGTTGTACCGCATGGTCCACTGAAACCCGCTGACCAACCCTCCCCACACTTTGAAGCGCAAGCCGGTGTCGGCCGTTACGTAGAGGTCTTTCGAATTGGCCAGCGACTGAAAGCCTTCCTGGAAGTGGTACAGGCTGACTTGATCGCCCCCCCAGAGCGGCCAATTCCATTTCACGGCCCATCGACCGCGGGTGCTGGATTTATCATTAGCGAGCTTAAAATCTTCGTTGAAATAGGCGGCGCCGGCTTCTGCCCAGAGGGTCATGTCTTTGAAGAAACCTGATAAGTCGCCGCGGTCGAGGAATTGGTAGCCTGGGCCGGTGGCAAGCGCCGTGCGCAGTTTGAGATCTTGAAAGGTATCTTGCTCGAAATAGGCCGACGTGAACCAATACAAACGTTTCGTGAGAAAGAAGTCAAGCTTGATGGTGCCACGGCTGTTCCGCACGATCAGGTTTTGGGCGTTGTCGCCGTAGATGTAACGTCCCAGGATCGTCAGGCGAAGTGACTCGCTGCGTGCGGAGAGTTCGCCGAGCAAGCTGCCGTTTCGCAAGTGGCTGTTGCCGGTCGTTTGCGAGAACCCGGCTTGGAGGGCGCCGGTATAAATTACGGAAGGTTGGTTCAGCCCCACCACGGTATCGAACGGAATCGCCATGGATGTTCCGGTCGGCGCGACCTTCAGGAGCATGCTCCCAGGTTCGACAGACTGTGCGGTGCCGACCACCGTCGTGCCTTCTTTGAGCAGAAACGGCACAGGCCGATTGACGGTGAGCTTGGCCACGTTCGGCCACATGACTTTGACGATGTCCTCCCCGGCGGTCGGCCCGAAACTGGTTTTGATGTGCAGTTCGTCCGCGATCATGCCAAGGACCTGCCCGTAGATCACCGTGCCGTCTTTGAGCGTGACGGCATCCAGGGGCGCCGCCGCGGGGGCCGTGTCCGCTGAGGGCAGAGGTTCAGCTCGCGCGATTGAGGACGCGAGCGCGATGACCAGTAGCGCAAAAAAAAGGGATCCGAGTCGGCGTATCATGCAGGTCCTCCTCCTGGGTCTTGTGTATGGCACACGTGTGCTGGTGGTGCGATTCAGTGAGGAACGTTCGCGGTGTATAATTGATTCTGCGTAGGAGATCAACAGTTTGATGTGAGAAATGTTCCCAGCGGTGGTTCGGTCTGGCGCGTGGTCGATCGCTGGACATCATGTTTTTCACGGATGAATGACTCGCGCTGTCGGCTATACGTAGAGGTTCGTGTGTCATGGATGACCGAGATGTGCCCGCCGCAGATCAGATGGCGCAGGGGTTTCGTTCACAATGCGACACCGACGCGGATTCGGACTGTACGTCGGGTCTGGGGCGAACAGGTGCCACGGGGAACGAGTGGCATGGACCCGACGTGTGTGCGTCATTTGAGGCTGGTCAGTTTCCGTGCCTCTTTGGGCTGTTGAATCCTGCGCACGGTGGAAGAGGGGGTTGCATGTGACGACGGAACTTGGAGGATGCCCTCAAGCAGCGCCAAGCGGAGTAGTTGTGCCGAGTTGGATGCGCGGAATTTCCTCAACAGATTGGCGCGGTGTGATTCCACCGTTTTGGGGGCGATCTGGAGCCGGGCGGCAATTTCATGACTCGTCAGGCCGGCCCAAATGTGATTCAGTATTTCGCGTTCACGCGCGGTCGGCTCATCCGGCCGTGGTCGTGAAAGGGGTATGAGCTTGTCCATCTCTTCTCCTCGCTTCGATACGTAGGGTGTGGCGCCGATCTCCACGGCGTTGCACGCAGTGGTTTTTGCGGTTACCCCCTTATCAAGCTCTGTGCCAAAGGCGGTGTGTCCTGCGACATGCTGATGACACAGGGGGTCTCGGCTGAGGAGCCTTACGAAGCTGCCATGATTGTCCGGCAATGAGACAAGAGCCGTTGTCTCAGGCTGTGTCGCGCGAGACATGGCGAGACAGTGAGGGGGACGAGTGACTGCGGGGCGAGTTAGCTGGTCGGCAGATCCAGTTCACTCAGGCGCCGGTAGAAGGTGGCGCGGCTCATTCCCAGGAGGCGTGCGGCCTTGGTCCTGTTCCCACGAGCTTGTCCAAGGGCGGCCACAAATCGACTGCGCTCGTCTCCGGGCATGACCGTTTCGGAAGGAGCACCGGATGGCCCCTGTCGAAGTTCCGGCGGAAGGTCTGTGGTGTCGAGTGTGTCCCCTTTGCAATGAATCATCGCGCACTCGATCGTGCTCTTGAGCTCCCGCACATTGCCGGGCCAGTGATATTCCATCAGCGCCGCCAACGCGGCCGGGCCGGCCCGATGGATGGCTTTCCCCATACTGGCCCGTCCTTCGGTGAGGAACGAGGTGATGAGGAGGGGAATATCTTCTTTTCGCTCCCTCAGCGGCGGGAGATGGATCCGTGCGACTCGAATCCGGTAGAGCAGGTCGGCGCGGAAGGTTCCCTTCGCTACATCCTGGCTCAAATTGTGGTGGGTGGCTGTCAGCACCCGCACGTTGACTTTTCTCGGTTTGGTCTCACCCAGTCGCGTGACTTCTTTCTCTTGCAGCACGCGAAGCAGGTGGGTTTGGACGGTGTGGGGAATATCGCCGATCTCATCGAGAAACAAGACGCCGCCATGGGCGGCCTCGAAGAGCCCTTGCTGGTCGTCGATCGCTCCAGTAAACGCGCCCTTCTTGTGGCCGAACAACTGGCTGCCCAAGAGCGAATCTGTGAGTCCTGCGCAATTGGCTGCGATGAAGGGGCCTGTCTGTCGGGCACTCGCTTGGTGTAGCGCACGCGCCACTAATTCTTTTCCCGTACCGGTCTCTCCCTCGATCAGAACGGTCGAGTCGACGCGGGCCAAATCCTGAATCTGTTCATAGATCTGGGACATGGCGCGGCTCTTGCCGACCAGATCGTGGTAGTGCGCCTTCAGCTCCAGCAGACGCCGGAGATGGTGGACGTCGGTCATGTCGTGGAGGAACAGGATCTTGATTCCCGTGTCTCGCGGGTCGTCTTGCACTTCAATGTCGAGCCAAAGGCGCCGCCCGGTTTGGGTCTCGATGTGACACCGGACTCGTTCCCGTGCGGATGCGGGTTGCTGCAGCATTGATTGCAGGGCCAGCCGATCGCCTTTCGTGAGCAGGAGCAGTGCGTCCCAACGGAGGCCATCTGGGCTGCTGGGTGTGGATGTGTCCAGAAGGCGGGCTGCAGACGCACTGAGAAAGCGTACCTGCCCCTCCTGGTCGATCAGCAGGGTGGCGAGTCCGAGCTGCTGCAAAATGACGGCGACGTCATCTCGCGACCGCTCCATGTCCACCAGTTTCGTGGTGAGCTCGTGCTGGGTGCGTTGGTGTCCACGATTGTGTTCGTGCTGCTCGAGGACCTGTTCACGTGCTCGCTGGAGAAGCGTGGCCTGTTGGTCATAGGTCGCCGCACTTCGCTGGATCAGCAAGAGACGGTTGGGACCCTGTCGCAGTGCCATGGCCTCGACGTGCCAGGGCTCCTCGGCCCCCCTGTGCTCGGTCCAAAAGCCCGAGCGCGTGATCGAGTCGCCGTCTGTGCCCCACGCCTCAGCTGCATCGGCGAGGAAATTCTGAAGCACGGGTGTGCGGGCATCCACTGACAGCTGCAAGTTGTGTCGGGCCTCCGGGTAGAGGTGGAACAGCCAGGCCGGTGGGTGCCCGATGATGCGGAACTCTGTACCGGTCACGTGTTCGAGGATGGCAAATTGGAGCCGTTGAAAAAGATCCGTGCAGAGGAGGTCCGGCGCAGACGGGTGGGTGTTATACGCCATCGGTTATTCCCGCGGGAGGTGTTCGTTGCGATGTGTCGAGCATGGCGCGGACGAGCACTGTGAAGGCCTCTTCGACACCCTGCCCTGTCTTGGCACTGGTCAGGAGTACCGTCCAACCTCGTTCGGCTAACTGTGCGAGGTCTCGATCGGTCACTTCCCAGTCCGGCTGCCGATCCAGTTTATTGATGAGGATCACAAACGGAACCGGGCCGAGTGTGTCCGCCGCAGTCAGTTGTATTTGCAACGCGATGTCCAGCGTGGCCCGCCGCATTCCGTCCAGGACTAACAGGTACGCGGACGATCCGCGCAGATACGAGCGGCGCAATTTTTGGAATTCGTCTTCTCCGTAGAGATCCCAGAGCACCAACGTCACGGGCTGGCCGTCCATCGACATGGTTTTCTTATCGACGGTCACCCCGATAGTCGTTTGATACTGTTCGGAGAAACAGCTGGTGACGAAGCGGCGCACCAGACTGGTTTTTCCCACGGCAAATGCGCCCAACAGGCAGATTTTTTTTTCGATCATGTCAGGGGCGTCTCATGAAGCGGGGTGAACAGTGGCCTGAAACGACACTCGCCGGTCCTGGGGCAGCGTGGCGGCGCCCTGCGTGGGCGTAGATTCAGCCGAGGGGACAATCCCGTGAGTGCGAAATGTGATTGAGGAAAAGGTCCCGGGATGGAGGACATCGAGGACCGACCGGGCGCGACCTTCGCTCAGCCGTTGGTTCCGGCTTGACCGGCCCAGGACGTCGGTTTGGCCGGTGATCTCGATCGTCACCGTTGCGCCGGAGAGACGCGCCAGCTCGTCCAGCTGATGCAGGAGCTCTGATATGCGACGCACCCCCTGAAGTTGTTCCGGTGATTGGATCGTCGCCGTTCCCTGTTGGAACAGAATCCAGACCCCTGCCATCCGTTGGACCAGTGCCTCAAGCGATTGAGCGACGAGGCGTCGGTCGTCATATTCGGTGATGCCGGGGAGCAGGCGCGCCAACGGGCGGCTCTGCCGGACCCACTCGGCGCTGGCTGTGCCGGTGGCCGTGAGGCGCGGTCCTTCTAGGGTCAAGCGAACTGTGTCTGGGGGTGACAGGACGATTCCGGCTCGTTTCAGGGTGAACGCGGCGTCGAGGGCGTAGTAGGGGCTCCATTTTGCTTCGACTCGATCGGCGGCCATCCCACTGCCCTGCAAAAGCGCGTCCGGATCAGCGGCCAACGGGTCGCGCAGCCCGGTGAGCACATACCGATCGCCTGCTGAATGCGTGGAGGTGACGACGAGGCCCGGTTCCGAGGCCAGCCGGTCCAGATAGGCCTGCCAGTGTTGGCGGTCTTGAAAGGCCGACAGTCCCCACCAGACTGCTCCCAGGACGATCGTCGAGAGGAGGATCCACGTGATGGGCGCAATGGCACGCCGGCGCGTTTCAAACTGGGTCCGCAGGCACTCTTCCAGGAGCGGTGTGGTCCCGGTAAAGGGTGCCGCATCACCACTGAAGCGTGTCAGCGCATCGAAATGTTCGGCGTGAATGCGATTGAGCGTGTCCTGGAGGTGAACGTGAAACGTCTCCGGTGGCGTGCCACGTATGACGGCCGCGAGGATTGCCGAGGGGCCCTGTTCGATCCAGACGGTCAGATCACCGACTTGCAAGGTGTTCAACGCCTGATCGGGCGTTGCGCCGAACGAGTCCTGGACGAAGCTCCGAATCGCCGACAACATGCCAGAGACCAGGGTCTCATCCTGCACGGCGACCGCGTCGCCGGCCGCGTGCGCGAGCAGCAGGCCGGTCTGTGCGTGAATGAGAAAGACCTGCTCGACTCGATAGCAGAGGGTATGCAGCAGGACGATTTCGGCGAACGGTTTGCCGGTGCGTAAGGCCTCCAGCCGCCATTGCATGCTTCGGACCGAGAGGCTGTGTTCAATGGTTTGATTGAGCGATTGCACCATGCTGCGCAAGGCATTGGCGATGGCCTGGCGGATCGCCGGCATCATGATCGGAGCGATCGTATCGACGATCATGTGGGGCTGTTTGCGCACGGAGACCCCCAGCGCTTCGGAGACGTGAGGAGTGAGTGCATGGGTCAGCCGGTGGTCAGTCTCCCCACGAAGCGCGATCGCCTCGGGAAGCACGCGATTCAGATTGTGGGCGTTGAGGTCGAGATGTTCGACCTGCTCTTGCAGTTGCTCCAGACGCGATTGCTCGGGCGCCAGGAGGAGGCTGCGCAATTCGGCATAGTCGCGTTCGACCGCCGGCGTGCCGGCTTTAGGTGCGTGCGCCATCCCGTCTCCGTGGCCTGAAGGAAGGAGGGTATTCTACGCGACACATCGTTGTCGGGGAAACAGCCGTACGCGCGGTCTGAAGGGCAGACCGGAACCGTTGACGAGTCGGCGTGGAGTTAGGCCTGCTGTGGAGGCTGGTCATGCGAGAGCCTCTGAGAGAGTTCCTGGAACAACGTCGCGAGGGACGCGCGGTCGGTCTTTTGGTGTGCAAGTTGGCGAACCGCGTCGTCGAGGGTGGCCGATAAGGCGGCGTGCTGCTGGGTGAAAACACCGGAGAGGGATGTCGCCTGATTCTGGAGCTGGGTGCGCAAATCGTGATGCGCCTGCTCGCTCTGGTCCCGCAGCTGGGTGGCCGTCTGCTGGAGCACCCCGGCCAGCGTCTGCAGCTCCGTGGTCAGGCGGCCGACGGCATCGGTGCGGTCCTGTTCTTCGGCAGTCAGGCGGCCCGTCACCGTGTCCACTTCTTTTCGAATGTATTGCTCCAGCGAGGCGAATCGTTCCTTGAGGTCGTTGCGCAATTGGGCTGCTTCTGCCAGCAACTGAGCTTCGAGTTTGGCGAAACGGCGCTCATGATCACGTACCTGGGCGCCGAACAGAATGTCGCGGATCTTGTCGAGGTTGGTGCCGGCTGCATGCTCGTCGGTCAGCACGGATTCCGTTTCTGTGTCGGCGAGACTGCTGCCCGAGGTTCGTTCCGAACGTCGGGGGCGATCGAGGTCCGTCTGCCTGCTCATGATGGGGTCTCCTTGGTCGCGATCGTTCTATCACGAAAGGGGCCTAGACTAGCATGTTGCGCAGGGGGCAACAAGTCAGGTCTGGTGCCGGCGGCGTGGATGTGCAGCCTGGAGGGTGATCAGCGGCTCTGGCCTGAGGATGGATTAAGTAGTCGTACCTCACGCTGAGGGAAGGGGATGTCCACCCCATCGGCTTGTAATCGTTGAATGATTGCCTGGTTGAGTTCGCTGTGAGCCGTTCCTACGGCCGCGACCTGGACCCAGGGCCGAATGGACAGGGTAATGGAGGAATCGGCGAAGCCGGCAATCCCGATCATCGGGGCCGGGTCCTGAAGTACTTTGGGGTGTCGGGTGACGAGGTCGCGCAGCACGCGTAGTGTGGTGTCGATATCGGTTCGGTAGGACACCCCGATGGAGAGATCCAGCTGTCGAATCGTCCCGAAGTTGTGCAGAATCTCTCCGACGACTTTGCGATTGGGGATCACGATCCGGGAGTGATCCGGATGCATGAGCGTCGTCGTGAAGATATCGATTTTTGCGACATCCCCGTGCACCCCTAAGAGCGACACATGTTCGCCGACCCGATAGGGTTTGGTGAAGATGATCGAGAGGCCGGCCACGACATTGCTCAAGACGCCCTGCAGGGCGAGGCCCATCCCCAAGCCGGCCACGCCGAGCCCGGCGACCAGCGGCGCGATTTGCAGGCCGAGTTGATCCAGCGCGATCAGAAGGCCGAGGATTACCACGAGGGCCTTCACCAGGCGCAGCAGCAGCAGACGGAGTGGTGGCTCCAGGTCCTGCTCGTCCAGCCAGCGTTCGAAGAGCCGCCCCACCGATTTGGCGACGAACAGGGCGGCCACGACGACCAGGATCGCCCCCATGATTCGAAAGCCGTATTGCACGATGTATTGAGTGACCAGATTGGCCAACGACATGCGTCCTCCCCGCAACTGTTACCGCCCGAAGAGCCCCTTCAAGAGGTCCTTGCCTTGCTGTTTGAGATCGTCCGGTTTCGCGGAACCTTTCAAGAGGTCTCCCACGGCGCCTTTGACCTTTTCCTTCACCTGCGTTTTGACTTTTCCTGCGAACATTTTTGTGTCGAGCCCATAGGAAGGGGCCTGCGTGCTGCCGGTAATGAGCAACGGCAGCGAGAGACGCCCGCCGGTCAGCGCGACTCTGGCAATGGGAGAGCCGGCCGCAATCTTCTGGCTCAAGGCCTGGGACAGATTCAGATTCAATTTCATGTCGAGCGACTGATCGAGGCCGATCGTCCCGCCGCCGGTGGCCTGAAAATCATGGCTGTCGATGAGAAGCCGTTGGACGGCGATCAGCCCTTGTTTGATCGAAAAGTCGCTTTCGATGGCGGAAAATGCGGTGGCTTTGACGTTGTCTAAGGAAACGCCGACTACTTTGAGCAACATCGAGGCCTGCTGCAATAAATTGATCCCCTCGATTTTTCCCTCTTTCACTGCCACATGGCCGGTACCTGCGAGCGCTTTGACGAGGTCCGGATGGGTCAATCCGCGCCCGCTGACTGCCAGCTCGGCGTTGGCGGTCCCGTTCATGGACACCTGGTCGGTGCCGACGGCCTGAAGGGCCGGTCCGAGTTGGAGGCCTTGAATCGAGACCGTGCTGTTGAAGGGGGGAGCTGCGGTTCCCAGGCCGAGCGTCCCCTGCGTGCGGACGAATCCGCCGAACAGTTGGAGCGAGAGGTTGGTGAGTCGCGCCTCTTGTCCCTTCATTTCGGCCGCGGCCTGCAGGTCTTTGATCTCCACCGGCTTCTTCAGTGTCAGCGCGATTGGCAGGTCGGCGGTGTTGACAAGTTTCGAGTTGGCGGTGATTTTGGCCAGTCCGTCCAGCACCGATCCTTTGACCTCGATACGTGAGCTCCCCATGGCGACGGTGAGGCCCAGGTTCGGAATCTCGGCCAGTTCGAGCGGCGCGGCTCCCTCCTTAGGCGGATATTTGGCCCGGAGGTTCATATGAAGGTCTTTGAGTTCGACCGGCTTCGTGAGGGGGATGGCAACCGGAAGATCCGCGGAGTTGATACTGGCGGATGCCGCCGTCAGATTGGCCAAGCCTTTGGTGGCCGTGCCTTTGACGTTGATCGCCGATCCGCCCATGACCAGGGTCAATCCCAGATCGGTCAGATCGACCTGATTGGCGGGCGGGGTGTCGGGCGGAACCGGGTACAGGGCATGGAGGGTGAGGTGCACATCCTTGATCTGGACCGGCTTCGTCAGCGGCAGTGCGATGGGGAGATCCGCCGTGTCGATCTGCAGGGCATTGACGGTTGCGTCCAGGCTCCCTCCGACCGCGCGTCCCTTGAGCCCGACGGCCACTTTTCCTAGTGCCAGGTTGAACGTGAACGACTTCACGTCCAGGGTTTCAACGAGTGGACCGAAGGTGCCATCGAGCCGGACCGGCAAGTTGTAGGGCTGCACTGTCGCGCCCAGGTGTACGGTGGGGCTTTCGTCGAGGTGGACCGAGGTGAGCAGAAACTCAAGATTGTTGACGGTGTACTCGGTCGGTTTCGGGGTGGACTCGTCACGATACGAAAGTTTTCCCCCGTCGATCGAGACCCGGTCCACGGCAAACAGCGCCAGGACTTGGAGCGGACTCCCGGGCGCCTGCGCGGGGGCCTCGGGTTTCGAAGGTGTGGGCGGAGCCGATGTTTTGACACCGAGGGTCGAGATGTTGAGTTGGCCCTGGGCATTTTTCAGGACCGTGATGACCGGGTCGCGCAGGGTGATCTCCTCGACGTCGACTTTGCCCTTGAGCAGCGGCAGCAGCTTGACGCCAACATCCAGTGAAGAGAGTGATGCGAAGGGGCCTGTGCGAAAGGACGGGTCGTCCTGGACAACGAAGCCGCCGACCCTTGCGCCGATGCGCGGCCAAATGGTGAGCCGAATGTCCTGGAGTTCGACCTTCCGGTTGAGGGCCTCTTCGATTAACGGGCGGTACCGGTCCTGATACTTGTTCAGATCGATGAGGAATGGTAACGCGACAATCAGGACGATGAGCAGCAGGATCACGACACCGATCCCGACCAGGATTTTCATCACGTGCCTCCGCTGAAATAGTCCCGCAGTATAGGAATGCGCGCCGGAGGGGTCAATGGTGGCATCCTTGGGGGCAGTCGCCACGGGGCCCTCGGGGGTCTCCCGATCGCGGTCGGACTTCCCTTCACCATCGCAGTGTCATGTTTGCAGGCTCCGGCTTACCTTGCCGCACCAAAACCTGCGTGATAAGATGCGACCCCTTGAAGTCGTCCGATCGCGGAGAGGTGCGAGAGTGGACGAATCGACATGCTTGGAAAGCATGCGTCTCGGCAACGGGACCGTGGGTTCGAATCCCACCCTCTCCGCCATCGAACAGAGCCCTGCAAGGTTGAGAAGGCGTGTGAGTTGGAATTGCCATTGCGAACGGACGCGGTGGGATTCGAACGAGGGGGATCGCGGGGGAGATACTCCCCTGCGTGGGGAGACACGAGGGGGCGGGCCCCCTCAGTGGGAGCGCGTGAGCGCGACTTCGAATGCCCACCCTCTCCGCCATCAACGTTTGCTCGACCATCGCCTCGCGAATCGAGGCGATGGGATAGATATCGTAACTGTAACGGGGCCGGGCCCTGTGCAACAGAACCCTGTGAACCCCGCCAGGTCCGGAAGGAAGCAACGGTAAGCGGTTCGTTCTGTGTGCCGCAGGATCACCTGGCCCCACTTCTTCGATGACATCTCGCCCGGCGCGTCAGGCGCCGCCGGCACCGGCGAGCACCACCGCCCCGACAGGGTCGACGCAACATGGATTATCAGGTTTCCGCCAGAAAATACCGGCCGGGGACGTTTGACGACGTCATCGGGCAGTCGCACGTCGTGCAGACGTTGATGAACTCGATCGCGACGAAGCGGATCGCCCATGCGTTCCTCTTTTCTGGTACCCGCGGGGTGGGAAAAACGACGGTGGCCAGGATTTTGGCCAAAGCGCTGAATTGCGAGCAGGGGCCGACGGGAACGCCGTGCAACACTTGTGCGAATTGCCAGGAGATTACGCAGGGCACGTCGGTGGACGTGGTCGAGATCGACGGGGCCTCGAACACCAGCGTGGACGACGTTCGCGAGATTCGCGAGAATGTAAAGTTTATGCCGTTTCGGGGGCAGTATCGGGTCTACATTATCGACGAAGTGCACATGCTCTCCAATTCGGCGTTCAACGCTCTGCTGAAAACGCTGGAAGAGCCCCCCGCCCATGTCGTGTTCATCTTTGCGACGACAGAAATTCATAAGATTCCCGCGACGATCCTGTCACGTTGTCAGCACTACAATTTTCGCCGGATCTCCAAAGCCGAGATCGTGCAACGGTTGCGGCATGTCGCCGATCAAGACGGGTTGACCATCGAAGACCGCAGCCTGCTGGCCCTGGCGCGGGCCAGCGAAGGCAGCATGCGTGACGGGCTCAGTTTGCTGGATCAGATCATTGCGTTCGGCGGCAATACGATTCGCCACGAGGATCTCGAAGCGTTGCTCGGCGCGGTTCCGCAGGAACGTATACGGGCCATGGTCGAAGCGGTGATCCAGCAGGACAGCGCCAAGGCGCTGCAGGTCATCGCGGCGTTGTTGGATCAAGGACATGATGTGCGCGCCTACTGCGCCGATCTGGTGGAATATGTGCGGAATATGCTGGTGGCGGCGGTGGTGCCGTCAGGCCCCGAGCTGCGGAGTCTCATTGAAGCGACCGAGGAAGATTTGATGCAGCTCGCTCGCGATGCCGAACGGTTTACCGTCGAGCAATTGCAGGAACTGTTTCGGATGTATGCGGCCGCAGAAGATAGCTTACGTGTGAGCGCCCACCCGCGGTTTGTGCTTGAAACAGCGGCGGTTCGTGCGACCCGCCTATTGCGACCCGCGGAGGTCCAACCGGCATCCAGCCGCCTCGCTGTTCAGCTTGAGAAGCCGGCAGCCGACCGCCGGGTCGTGACACAGACGCTTGCGCAATCTCAGGATAAGGCGACACCGTCTCCTACGCCTGTGGTCAAAACTGCTGGTGCGAAAGTCAGTCAGGACAACGTTGCAAAGGCGCCTGCTGCGAGCGGGAGCGGCCCGAAGACTTCCTCGGCCGCCCGTCCGCGTGAAGTGGCGGCTCCGCCTGCTCGCCCGCCTGCTGTTGCCCCCTCGGCTCCCGCGGTTGTTCCTGCTTCCGTTGCGCCGGGTCAGCAGGAACCCAAGGCGACCTCTGCTGCCGCGGTCGAAGTGAATTGGGAGCAGTTCCAAGAAGCGGTCTCCACAAATCATCCCAATATCGCGCCCTTCCTTGAAATGGGCCGTCTGGTCAAGATCGAGGGCGGGTTGATCACGTTGGGGTTTGCCAAGCAGGCCACGACCGCGCGGTCGATGTTGGAGAAGGAAGACAACCTGCAAGCCTTGGCGGCGTTGGGAGAAAGTCTCTACGGGTGTGCCGTACGAATTCGAATCGTCGAGGTGGCGGAGCAGGATCCAGGGGCCGCCCCTACGATGAAACAGATCCGGGTTGCGAAGGAGCAGGAACAACGCCTGATCCTGACGCAACAGGCGAAGGCGCACCCCCTTGTTAAACAAGCCCTGGAGATGTTCGGCGGAGAGCTGGCGGAAGTTCGCACGACGGCTCCGGCGCAGGAGGTACAGGAATGAAGAGTCCATTCGGGAATATGTCCAACATCTTGAAGCAAGCCCAGGCCATGCAGGAACAGATGGCCAAGGTGCAGGAGCAGGCCGCGACCAAGACCGTTTCCGGGACTGCGGGTGGCGGGATTGTGACGGTCACGGTCAACGGGGCCATGGACCTGCTGAGTGTGAAGATCGATCCGGAAGTCGTGAAGGCCGGCGATGTCGAGATGCTGCAGGATTTGGTCGTGGCGGCCGGCAACGATGCGCTGAAAAAATCCCGTGAAATGATGGCCGAAGAGATGAAGGCCGTGACGGGCGGGATGAAGATCCCCGGTTTGTTTTGATGGCGGCGGCGTGCTTCCCGGATGTGATGATGCGTTATGAGTGTTGATCAGCAGGGTCTGTTGGCGAAGTTAGTGCGGGAGTTGGTGCGTCTGCCCGGGATCGGCCAGAAAAGCGCGCAACGGCTGGCCTTTCATCTGCTCAAGGCTGAACGGGACGATGCGATGCGCCTCGCCGAGGCGATTCAGGCGGTGAAGGACGGACTGTCGTTTTGCCGACAATGCCGGAATATTGCCGAGGGGGAACTCTGTGAGTTCTGCCGGGATCCCAAGCGGGATCGCAGCAAGATCCTCGTCATTGAAGAGCCCAGCACGTTGTACGCAATAGAACGGGCCGGCGGCTATCGAGGCCTGTATCACGTCCTGCTCGGGGTGTTGTCTCCGCTGGATGGCGTCGGACCATCGGACATTCGCGCCGAAGAGTTGCTGGATCGAGTGAAGGCGGGAGGGGTGGAAGAGGTCATCGTGGCGACGAACCCCACGATTGAAGGGGAGGCGACCGCCATCTACTTGACCCGGCTCTTGAAGCCGCATCATGTTCGGGTAACCCGCATCGCTTATGGCATTCCTGTCGGGATGGATATCGAGTATGCGGACGAAGTGACCCTCGTCAAGTCGATCGAGGGCCGGAGGGATCTCTGACCGGGATTTTCTGCCTCGGGCATGGTGATGCTTTGGCGAAGCCTCGAAGAACCGATTGACCCCTTTGATTTCCGGCTGCTATAGTCGAATTTCTGTATACGGCCTGAAGACAATACCGGCATCTCGGTTTCGAGTATTCGATGAAGACTCCCGCGAAAAAAACCACGGTAGCTCGGCGAAAGCCACCCAAGGCAAACGGGGTCAAGTATCCCGATATCCTGGCGGACCTTGAGGGCCAGCGTGCGGCGATTTTGGCTGAAGCCGGCGTGGTGCTGACGAGTCCGACCGGTTTGGAAGTATTCCCCGATGTGAGTGACCAGGCTTCCGCTGAGGCCGACCAGCATTTCTCGTTTCGTATTCGGGAACGAGAGCGAAAACTGCTCAAGAAAATCGATGAGGCGCTGGGGCGATTTGCCACGCAAACCTACGGCATTTGCGAGGGCTGTGAAGGCGATATTCCCTACAAGCGTCTGAAAGCCCGCCCTGTGACCACGTTATGTATTGAGTGTAAGACCAGTCAGGAAGAAGCCGAAAAGTCCCCCCGCTGATCTGTCCCCACGTTTCTCACGTTCGGCTCCATGCCGGGCGAGTGTTCACTCTGCAATCCAAATAAGCTTACTGGTGTTTGAGCGCTTGGACGCGCTTTTGGGCGAGGGCGGCGCGGTCCGTTTCTTCGAGAATGCCTTCGACGAGAGCCAGGTAGGTTTCGTATTCCGTAATGGCCCGTCGCGGATTGTCATCAGCCATGGCCTCCGCCACGTTGAAGCGGGCGATAGCGTAGTTGGGGCGCAGCAAAATGGCCCTTTCGAATGAGGCCAACGCATTCTTCTTATCGCCCAATTTCCCGTACACGGCTCCGAGGTTATTGACGACTTCCGGCGAATTGGGGCGAAGGGCCAAGGAAGCGAGGAGTTCGCTTTTGGCCTTTTCCAAGTTGCCGGCCGCTTCCCAGGAGACGCCCAACCGGTGGTGAAGCTCCGCCTGCCAGATTGTACCGGTAAATCCTGAGGTGCTGGCCTTTTGGTACGCGTCGAGGGCGATGACCTGGTTTTTCGTTCCGCAATAGGCAAGTTGCGCGGTTTGGCCACGTGCGAATTGTTGCAGCGATGCGAAGGCTTCCTTGTCCTCGGACCCCTGCGTATCGAGGTGCTGGCCGCCGGTTTGTTGCGCGGTATCGCGGAGGCGGTCAAGAAACTCCCTGCGATAGGGAGAAAAAAACTTCACGTAGGGATCGACTGTAAAGGAGGCTTCGAGCAGGCGTTGGTCGCTGCGATCGCCCAGCACGAGATATCGGGTGGTCGTTTTTTCGTCGCCGGTGTCATAGATGGTACTGGCTTCCATGTTCTGCCGATCGGCCAACTGCGCCACGGTCAAATAGAACTCCAGACTGGGCTTCAGTCGGGAGAGGGTGTATCGCAGCGTCTTGTAAGGAGCCAGATCGAGTCCGGAACGAAACACGAACAGCATGCCGACCAAGGTTCCGTCTTCGTCGAAAAAATACGACTCCTCGCTCTTGGAGCGGCTGTGTTCAGACGGGATCCGAAGTTCCTGCCCGCTGCCCCAGGCGTGAGTGTGGGGGATGACTCCAGGATGTGCGGCTAGGAATGTCTGGCGGGAATCGCAGAGTTTGGTGGGTCCCAGCAGGTCAAGATCACTCTCGGAGGGAGGAAGCGGGGGTCTTGCCGGTGGCGGCGTTTCGCATCCCGCCCAGAGGGCGCAGGCAGCGAGCAAGAACGGCAGCAGTGAGAGTTGACGATACATGGCCGGATTCGATGTCCCGGTTCAGCGTAGAACAGGATTTCGGAGGAGAGCATACCTGAATGGCTAGGGAGATGCGACTGGCAGTCGGACGGGGCAGGACACGCTCACCTCGCCGCCGGGAGAGGTCCCGGCCGGCAAGGTCTCGAGCAGGGTTACCGTCGCTGCGAGTCGATCATGGAATCTTCGGATGTATAACCGAAGAGGTAGGGTGCGTGTTTGGCAATGGCATAGAGGGGGCGGTTCACGGTGTAGTCAACGAGGTGGCCGACTGGATGGAGGATGAACGCAGCCCATCGATAAGGGTGGTCATTGGCTTGTGAGGCGGCCATGGGATCGGAATAGACCAGTGAGGTGCTGTCCATCGCACTATAAATACTGAGCGGCGCATTATAGTTCTGGTCTTGTGTCGCCACCTGATTGGTGGTCGAGCAGCCTGTGGTTAAAACCAGTCCCAATATGATCGTTGCTGCAGTCCCGCGCATACCATGCCTCTCTTTCTTCTGTCGGAACATTCGTAAAAACGAAGTCTGTTCCTTGTGAGAAAAGTCTAGCTCAGGCGCTTGATTCTGTCCAGTTGAGGGCGCGGGTAGCTGGCTGCCGTAGGATGTCGAGATAAATTGAGCTGTTGCAGGATGGTAGTGGTGTTGGACGGTCGGAATATGAATGGTGGGCGATACTGGTATCGAACCAGTGGCCTCTTCCGTGTGAAGGAAGCGCTCTCCCCCTGAGCTAATCGCCCACGCGGCCAGAGTCTAGCATGGTCTGCCAAAAGGGAGCAACAAACTCAGAGGGCCTTTTCCAGCCCGCCTTCAATTGATCGGCTTCAGATGGCGTCATGGAGCGAGGGCTACAGGGAATAAGCCCTCCGTTTCTTGACATCGAGAAAAGACGATTCCTACAATGGGCCTCCTTCCATCTTTTCAAAGGTTTCCCATTCATGCGTGAAGACATCGTGATCATCGGGGGTGGTCTGGCCGGCACAGAAGCCGCCTGGCAGGCAGCGAATCGTGGCGCCAAGGTGACGCTCTACGAAATGCGCCCCAAAGAGATGACCAAAGCACATAAGACAGGCGATCTGGCAGAGCTCGTGTGTTCGAATTCCCTTGGATCCGCCGACCCGCTCAATGCGCCCGGCATTCTGAAGACGGAGCTGCGTCGCCTGAACTCGCTTGTGATTCGTGCGGCGGAGGAGGCGCGTGTGCCGGCCGGCTCGGCATTAGCGGTCGATCGCGAGCAGTTCGCACGGGTGATCACGCAGGCGCTGGAGGGACATCCGAACATCCGGATCATGCGTGAGGAAGTCACGGAGATCCCGCAGGACGCCGTCTGCATCATTGCGACCGGTCCGCTCACGTCGGAAAAGTTATCGAAAGCCATCAGCGAATTGACGCACGAGCGGCATCTCTATTTCTTTGACGCGATTTCGCCCATTATCGACGCGGAGTCGATCAACATGGACATCGTCTATCGTGCGTCACGGTACGGCAAGGGGGGGGCTGATTACCTCAATTGCCCGCTGGATGAAGCTGCGTACAATGCGTTGTACGACGCGATGATGACGGCCGAGAAGGTTCAGCCGAAAGAGTTCGAGAAAATTGCCTATTTTGAAAGTTGTATCCCGATTGAAGTCATGGCCGAGCGTGGTCGGCAGACCATGCAGTTCGGACCGCTCAAGCCGGTCGGGCTGGAGCATCCGAAGACCGGCCTGCGGCCCTATGCCGTGGTGCAGCTTCGTACCGAGAACGCGCATGGGACTTGTTACAACATGGTCGGGTTTCAGACCAAGCTCACGTATCCGGAGCAGCGACGGGTGTTTCGTCTCATTCCGGGGCTGGAGAATGCCGAATTTCTACGACTCGGCAGTCTCCATCGCAATACCTTCATCAACTCGCCGCAACTGCTGCGCGACACGCTTCAGCTCAAATCCCGCGGTACCGTATTCTTTGCCGGACAATTGGTTGGGGTCGAAGGCTATACCGAGTCTGCCGCAATGGGGGGAATTGCCGGCATCAATGCGGCGCGAGGCCTGGCGGACCAGCCGTTGGTGACTCCGCCGCCGAACAGCGCCCACGGCTGTTTAATAGCGCATATTACCACGAGCGATCCGACCCATTTTCAGCCGATGAATACGAACTTCGGGCTGTTCCCACCCGTCACCGTCAAGACGCGCGACAAGGATCAGAAGCGGCGTCTCATCCAGCAACGAGCCGTTGAGGATTTTGACGCATGGATCGCGCAATCCGGACTTTCCTAGACGTCCTTTCTGTCCAGCAGAGCGCGTCCCCCCAAACTATTCGTGCGTATGCGTCCGACCTGGCTCAGTTCCATGCCTTCGCGCTGGGGGTGCTGAAGCCGGGCGGGCCGCTGGCTCCTCACGCGGTGGCACCGGCTCTGATTCGCGAATTTCTCGCCGCACGTGATCGCAAGGGGGAAAAGAAGACCTCGTTGGCGAGAAAGCTGGCCTGTCTGCGCAGTTTCTTCCGGTATCTGGTGCGCATCGGGCAGTTGGAAGTGAACCCCGCAGAGGATGTGCGCGCCCCCAAACTTCCCAAGCACCTTCCCCAGGTCCTCACGAAAGACGATGCCGGTGCGTTGATGGAGTTCCCCGGTGGAACGGAGCGGGAAGGGGTACGGGATCGTGCGATCCTCGAGACCTTGTATTCCACGGGGGCTCGCGTCAGCGAGTTGGTCGGCATGAATTGCGTCGATATCAGCCGGAGCGAAGGATTGGTGCGCGTGCGCGGGAAGGGGCGGAAAGAGCGCGTGATTCCGATGGGGAACATTGCGCTGGAGGCGATCGATGCCTACCACGCGCAGATCTCGATGGTGGCGGGACCGTCCTCAGTGCGATCGTCGGACACCGTGGCTGTCTTTCGAAACCGCCGCGGAGGACGATTGACCACGAGGACCATTGCGCGCATTGTGGCCAAATATTCGCGGCAGCTGACCGGAGGCGCGGTTCATCCTCACACCTTGCGCCATTCGTTTGCCACGCATTTGCTGGATGAAGGCGCCGATCTGCGTGCCATTCAGGAAATGCTGGGGCATGCCTCGCTCAGTACGACACAAAAATATACCCATCTTGCGACGGACCAATTACTCGCGTTATACGATCGCACGCACCCTCGTGCCGTGAGTGCCACGGAGGCGAACGAGGCCACCAAGCGGAAGGGGTCTCGATGATTATTCGATCCACCACGGTGTTGTGTGTGAGACGAGGCAGCCAGGTGACGATGGGCTGTGATGGACAGGTCACGGTCGGCACCACGGTCATGAAGCACAATGCCAGGAAAATGCGCCGTATGCACGGGGATACGGTGCTGGCGGGGTTCGCCGGCGCCACGGCCGATGCCTTCACTCTGTTTGAAAAGTTTGAGGCCAAGTTAGCCGAGTATCGTGGAAATCTCACTAGAGCCGCCGTGGAACTGGCGAAGGACTGGCGGACCGATCGCGTATTGCGGCGCTTGGAGGCCCTGCTGGCCGTTGCCGATCTCGATCATTCCTTCATTATTTCCGGAACCGGAGATGTGGTCGAGCCGGAGGACGGCATCCTGGCAATCGGATCGGGTGGACCCTATGCACTGGCCGCCGCCCGCGCATTACTGGGGCATTCCGAACTGGTCGCCGAGCAGGTGGTGCGGGAATCCCTGATGATTGCCGGCGGGATCGACATTTATACCAACCAGCAGATTGTGATCGAATCGCTCTCGCGTTAGGATCTGCCTGCCATGACGACCGAATCGACGCCCCGTCCTGTCAATGTGAATAGTCTGACGCCCCGGCAGATCGTCGAAGCGCTGGACCGCTATGTGATCGGTCAGCACGATGCCAAACGCATGGTCGCGATTGCGCTCCGTAACCGCTGGCGCCGTCAGCAGCTGGCTCCTGAGCTGCGTGATGAGGTCATGCCGAAAAACATCATTATGATCGGGCCGACCGGCGTGGGGAAAACCGAAATTGCCAGGCGTCTGGCGAAACTTGCCGAAGCGCCCTTCATCAAGGTGGAGGCCTCGAAGTTTACGGAAGTCGGGTATGTCGGCCGGGATGTCGAATCCATCATTCGTGATCTTACCGAGCTGGCCATCAGTTTGGTGAAGACCAAACACTTGGAAGAGGTGCAGGGAAAGGCGTCGCGCCTCGGAGAAGAGCGGCTGCTGGACCTCTTGTTGCCCGGGGCGCCGTCACGCCCCACCTCACCTGGATTTGAGCCCTCCGGGCCACGCACCGACGTTTCGGAGCCCATTGAATCGCCGGATGCCACGCGATCCAAGCTTCGCCTGCAACTGCGCGAGGGCAAACTCGATCAGCGATCTGTGGAAGTAGAGGTCAAGGAACGGGCGTTGCCGCTGGGGGTGATGTCCAATGCAGGCGGCATGGAGGATTTTGAAGGGAACTTGCGCGACATGCTGGGCGGCATGTTCCAGGGGAAGAAAAAGAAACGGATGATGAAAGTGCCCGATGCACTGAAGCATCTCACCCAGGAAGAAGCGCAAAAGCTGATCGACATGGATGAAGTGGTCCGGGAGGCCATCACGAAGGTCGAGCAGACCGGCATTGTCTTTTTAGATGAGATCGACAAGATCGCCGGTCGTGAACGCGCGATGGGGCCGGATGTGTCCCGTGAGGGGGTGCAGCGAGACCTGCTGCCGATTGTGGAAGGTTCCACAGTCAGCACGAAACATGGCGCCGTGCAGACCGACCATATTCTGTTCATCGCCGCAGGCGCCTTTCATGTCGCGAAGCCGTCTGATTTGATCCCCGAACTGCAGGGCCGGTTCCCTATCCGTGTCGAGTTGGCGCCGCTCACCAAAGAAGACTTCGTGCGTATCCTGACCGAACCGCGGGGTGCGTTGGTGCGTCAGTATCAGGCGTTGATGGCGACAGAAGGGCTCACCGTCGAGTTTACGGAAGACGGATTGGCGGAGGTTGCGGCGACGGCGGTACAGGTCAATGAGCGGACGGAAAACATCGGTGCCCGGCGGCTGTTTACGATCATGGAGCGGTTGCTGGAACAGGTGTCGTTCGAAGGGTCCGAGATGAAAGAAAAGACCATCGTCGTGGACGCCGGGTATGTGCGGGAGCGCTTGCAGAATATTGTGAAGGATCAAGACTTGAGCCGCTATATTCTGTAAGCGGCAGGCTGGACGGGGGGGGCGCATGAACAAATTGATTAAGAAAGCGGACGTGCTGATCGAGGCCCTGCCCTACATTCGCACCTTCAAGGGCAAGACGGTCGTGATCAAGTACGGGGGGCATGCGATGACCGATGCGCCCCTGAAAGAGCGATTTGCCCAGAATGTGGTGTTGCTGAAGTATGTCGGGCTCAACCCCGTGATCGTGCATGGCGGGGGGCCGCAGATCGATCAGATGCTGGATCGGCTGGGAATGGTCGCGAAGTTTCGGCACGGGGTGCGAGTGACCGACGCGGCCACGATGGAAATTGTGGAGATGGTACTGGCCGGCCGGATCAATATGGAAATCGTCGACCTGTTGAATCGACACGGCGGGCAAGCGGTCGGACTTAGCGGCAAGGACGGCGGGTTGATGTTGACCAAGCCCCTGACGGCCAAGGCCTGGGCGGAAAGCATTGAGAAAGATCTCGACTCGGATGATTCGGATGCCGATTTCGGGTTTGTGGGCGATGTGAAATCGATCGATCCCACATTGCTCTTGAAGCTCCAGGAAGACAATTACATTCCCGTTATCGCGCCGATCGGAACGGATCGGGAAGGCAATACGTACAACATCAACGCCGACCTCGTGGCGGGCGCGATTGCCGCAGCGTTGAAGGCGGAGAAACTCGTGATGTTGACCGATGTGAAAGGCATCCGCGATGCCAATGGCCGCCACCTGCCGACGGTTTCCCGCAAGGATGTGCAGCGGATGGTCAAGCGCGGCACGATCAGCGAGGGCATGTTACCCAAAGTTCACGCCTGCCTGGATGCATTGGCCGGCGGTGTGGGGAAGGCGCACATTATCGATGGCCGCACACCCCATGCCATTCTGTTGGAAATCTTTACCCACAAGGGTATCGGCACAGAGATCGTCGCGTAGTCAGTGATGGCGCGGCTTCTCAAACATCTACAGGTGCTACCCTCGGCGCTCGGACCCTATCCCCATCAAGCAGGCGAACTCAGGATAGTTTGAATATCAATTGTATGGACCGGCTCGTCGCTGCGCTAGCATCGCGGCGGTGAGTGTGGCCGGTGTGGAGCATCATGGCGCGCAAATTAAGAACCGTGGGGACGGCCGCTCGGCGGGCGACGAAGGAGATCTTCGCGCGGCTCGACTATGCGCGATTGGGTTCCATCTATTGTGACGAAGGCGGAGATGAGTTTTGGGCGGCGAAGCGCGGACTTTGTCAGCGGCTTGGGCTGAAACTGGCGAAGGCGCTCCTGCCGCGACTTCAGGCGGGTGCTAGGAGTTTGTATGTGGGAGCCGGGGTGGCGGAGATTCCGCTTCTGGCTATGGAAACCCTGGAGTTGGGGCGACGGGTGACGGCCTGCAATTTGCGCAAGCAGGAAGTGCTGGTTCTCAATCGAGGCTGCGTCGGCTTTCCGGTACGATTTGAGCATCAAGATGCCGGGGATGTGAAAGGCCGGGTGGATCATCTCTGGCTGGTCAGCGTACTCAACGATCCGGAGCGGTTTCCGGAACTGTCCGCATTGTCCTACGGTCGTGCGAATCCGGTGACGTTTGATGCCCAAAAATTTGTGCCTCAACAACGCACGGTCGCCACATTGGTGGACCGGTGCCTCAAACGATTGACCATCCCGGGATTGGTGACGACGACGGTGGAGGAGGCGGTGTGGGTTGCTGAGTGGTGCCATCGGCGGGGAGTCCGCTATCGGATCGACCAGCGCACGTATGCCTCGCCGACGGTTGGTGACCCCATCTGTTTTATGCAGATCGGGTAAGAATCGAGTTGTCGAAGGCGGGTCTGTGCGTGGATGGTACTAGACCCAGAATCCGGGGCGAGGCTTATCCGGGCCCGAGAGGTATTGGCGTGAATAGCGGATATAGTTTTGGGCCGACTCGCGGATCCAGGCGAGTTCCTGCTCGGTGACGGGGCGTTTCACTTTGGCCGGTGAGCCCAGGATGAGACTCTTGGGCGGAACGACAGTGCCTTCGGTGATCAATGCTCCGGCACCGACTACCGAGTCTTCCCCGATGACCGCTCCGTCCATGATAATGGCGCCCATTCCGACCAGCACGCGGTTGTGAATGGTGCAGCCATGCAGGACCACGTTGTGCCCGATGGTGACGTCGTCGCCGATGATGAGCGGATGCGTGTCGTGTGTGACATGCAACATGCAGAGGTCCTGCACGTTCGTTCGGTGCCCGATACGAATGTAGTTCACATCGCCGCGAATGACGGCATGAAACCAGGCGCTGCACTCTTCGCCCATGACGACGTCGCCGATGACCACGGCGGTCTCTTCAATAAAGCAGGATTGCGGGACGGTCGGTGTGATGCCCTGAAATGTCCGGATCATGCGCTCAATTTAGGATAGCTGCAGACGGAATAGCAAGAGCGCTCGTTTGACAGAGTTTTCCGGCGTCTCGTAGACTGCCAAATTATGGCCTCCTCATTGATTACCCCATCACGCGCGAAACGCAACAAACCCACAATCGGTTTTGTGAACCTCGGTTGTTCAAAAAACCAGGTGGATTCAGAAGTCATGCTCGGCACATTGGTCGCCGGAGGCTTTCAACTCACGGGCGACGCGCGCGCCGCGGAAGTCGTGATTATCAATACCTGTGGCTTCATCGAGGAGGCGAAGCAGGAGTCGATCAACAGCATCATCGAACATGGGCGATTGAAGAAGTCCGGCTCCTGCCGCGTGTTGATCGCAGCTGGCTGTCTTGCTCAGCGGTACCAGGGCGAACTCTTGAAAGAATTGCCTGAGCTGGACGGCGTCGTGGGAACGGGCGAGTTCGGGCGCATCGCGGAAATCTGCCGCAGTCTGTTGGCGCCGAAAGCTCGTCAGCAGCGTTTGTGGCTAGGGCAACCGCCCTATCTGTACGATGCCGAGACCCCGCGCATCCGGCTTGGGACTCCCCACAGCGCCTATCTGAAAATCGCCGAAGGCTGTAACCGGAACTGCGCGTTTTGCGCGATTCCCATCATGCGGGGCAAGCAGCGCAGCCGCCCGATCGAATCGATTGTGGCTGAGGCTGGACGGTTGGTTCAGGAAGGGGTGAAGGAGCTCAACCTGATTTCCCAGGACACGATCAATTACGGAGTGGATCTCGGACTCAAACAGGGGCTCACGGCGCTGCTTCGCGAACTGGTGACGGTGCAGGATGTGCGCTGGATCCGGCCCTTCTATCTGTACCCGCAACAGGTGACGGATGAGTTGCTGGATCTCTATGCCGGAGAGGCGCGTATCACCAAGTACCTGGACATGCCGTTGCAACATATCAGCGACGGCATGCTGAAGCGGATGCACCGGTTGGGGGACCGCAAACACGTCATCAAGCTAGTCGAACGTATTCGAGCCAAGATTCCCGGCGTCTTTTTCAGGACGGCGTTTATCGTCGGATTTCCCGGTGAGACCGACGCCATGTTCGAGGAGCTCAAGCAATTCATCCTCGATATGGAATTCGATCGCGTGGCGGTGTTTCTCTATTCCGATGAAGAGGGTACGTCGGCCGTCGATCTCGACCGGAAAGTCGATCAGGCGGTGATGGAAGAACGGCGCAATGAGCTGCTGGCTCTGCAGGAGTCGATTTCAGAAGCCAAGAATCGTGACTACCTGGGTCGCACGATGGAGGTCCTTGTGGATGGGATCTCTGAAGAATCTGACCGTCTGCTTGAATGCAGACACGAAGGGTTGGCGCCTGAGATTGACGGGGTGGTCTTCTGTGATCGCAGCGCGGCGAAGCCGGGTGAGTTTATTTCGGTTACCATCACCGATGTGGCCGGATATGATGTAATTGCGCAGCCGGTTGACCGGGCCGACGCGCCGACCCCTGTTCCGACCGCTCCCACTCTCCTCATGCCCAAGAAAGCCGGGGCAGGCTACCGATAAGCCTGCGCTCACCAGTAGCCTACCCCGATACTCCGAACCTCTCTTAGATCTTGGCGCTGAGGTACAGGGACGCGCCTCTCCGATTGACCAGCACCAGCACCGTTTGCCCCTTCTTGAGGTCCGATGCGGCCCGATCGAAATCCTTCATTGAGGTGACCGGTTTGCGGTTGATCTCCCGGATCACGTCGCCCGGCATCAATCCGGCACGCTCCGCGTCGCTCTCTGGATCGACGGTCGTGACGACGACGCCTTGAATTTTTCCTTTGATCCCGAGTTCCTGGGCGGTTTCCCGGTCCAACTCCTGCACGGCGAGTCCGGCCAGCGGCTGTTCCGAAGGACCGGCCTCCGCCTTGGCGACCTGCGGGTTGTCCGGCAGTTCAGCGATAGTCACGGTGAGGTCCTTTTCGCGACCATCCCGCATTACCTGTACCGTCGCCTTGCTGCCGACCGAGCTTCGTGTGACCGCGCGCTGAAGGGTGACAGCGTCCTCGATCGGGGTTCCCTGGAAGGACAGGATCACGTCTCCCTGCTTCAGTCCGGCCTTGTCTGCAGGCCCCTCTTCCTTCACATCGGTGACGATGGCGCCATTACTTCCTTTGACGTTGAACGACTTGGCCAACTCCTGATTCAGATCCTGTATTCCGACACCCAGATACCCACGTACGACCTTTCCGGTCTTGACCAGGCTCTCGTAGATGGGTTTGCTCATGCCCGTGGGGACAGCGAAGCCGACGCCTTGGTAGCCGCCGGTTTGAGAGAAGACCGCCGTGTTGATGCCGATCAACTCACCCCTGGTGTTCACGAGTGCGCCGCCGCTGTTGCCTGGATTGATCGCGGCATCCGTCTGGATGAAATCTTCATACTGCGTAATTCCCATGTGTCCTCGGCCGAGGGCACTGACAATGCCCAAGGTGACGGTGGAGTTCAGCCCAAATGGGTTCCCGACGGCCAGGACATATTCACCGACCTGGAGGCGGCTGGAGTCGCCCCACGTGACTGTCGGAAGCTGGGTGCCGTCGATCTTGACCACGGCAATATCGCTCTTGGGGTCACTGCCGACGATGCGCCCCTTGAACTCCCGCTTGTCCGGAAGTGTGACGGTGACGGTTTTGGCTCCTGCGATCACGTGGTTGTTGGTTAGGACATAACCATCCGGGGTGACGATCACGCCCGATCCCTGCCCTCCGCCACGACGTTCCCGGGGATCCATCGGCGGCCCGAATCGGCGGGGACCGAACGGCGATCCGAAAAAGTCCTCCATCCGGCCGCGTGGGCGGGACGAATCAGAGACTTCTTCTGCGCCGCTCGTAGTGATGTTGACGACTGCCGGCGTGACGGTCTTGGCCACATCCGCAAATCCGGCTGCAGGCAGGGCTCCGGCCATCGTGGCCGGGCGCTCTTCTGCGGTTGGTGAGGGATTCGAGGCGTGTGAGGTGGTAAGTGGGAGATAACTCCATAGCAAGGCAGCGCCCAGGGCGGCGATGCCGGCAATGGCACTGACGGACTGCGTGGGTCGTTTCATGGGGCTCCTCCTCCTGAAGTCGGTGATCTGTATGCGCGGGAGAAATCCCGCAGCAGACACTCTGTAAGGTAGCAACCGTGGATGAGAAACCAATTAGCGAGGGATTAGAAGTTGTTAAGCTGTCGACGGAGCGAGGGGCAGCACGATGGTGAAGGTCGACCCTGTGCCGACTTCACTCTGGACCTCGATGTGTCCGTGGTGCGCCTCGGCAATCCAGGCGCAGATGGCCAGGCCGAGCCCGGTCCCCTTTTTCGTGTGGGAGCGTGCGTCGTCGGTGCGGAAGAACCGGTCAAAAATTTGTTTATGCGCGTCCTGGGGGATGCCGATCCCGTGGTCCCGCACTGAAAGGCGCGCCGTGCGGCCTTCTACCAGCAAATCGATATCCACCGTGCCTTTCGGATAAGAGTATTTCACGGCATTGTCGACGATGTTCAGAATGAGTTCCCGCAGGCGGAGTTCGTCGCCACGGACGGTTGCCGGTTGAATGGTGCCCATGATCACGTCCACCTCGCGCTCTTGACCGAGCAGACAGGCTTGACGCTGGATATCTTCCACCAGTGCCTCCAGGTGGACCGGTTCACATTCTGTTTTGACCTGGCCCAGATCGGCCCGCGAAAGGAAGAGGAGTTCCTCGACGATGCGCGACATCCGGTCGATTTCCTCCAGATTACTTTCCAGGACGGCGATATAGTCTTCGACGGGACGAGGACGACGGAGGACCAGCTCGCTTTCGCCCTTCATGACGGTCAGCGGGGTCCGGAGTTCATGTGAGGCATCGCTGCTGAATTGCCGGATTTGCGCGAAGGAGGTTTCCAGACGCGCGATCATGTTGTTGAAGGTGTCGGTCAAGCGTCCGATTTCGTCCGTGGAACGTTCGGAAGTCAGGCGCTGTGTGAGGTCGCCTGCGGCAATGCGTTGCGCGGCGATGGTAATGGAATCGACGGGCCGGAGGGCGCGTCCGGCCAGAAACCATCCTCCGACCAACGACACGACCAGGGCGATCGGCGCCATGACCACGAGGACCAGCAAAAACCGGCGGAGGGTTTCCTCGACACCTTCCAGGGTCGTGCCGACTTGCACGATATAGAGCAGGGAGCCGCGGTAGATGATGGGAACGGAGACCAGACGGAGGGGAGGTTCGTTGGGATACCTGGCCGACTCGAAGACGGTGCTGCCCGTAAAGGCGGCCTCCAGCGCGTGACGGCTCAATGGCACGTCATGTTGCCGGATGTTGGGGGAGCGGATGGTGATGGTGCCGGTGGGACTGAAGATCTGGAAGAATTTGTCGATGCGGGTCAATTCGGGGAATTGGCTCAACAACGCGTCTTCATCGATCAAGGGGAGAAATCCGCGCTTCTCCAGTGAACGCACGGCTGCCGATGCGGTTTCTTGCAGCGACTCATCGACTTGGTCACGGAGACTGCGGGCCGTGATGGTGTAGAGCACCACGGAGAATGTCAGCAGGATGAGGGCCAGGGCCGTTCCATACCAGAGTGTGAGCCGGACTCGAAGCGGCATCAGTCCACCTTGAGCATATACCCACTCCCTCGAATCGTATGGATCAACTTTTGCGCGCGTCCGCGATCGATCTTATTCCGCAAGTAGTTCACATAGACGTCGATCACGTTGGTGAAGGTGTCGAAGTCCTGGTTCCAGACATGGTCGGAAATCATGGGACGAGTCAGCACTCGCCCGGCATGGCGCATGAAATATTCCAGCAGCGCATATTCCTTCACCGTCAGCTCGATGCGTTGTCCGCCGCGTGTGACTTCGCGAGTGGCCGGATTGAGCAGGAGATCGTCGATCTGGAGCGTGCCGGATGATTCGGCCGTGCCGCGTCGTAGCAGGGCCCGCACACGTGCGAGCAATTCATCGATGGCGAAGGGCTTCGTGAGGTAGTCGTCCGCGCCGGCGTCCAGTCCTTTGACTCGCTGATCCACTTTCGATTGCGCCGTCAGGATCAGCACGGGAGTCTGAATCTTTTCCTTGCGGAGGCGGGTGAGCACTTCCAGCCCGGGCAGACTCGGCAGCATGAGATCGATCATGATGAGGTCGTAACTGCCGCTCAAGGCCATGTCGAGGCCTTGCGCGCCGTCCTCGCAGAGGTCGACGGCGTAACTCTCCTCCTCAAGCGCTCGCTTGATGAAGGAGCCCACCTTGGTTTCATCTTCAACGACGAGGACGCGCATACATGGGGCCCATAAGTCGGTGGATTATACCAGAGGCCGTCGGATCTGTGAGCAGCGGAATCGCGGAGCTAAGGCAGGTCGGGGGAGGCTGAGGCGGAGCGCCCGCCTGCCTGTAGGCGGCAGAGCGTGCGGATATCTTTCCAGTCTTCTCCGGGGAGGAGCCGTTGTGCGTTGGACGGAGGAGGACCGGCCAGCGCGATGAGCGTGGCAAGCCGCTCGCCTATGTCCGGATGGGTGGAGAGAAAATCAGGCGATCCGGTATGGTCCTGCGCCCCTCTCTCCATGGTTCCGTAGAAGGCAATCATGGCGGCGGGATCGAGGCGGGCGGCCTGCATCATACGAAGTCCTTCGAGATCGGCCTCCGTTTCATGGTTGCGGCTGTAGTGCAATGAGCCCATCGTGCGCGCGCTTTCGAGGCCCCAGGCGAGCCCGCCGGACATGTCGCCGGAGACGGCGGTCAGAAGCAACGTGGCGGCCGTCTGTTCAAGAATGGCTTTGGTCGTATGGCGTTGATAGACATGTTGGAGTTCGTGGGCGAGCACTCCGGCCAGTTGCTCCGGGCTGGCTGTCCGTTCCAGCAGGCCGCGGAGAATCACCAGCCGGCCGCCGGGCGCGGCGAATGCGTTGACGGTCGGGGCATCGACGACGGAAAGAGTGATCCGATAGGGGGACGCAGGATGAGTGGCGGCCAGAGTTTGCACGATGTGGTCGAGTTTGCGCAATCGCTCCGGATCGCGACACTGCTGTGTTTCCGGTGCAAGGTGTGCGACGACCTGCCGGCCCAGCGATGCTTCCCATGCCACGGGTATGTAGCGCGTCGCGGCGGAGGCGATACCGGGAATGCCCCATCGATAGAGACCCACAACCATGAGGGCGACGCCGACTGCGGCACAGAGGGTCCAACCGATGCGCGCGTGTCGTCTGGCCGGGCTGTGGAAGTGCCGTGCGAGAGCCGGCGCCGCCGCGTGAATGTCTTTCAGCAACGCGGCTGTGGAAATCACAATGGCTTCGGCCGGTTCAGGCCCGAATTCCAGGCGGACCGGTTCGCCCTGGTAAGTCCCTTGCGTCTGGCGGATCTCGTCATAGGGCCATTGTTTGGTGCTGCCGTCGGGCATCACGATGTGCAGGGTCGTGGGGGCGATCGTGAGGGTGACACGATGGCGCGTGGCCGTGCGACCGTCGAGATAGTGGGCGCTCCGGCTGGTGGGCATGCGGGTTAGTCCATATCGAAGCCGGTGTCGAGCAGGTTCGACAGGCCTTCGCCGGTGACGGAGGTTTCGGTGGTGTCTTGCAGGACGCGGTCGAGATCCGTGACACCCTGCAACGAAAGCATGCCGATGAAGAAGCGGGCGTTCCGGACAGTCACCCATGGCCAGGCCCACCCCAACGTGAGCAGCAAGAGGGCAAGGTTGCCGAGATAGAGGCCGAACAGTTTTTGCCAGGTGATGCTGGATGAAAATCGTGCCTCGCCGAACGTGGTGTGATCCCAGTAATACTTCTGTTTCTGCCCGAGCAGCCACACCCACACCGGACCGAGCACGAAGGGAATCAGGAGCAGCGTGAGTCCGGCGTTCGTCAACTGGAGGGCCAGGGCGAGGCCGCACAGGCACAGTACCGCGTAGGTGGTGAAGAGTGCGACGGCAAAGGGCATCATCAGGCCCGATCCGTGTCCGGTAAACTGGAACCGCTGATTGCCGAAATAGGTGTGGGAGTGGAGAAATGCCTGCCGCTGCGTCTGGAAATAGGGATAGTAAGTGCCCAGGGTCAGGATGGTGAAGAGCCACCCTTTGAAATAGAGCTTCAGGAAGTCCACCGTTCGTCCTCGAAACGAGAATCGGATGCCTCGCCAGGAGGTGCGCGTGCAGCGATACCGCCGCGCATTGACGATGGCGACCGGGACATAGAGGAACAGCACCAGAGCGGCCATCGCTTGTAATAGGAAGTCGACCGATTGCGGGAGGGCCAGAAAACTATGCGCGGCGCCTAACGAAAAATAGGGCATGCCGAAGACCACCATCGCTTTCAGGAACCCCTGATACAGTTCTTTTCCGGTGCCGTGATGGGCAAACCGGTCTCCCGCGAATGCGGTTTGACTGAACAGGTACCGGCGGATTTTCGCTTTGGCCCAAAAGTGGTAGGCGCCAAGGGTGACGATGGTCAGGCAGACGTTGACGATCTGCATGCCCAGCAAGGTGCCGCCGGCTCCGTGAAAGGACCCGCGTTGTATTGAGAGGGTGGATTCAGGGGTGTCGGTTGGCAGAGGCTGGAGGAGCACCGGCGAAGGGACCTGTTCCTCAACGTGCCGTTGATTTATCGCAGGCGCGGCGACCACGACGGCGAATCGTGCACCGCAAGTCGGGCAGGTGCTTCGGGATCTGTCCGTCAATCGGCGTGCGTCGCGAATCCGATAGCGGCCGAGGCAGCGGTGACAGGTTATGCTGAGGGTGCGGTCGCCGGTCACGGTATACGCGTCGGTGGTGGTCATGGTTCAGCAGGCCGCCCGATGTCCGAAGGTGCAGGCCTGTTGTAGTTCCTGCAGGAAACCCTTGCTGTCTCCCTTCGCTCGCCTGACGATCGCTCGTTCAAAATGGGCGCGGCCGTCCTGTGGCCGTAGTGCCAGGAATCGGTTCCACAAGGCTAAGGCCTGGTCCCACTGTCGGCGCGCGATGTGCACCGAGGCCGCCGCGCTATAGGCCTCAATGAAGGTGGAATTGAGGCGGATCGCGGCTTGAAAAGCGATGAGTGCTTCATCGGGGGAGTCCTTTTCGAGCAGTGCGGTGCCGCGGTCGAAATAGGCTTCCGAATCATCCGGGTCCAGGTTGAGGGCCTCGGCGTACGCGAAGAGCGCCTTATCGACCTGTCCCTTCTTCTGGAAGGCCACGCCTTGGGCACGATGGGCCTTAGCCTGGGAGAATTCTCTGCCTCCGTGCGCGCGCAGCAGCTCGATCAATTCCCGATCCTCGTCATGCTGCGCGATCTCAAGGGCGGTCTCCCCATGGCTCTTGTGGTTTGCGGCGATGCCCTGCTCCAGCAGGACTTGAGTGGCAGCCAGATGACCGCTCCGTACGGCCCGGTGTAGCGCCGAATCGCCACAGGTGCACAGCGCATTGATCTCGGCGCCGTTGGACAGGAGCACGGCCATGGTGTCCGCATGTCCGTGCTCAGCCGCCGTCAGCAGCGCGGTCATGTTTTGCTTCATCTTCGCGTTGGGATTGGCTCCATTTTGCAGCAGCACCGTGACCACCGGTGTCTGACCGCGCTTGGCTGCTTCGAACAAGGCCGTTCGTCCATTGTTATTGTGCCGGTCGACCGGGCTGCCGTCCTCCAGCAGCGATGTCACCTCGGATACATCTCCTCGTGCCGCTGCGAGGTGAAGCGCTGTCCAACCGTTGGCGTTCAAGATGAGCGGGGAGAGCGTCAATTCATCGATGTCATAGGGGTCATGGGTCGATTTGATCTGATTGAACATCCAGGACGCCATGCCGGCCAGCAGCGCATAGTTCAAGACACAGGCCAGCAGAGCCACAGCGAGACCTACGAGACGCCGTGACATGTCGGTGGCATCAGACCCGCCGGCTGACGATGGGGCGACCATGTCCTCATCGGCTGGTTGCCCGTCCGGGTTGAGAATCAGGAGATTTTCGCTGCAGGAGGGACAGGGACATTGATGCAGGGGGGCACCGGCAACAGGCGCGCAAGGGGTGAGGGTGTGGCAGAAGGGGCAGACGACCGCCTGCGTCGAATCCAGCGGCGAAGAGATGGCGGACGCAGATGGTGCTGTGCCTGGGTGAACGGTTGCCATGGTGCCTAACGACCCTTCGCCCGGGCTTGTTGTGGACGGTTCCGTGAGTGGAGCGATCGGTGATTACTGAAAAGGATAGCGCAAAACGGTAGGAGCGCAACCGGCCGGCCGGTTCAGCGGCTACTCATCGAACAGGGGACGGCTGGGACGGGAATCGAGGCGTTATGCGGGAGGGAATCGTGTAATGGTGACGGGAGCATAGCTCAACCGGGGCCCGTCCGCCTGATGGTGGCTTACGGTGTGGCGGAGCCAGGCGTGGTCGTTTCGAGTGGGGAAATCGGCCCGGTAGTGGGCCCCGCGGCTTTCTTCCCGTCCGAGGGCGCTCACGACGATGGTGTCCGCGATGTCGAGCAGGCACTGGAGTTCAAGCGCCTGGATCAGGTCGGTGTTGAAGATCTGTCCCTTGTCCTGCACGCACATCCGTTGTGCACGGACCTTGAGGGCTTGAATGGCCCCCAGGGCCTCTTGCATGGACTGCTTGGTGCGGAAGATGCCTAGATTGAGGCTCATGGTCTTACCAAGGTCATCCCGTATCTGCCAGGCCCGCTCTGGGCCGGGATTGGTCAGCAGGGTCTTCAGTCGCTGTTCTTCACCCTTGAGGACTCCTTCGGGAACGAGCGCCAAGTCATAGTCGCGGATCGCCTCGGCGGCTCTCGTGCCGGCACGGCGCCCGAAGACAATGGTTTCGAGGAGGGAATTCCCTCCCAGGCGATTGGCTCCATGCACACTCACGCAAGCGCATTCGCCTGCGGCGAAGAGTCCCGGTAGGTCGGTCTCTCCCCAAGCGTTGGTTTTCACGCCGCCCATTTGGTAATGGGCGCCGGGTCGAATGGGAATGGGTGTTTCGATCGGATCGAGTCCGGCGAATTCCAGCGCCAGCTCTCGAATCTGCGGGAGCCGCTCCAGAATACGGGCGCGGCCGAGGTGTCGAAGATCGAGCAGGACGCAGCCGTCGACGCCTCGTCCTTCTTGAATTTCCTGGCCGATGGCCAGCGACACCGTGGAGCGGGTCGCCAGTTCCATCTGCTCCGGCGCATATCGTTTCATGAATCGCTCGCCGAGCGTGTTCAGCAAATAGCCGCCTTCCCCGCGCGCGCCCTCGGTGATCAGAATGCCCGTGTCTTTCAAGGTGGTCGGATGGAACTGGACAAACTCCATGTCTTCCAGCGGGAGGCCCGCGCGATAGGCCAGGGCCATGCCGTCCCCGGTGTTAATGACGGCATTCGTGCTGGTCGAAAAGACGCGGCCGCTTCCGCCGGTGGCAAGAATGACGGCCTTGGCGCGCAAGACCTGCAATCCTCCATGGACCAGATCCCAGGCCGCCACTCCGCAACAACGGCCCTGTTCGACCAGCAACGCCGTGACGTACCATTCTTCATACACTCGGCATCGTCGCTTCATCAGCTGCTCGTACATGGCGTGTAACAGCGCGTGTCCGGTGCGGTCGGCGGCGTAGCAGGTGCGTGGAAATCCGGCTCCCCCGAACGGCCGTTGGGCGATTCGCCCTTCCGGGGTGCGGCTGAAGATCACACCCATGCGTTCAAGCTCTAGAATGTCTTGCGGGGCTTCCTGGCACATGGCCTCGATCGCATCCTGATCGCCCAGGTAGAGTCCCCCCTTGGCTGTGTCATAAGCATGGGCTTCCCAGGAGTCCTGCTCCCCGATGGCCGCGTTAATCCCGCCTTGGGCGGCCACGGAGTGGCTGCGGACCGGATGAACCTTGGAGAGGAGTGCCACATTGAGGTCAGGCGGTGCGGCAATAGCCGCCCGCATTCCGGCGAGTCCTGCCCCGACAATTAAGATGTCATGCGTGATCATGGGTCTTCCTGTACTGATGACTGTTCTGGGGCACAATCGGTGTCCCGCAACGGAGATCCGTCGTCACTATTACGCTATGGAATTTCGGAAAACAAGCGATGGGAGTGGACGTTGAACGCTTGGAAAACTCGGTCCTGCATGATAGGTTAGGCCACGCCGCTTCGAATGGACGAGAGCGCCAACTTTTAGCAGGATTTCACCCCCATGCCACAACCGAATTTTCTTGAGCCGAACGATACCTTTGTGCCCCGCCATATCGGCCCGACGGATTCCGACATCCAGGAGATGCTGGCCACATTGAGCCTGCCGTCGCTGGAGGCCCTCGTCGAGGCGACCGTCCCGTCCGATATTCGCTTGCAGACCTCCTTGGCGGTGCCGTCCCCGCGGGGCGAGCAGCAGGTGCTGGCGGAATTGCGCGATTTGGCCGGACAGAACCAGGTGTGGCGGTCTCTGATCGGCATGGGCTACTACGATTGCATCACGCCGTTGGTGATCCAGCGGAACATTCTGGAGGCTCCCGGATGGTATACGCAGTACACCCCATATCAAGCCGAGATTGCGCAGGGGCGTCTCGAAGCCCTGGTCAATTTTCAGACCATGGTCGCCGATCTGACCGGCTTGCCGCTCGCCAATGCGTCGCTCCTCGACGAGGCGACTGCCGCGGCCGAGGCGATGACGATGTGTGCGGCCATGTCTCGAGCGGCCGGGCATGAGCGCAAGAAGTTCTTCGTCTCTGAAAATTGCCACCCGCAAACGATTGCGGTGGTGCAGACCCGTGCGGAACCGCTGGGCATCGTCCTGCAGATCGGTGCGATTCAGTCGTTGGATCTTTCCCGGGACGAGTTCTTCGGGCTGTTGCTCCAATACCCCTCGACGGACGGGTACGTCGGTGACTACAGCGAGTTCATCACGCGCGCGCATGCCTCCGGGGCTTACGTCGTGGTGGCGACCGACTTGCTGGCGCTCACGTTGCTGCGCTCACCGGGAGAATTCGGTGCGGACGTGGCGGTCGGATCCAGCCAACGGTTCGGTGTCCCGCTTGGATTCGGTGGACCGCATGCGGCGTTTCTTGCCACCAAGGAGGAGTTTCGCCGACAGATGCCGGGCCGGATCATCGGCGTGTCGAAAGATGTGACGGGCCGCGTGGCCTATCGCTTGTCGCTGCAGACCCGGGAACAACATATCCGGCGCGAGAAGGCCACCAGCAATATCTGCACGGCGCAAGTGCTGTTGGCGGTCATGGCGGGGATGTTTGCCGTCTACCACGGCCCGGCGGGATTGCGGCGAATTGCGGCACGCATCCATGGCTTGACGATGATGCTGGCAGAGGGACTGCGTCGGCATGGCTGCGCCGTCGGCCTGGAGCCGGTGTTCGACACGTTGCGTGTGCCACTGTCGCTGGCACAATCGGACACCATTCTGAACCGGGCGCGACAGCAAAAGATCAATCTCCGTCAGTATGACGATCATAGCCTGGGGCTTTCGTTGGATGAATGGAGTACGGTTGAGGAAGTCCAGCAGGTGCTGGCGCTCTTCGTCGGTCATGAGATCCCCGCCGAAGAATTCCAGGCCATTCTCGCCTCGGTCGATGTGCGTTATCCCGCACCGCTCGCGCGCACGAGCCCCTATCTCACGCATCCGGTGTTTCACCGGTACCATGCCGAACATGAACTCTTACGCTACATCCACCGGCTTCAGTCCCGCGACTTGTCGCTCGTGCATTCCATGATTCCCCTGGGCTCCTGCACGATGAAGCTGAACGCGACGGCGGAAATGTTGCCGGTGACCTGGCCGGAGTTCGGGCGCCTCCATCCGTTTGCTCCTTCCGAGCAGGCGCAGGGATACCAGGCGCTGTTCCAACAGCTCGAAGCCTGGCTGGCTGAACTGACCGGGTTTGCCGCCATGTCGCTGCAACCCAATGCCGGTTCGCAGGGGGAGTATGCAGGGCTGATGGTGATCCGTGCGCATCATCGGCATCGCGGCGAGACTCAGCGCGATGTCTGCTTGATTCCAGTGTCGGCGCACGGGACGAATCCGGCGAGCGCGTCGATGTGCGGAATGACAGTCGTTCCGGTGGCCTGTGATGAGCATGGCAATGTGGATCTGAACGATCTGGAGGCCAAAGCCACTCAGCATCGCAATCGCCTCGCGGCGTTGATGATCACCTATCCCTCGACCCACGGTGTGTTTGAGGAAGGGATTCGCCGCATGTGCCAGCTCGTGCATACGCATGGCGGGCAGGTCTATATGGACGGGGCCAACATGAACGCTCAGGTCGGGCTCTGTCGGCCGGCTGACCTGGGGGCGGACGTTTGTCACCTGAATCTTCACAAGACGTTCTGCATCCCTCACGGCGGTGGCGGGCCCGGGATGGGACCGATCGGTGTGGCCCGTCATTTGGTGCCGTTCCTGCCCGGACACCCGGTCACCAAACTGGGTGGACCGGAGTCGATCGGCCCGCTTGCCGCCGCGCCATACGGGAGCCCGAGCATCCTCACGATTTCCTGGGTCTATATCGCTCTGATGGGACGAGAGGGCCTGACCAAAGCCACGCAGGTGGCCATTCTGAACGCCAACTATATGGCCAAACGATTAGAGAAATATTACCCCGTGTTATATAGCGGCACCCGCGGTTTCGTCGCACATGAGTTCATTTTGGATCTGCGCCCGCTCAAGGAGAGCAGCGGTGTGGAAGCGATGGACGTGGCCAAGCGTCTCATGGATTACGGGTTCCACGCTCCCACGGTCTCGTTTCCCGTGGCCGGCACCTTGATGATCGAGCCGACGGAGAGCGAAGTGAAGGCGGAGTTGGATCGGTTGTGCGAGGCCTTGATTGCGATTCGGGGCGAGATTCAATCGATTGCCGAAGGCCGGCAACCGCGTGTCGGTAATGTTCTCAAGAATGCTCCTCACACGGCATTGGCTGTGACTGCGGCTGAGTGGACGAAGCCCTACTCCCGTGAGCAGGCGGCGTTTCCTGCTCCATGGGTACGTGACAACAAATTTTGGCCGAGCGTGGGTCGTATCGATGAAGCCTATGGCGACCGCCACCTCTTTTGCACCTGTCCTCCGATGGATCCTGCTTCCTAATCGGTTTGTGGGCGGTGGCTCCTCGACTGGAACGGCGACAGCTCGCCTGTCCCAGGGGCATGCCGTACTGTCGCTCATCGCAGGTTGTCTTCTGCTGCCCCTGTTCTTGTCGTCACCGGCTTGGGCTGATTTAGAATCGGGCGCGACTGCGGAGACGCAACAGAGCAGTCCTATGCTCGATGTCGAGCCCGGCGTGACGTACCGCGCCGGCGCCAGGATCAGAATTCCCGGAACCGATTGGTCGTTCCTGGTGCCGACCGGTTGGCAAAGTACTCGCCCCGAAGATTCGGAAATGCCCTTTCTGATGGCGGAGGAAGGGAAGGGCCTGGGGATGATCTTCCCCCTCACCGATGTGACCCGTGAGACGGTCCGTGATCACCTCAGTCAACCCCTGTCGCTGTTACACGGGTTGTCGTTTATTCCTGCCGGTGCTGAAGCTGACACCGATCTCTCGATCGCCCGCTCGTATCAGGGTGAAGACCTGGCCGGTCGTGCCTTGGCAGTCCTCGGGCCCGGCAATACGTCGGTTATATATTTCCTCATGGGACCTCCCGATGAGGCGTCCGGGTATCAGTCCGTTCTGGAAGGACTTGGGCAATCTACCCGATTTGCCGCGTCGGTATCCGGGCGTGGCGCCGGCTTGTAATAGGGGTCGCTTTCCTATCAAATCGTCTAGGCATGCAGAGATCATCTCCTACGAAAGTGATTCTCGATACCGATCCCGGAGTCGATGACGCGTTGGCGATTCTGCTGGCGCTCGCCTCGCCGGAATTGGACGTCGTCGGGGTAACCACGGTATGCGGGAATGTGCCTGTGGGACAGGCAACGAAGAATTTGTTCCGCCTGTTGAATCTTGTGAAGCCACCGCCCGGGCTGCTGGTCGGACAGGGGGCGGCCAGACCCCTGGAGGAAGACCTCGTGACGGCGGCCCAGGTTCATGGCAGTGATGGACTGGGCGAGCTTGACTCTGTTCTAACTGCGGAGGGGACGCCGCGATACCCTCAGGTCCGGTTGCCTTCTGTGCTCTCAACTGCCCAGGATGTGTGGAATGAATGTGTCCGCCGGTATCCCGATGATGTCACGTTGATCACGTTAGGACCACTGACGAATGTGGCCGTGGCATTGAAGGTGAATCCCCTGACGGTTCATAAGTTCCGCTCGGTGATCGTGATGGGGGGCGCGGTCGGCGTGCCCGGCAATGTTGCGCCCGCAGCCGAATTCAATATGTATGTAGATCCGCACGCGGCCCATCGAGTCTTTCAGGCCTCGCTCCCGCTCATGCTCGTTCCGCTCGATGTGACGACCCGCGTCGGAGTGACAAGGGAAAGTTTGATGACTTGGGCCGCAGCGTCGCGGGACCCGCTCGGCCGGATCGCGACTGATATGACGCGGAAGGCGTTCGAGTTCGCTGAAAAGGTTGAAGGGCATGGGCTCTTCTATTTTCACGATCCGGTGGCCGTTCTGGCCGCCGTCGATTCCTCGTTGTTGAAGGTGGAGCCATTGCATGTGGCAGTTGAAATGGCCGGGCGAGTGTCTCGCGGGATCACCATCGCCGATCGTCGCCTGCGCACGCCGGAGGAGAAGGCACGTCCGAACATGCGTGTCGCCGTTGATGTCGATGTCGACCGGACCCTGAGTCTCTTACGCAACCGGCTGTGCCCATGATCCTAGTGGTCGGGTCCAGCAATATCGATTTGGTGGCGTCGGTCGATCGCCTGCCGAGTCGAGGAGAAACCGTCCTCGGGTACCGTTTTGCCCAGTCATTCGGCGGCAAGGGCGCAAATCAGGCCGTCGCGGCAGCCCGCGCCGGAGCGGAGGTCACATTTCTCAGCAAGCTGGGGGCGGATGCCAATGGACGGTTGATCGAACAGCACTTGGCCGCGCAGGGGCTGTCGCGCCCGATCCTTCTTCGCGATGCCGAACTCCCTACCGGAGTCGCGATGATTCTCGTCGACCACTCCGGAGAGAATCAGATCGCGGTCGTGCCGGGGAGTAACGGGCGTCTGACGCCAGCAGATCTGCGGCAGCATCGTGAGTTGATAAGCGGAGCGCGGGTGCTGCTGGTTCAGATGGAAATTCCGGGGGAGACTGTCTTGGAAGCGTTGAGGCTTGGCCGCGAATGTGGTCTCACCACGATTCTTAATCCGGCTCCGGCTGCTCCTTTGCCGTCGGACCTCTTGCGATTGGTCGATATCCTCACTCCCAACGAAAGCGAAGCGCATGCGTTGACCGGTTCGGCGAATCCGGCAGAGGCGGCACGAATTCTCACTGATCGTGGAGTCGGCACCGTGGTCGTGACCTGTGGCGCAGAAGGGGCGCTGATGATCGCTGCTAACGATGTGACCCATATCCCCGGCTTTCTTGTCGAGACGATTGATTCGACGGGCGCCGGAGATGCGTTTAACGGGGCATTGGCCTGTGCTGTGGCTGAAGGGGTGCCGATCAGGAGCGCGATAGAGCGGGCCAATGCGGCCGGTGCGTTGGCCACCACCGGCCGTGGGGCACAGGAGTCGATGCCGACCAAAGATGACATCGAGCGGTTATGTCGATCCGGGGCACGGAGAATGGGCCGGGCCTAACGCTCGCAAGTCTGAAGGCCTGATTTCAGGAGAGTGGGAGAAGCGGCCTGATCAATTTCCCTTGGCTGCTTGTGCTCGTAGTTGCGACAGCACTTGCCGGGCTTCGGGAATGAAGTCCGCGCGCTGAAGGCTTTGCGCGAGATCCAACGCCGTTGTCGCGATAGCGACCGCTTCTTCATGTCGCCCATTGGCGCAATAGCTCTTTGCCAGGCTCAATCGGGCATTGACGGCAGCCGGTTCCCTGGCAATGACCTGACGCAGCAGCATCTCCCCCTTTTCTTTATCCCCACCCATGAATGCCGGAATGCGCACCAGAACGGTCCCCTTGGCTGAGAGGGCATCCAAATGGTCCGGAGCCAGTTCGAGGGTGCGGTTCAACTCCTTCATCATGCGTCGGAAGCCGAAGAGCGAGGTCAGGCTTTCCCCGTCGATCCGCAGTTGCTCACCGAGGTTACAAAACAGCGAGAAGTGGGCATCGGGCGATGAGTCGTCCTTTTCAACCGCCTGTTCTCCGAACGTCTGTCCCTGTGCGAAATGTTGAACGCGCTCCGCACGAGTCTGAGCGTGACGGCCCAGCGCACATTCGTGCAGCGCATCGGCCGTGAGTTGTTGAACCGAGGTGCCTGCGGAAGTCGGTTCGGCAACAAAGAGAAGAGCGATCGCAAGGCTCATCGTGATGGGAAAACATTTCATGGAGTGTCCGTTTCGGTGTGCCTGAAGGAAATCAGCCGCAGATTTTACAGCAGGTCCCCGACGGAATTCCAGCGGAGCGCATGGCGTGAATAGGATAGTCAGGGAGGACTCTCGAGGCCGCTCTTGGCCCACGGTGTCAGCGTACGAAAAGCCTCCAGCATGGAATGGTAGGGATAGGATGCGTTTCGCCCACTCGGGTTCGGGAGTAACACGATATTGGAGTCGTACAGTGTCGCTGGTTGCAGACCTGGTGTTCGTCCTGTCCGTTTTGGTTCGAGTGGAAAGAGGATGGGGTAGAGCGTCATGCCGAGCAGGGCGACAACACGCGTACGATACCGGAGAAGTTTCTGCATGAGCACAAGTCGGCCGGCCGCATAATCCTGCGGCGTGAGACTCTCCATGCTCGCGGTCGATCGGCTGACCAGATTGGTGAGTCCCAATCCCCATTCCGGTAGTCGCCCGTCATCTCGGTAGCTGAGTGGTTCCGGCACAAGGTTCGCGTCGTAAATCAGTTTCCAGAAACGATTCGAAGTTCCCGCATAGTGATGACCCAGCGCGGCTGAGCGTAGCCCGGGATTGATGCCCACAAATACGATGCTGAGTTCCGGGCGGAGATGATCTGGCAGCGGAGGGTGTTTTGGCATTATGGTCGTGAGAGCGTACCTTGTCGCGCCTGCTGAATCGACTGATGAGGCGGTTTAGTATCGTCCAGGCTATTCTGCCACAGAATCGAGCGGTGCTTTTTGTAGCATTACGAAGTGCGATGAATGACATGTCCGGAAAAACAACAGTTTAGACCTGTGGGTGTATGAGGCAAGGACTTTGCTTTATCGAACATCCGTCGGTCGTTGGTAATTTCAAACCTAACAGGAGGTGAGTCAGAATGAAGAAGATGATGTTGACGGTGATGGCGGCTGCATTGTTGGTGGCGTTCAGCGCTCCTTCGTTCGCCGGTGACGACAAGAAGAAGGACGAGAAGAAGGGCGGACATTTCTCTCAGACCCTCTTCGGTGAAGAGAAGAAGAAGGACGAGAAGAAGGGTGGCAAGCTCACCCAGATGGTGTACGGCGAAGAGAAGAAGAAGGACGAGAAAAAGGGCGGCAAGTAATTATTGGAAGTCTCTTGGCGAGGCTAGCTGGCTTGAGAGGTCTCCCATCCTCGTGGCGGGAGGCCTCTTGAGTCGCTCACTTCTTTTGTTCCTGCCGAATATAGACCGCCTGCAACCCCACAATTGTTTTCCCGTCTCGGATGGTTCCGTCCTGAATCTTTGAGATCGCATCGCGCAAAGGCATTTCCACCACTTCCAGGACTTCATCCTGATCCAGATTTTGCGTGCCGATCGTCAGGCTGGTCGCGAGATAGATGTGGATGACTTCATCGGTAAAGCCCGGTGCCGTAAAGATGCTGGAGAGTAACTCGAAGCGCCCGGCCTTGTAGCCGATCTCCTCTTCAAGTTCGCGGGCCGCACAGTCTAGCGGGTCTTCTTTCGGATGGAGTTTCCCGGCGGGTATTTCGTAAATAAAACCGTTCGCCGCATGCCGGAACTGACGAATCAGTACGACCGTCCCATCTTCCTTTAATGGAACTACGGCGGAGGCGCCGGGATGGCGGATGACTTCCAGATCAATCGTGTGGCCGTTCGGCAGGCGCACCGTATCGACGTTGAGCGTGACCACCGTGCCCTTGTAGATCGGTTTCACCATGACTTACGGCGTGCCCGCGGGTTTCTTGTAAAACGGTGGTTTCACGACGACGGCGGGGCAAGCCTTGCCTCGAATATCGATCAGAATGGACGATCCTGGTTGGGCTGCAGCGGGCGCGACATACCCCATACCGATACCTTTTTGCAGCAAGGGCGACAAGTTTCCGCTGGTGACTTCGCCGATTTCGGCATGAGGTGCCTGCGCGCTCAGAATTTTGAATCCGTGACGCGGCACAGCCTTTTCGACGAGCTCGAACGCCACGAGCCGTCGTGCCGCTCCACGTGATTGTTGGGCAAGCAAGTCAGTCCGACCGATGAAGTCTCCCTTATCGAACTTCACCACCCATTCCGCTCCGGCCTCGATGGGGGTTGTCTCCTCGTTCATGTCATTGCCATAGAGCAGATAGGCCATTTCGAGCCGGAGCAAATCACGTGCGCCTAACCCTGCCGGTTTGATGCCCAATGGCTGTCCCGCTTCGAGGAGTTGTTCCCAGACCTTCGGCGCCCCTTCTGCCGGAAGATACAACTCATATCCCAACTCGCCGGTATACCCGGTCCGTGTCACCAACGTCGCGTGACCACAGAGCGTGGCGTCCAGGCAGTGACGAATTTTCAGCGTCGCGAGGTCTGCAAGGCCGGCGGCTGCCAGGATGTCACGTGAAGCCGGACCTTGGATCGCGATTTGCGCGAGGGACGCTGACTGGTCCTGGACTTTGCAGCCCTGGGCCTGCTGAACCTTCTCGTGCAGCCATGCCACAATCTTTTCCCGGTTCGAGGCGTTCACGCAAACCAAAAACTCATACGGCTTTACGTGGTAGACGAAAATGTCGTCTTTGATGCCGCCGTTCGGGGCGCAGATCATGGAGTAGTGCGAGTGACGCACAGACAGTGTCGACACATCGTTCGTGGTGACGCGCTGTAAAAATGCCAAGGAGCCAGGCCCGGTGACGCTGATGCGGCCCATATGGCTCACATCGAACAGGCCTGCGTGACGGCGGACGGTCTGGTATTCGTCTACGACGCCGGAATATTGGATGGGCATCTCCCATCCTGCAAAGTCGACAAGCTTGCCCTGGGCTTTGCGGTGAGCGTCGATGAGGGGTGTCTGTTTCATCTGGTGCGTCTACAATCCTAAGGTGGTGAGTGAATGCCTGCGCGTGTGAATTGGTCCTACCGGACTTCCAGCAGTTCCACGTCGAAGACAAGGGTCGCATTAGCTGGGATCACGCCGCCGGCCCCGCGTGCTCCGTATCCAAGTTGCGAGGGAATGGTCAGCTTCCGTTTTCCGCCGACTTTCATTCCCGCGACGCCTTCATCCCATCCCTTGATGACCCTGCCGGCACCGAGTGGAAAGGCGAACGGCTCGCTGCGGTCGACGGAGCTATCGAACTTTTTTCCGTTGGTCAGCCAGCCGGTATAGTGGACGGTCACCAGGTTTCCCGCGGCGGCCTCACGGCCTGTGCCTACCACGAGGTCTGCGTATGTAAGGCCGGAACCGGTCGTAATGTCAGGCGTTGAGGCGGTTTGTTCACTCTGTGCCATGATTGGTCTCCCTATGGTCAGAAATAAGAATCCCACGATACCGCAAGTCGTCAGCCAGAAGCGAGTGTTCATAGAGGTGTCCTTGTCCAGTCTGCAGGTCCGGTGGCGTGACCTGCATGCGCTGACGGTAGTCAATGATTCGAGCCTTGTGTGTCTGATCGGTCCGGTTCAGAAAAGATAGCGATGCTCGCCGTATAACCGTGGAGAAAATTACGTCCGCCGACCGGTCCCAACTCGCCCTGCGCAAAAAATCCTGCAAGAGGAATGGCACCCAGTTGCTCCCCCAGGACAGAGGCGTCGTGGTTGGGAACTCCGAAGAGCCCTTTCCCGCGTCCGCAACAACTGAACAGCAGCGCCCCCAGTGGCCGTTGTGATTCCTGGAGACGGGAAGCGGCGAGGAGCGCGTGGAGATCCTCGTCTGCGGACTGTGCGTCCCGGACTTGGAATTGAACGGTTTGTCCTTCCTGGATAACGTCACCGACGACGATGGCCCCCGTCTGCTGGTCTGCTCCAAGTAGATTGCGGATCAGAAAATCCCCGCGGGTAAATTGCGCGCGTTGCTCATCCATGGCGATGCCGATGTGGAGGGCCCGTTGGGCCTGCGCGCGTTCATCCATGGAGAGTTGTCCGAAGACGGTCTGCAAACAATGCAAGGCCGGGATTCCGCCGAGTTCTTGAATGACGTTATGCTCCGCCTTTGTGACGATGAACCGGTCTCCGATCGGACGACAGCCTTGCGAAATAACAGTGCGAACCGAGATGTTCCCGGAGAGCGCGACACCGACCAGGCCGTCACTGTATACCTCGTCATCCAGAAAAAGGCGATTCTCGGCAAGGTCCTGCCCACCGCCTGCCAGCCCGCCGAGTGCACGAGCGTGCGGGTAACGCTCCTCAATGACACCCAGCACGTCTTGCAGTGGGGTGGAGAAGGGATCTGCGAAGAGGAGCATGATGGGGGCCGACTTGCCTCCATAGTCCAGTTCAGGCCAGTCATGCAGTGAAAACTGATCGTGGACGCTTGAGAATGACAAGCGCAAAGGATGCGCGATGACCCCGGGCAAGTGGGCCGCCCAGAGGGTGGCGGCCGGTCCCGTTTCGACTTCTCGTCCGGTGGCAATGACTCCCTCTCCTGTACAGCCGACCAAGGTATCGGGGCCGAGTGCCGTGCGGAGTGCGTGCGAGAGCGTATCGGCCTGATCGGCATGTTGGGCGGAGATGAACAGGAAGGCGACGTCGATGCGTGAGGAGCCCAATTGCAGGCGAATGGCTCGGATCAATTCATCCGCCGCAGCCTGCGCGTCAGCCTGACGGGTGAGGGCGGAGGCGAACCGCAGTGTTGATGGAGGTGTGAGAATCACGGGTCTGTCTTTGCCAATAGGATCAGGGCCGTGAGCTGTCCGGTGCGGTTTAGACACCCGGATTCATGCGCTCAGGTCGGTCCGACGCGAGTTTCTTGTAATAGCGCCACATATACGAATGGTAGTCATCGAGCTGGGCGAGCAAGTAGTGGAGTTCGGTCGGGTCCTGGGTTTCCAGTGCTTGCGTCATCCGTGTTTGCAAAAAATCTGCGAACTTGCCGTTCTTTTCGAGCGCGGTCAGAAGTGTGAGGCCACCTCCGATAGGATAATCAGCCATAGCCCTCCGGATGACGTACTGATAAGCCAGGAGAATAGCCGTGGGGCCTTGCAAAAGCAAGGTATCGAAGGCTCAGCCGGGGAGATGGCGGGCTGTTAGGGCCCGGGCGTGGCACCGGGGGATAGGAGCTCACGCAGACGAGGGATGGAGATGGCTTCGGCCCGAAACCCGTCGCGCCCGGTGACGGTGGTGGCTCCGGTGAGCGCGTTCAGAATCGCTTCTTCTGTGGCCTCAACCGTGGCGGTGATCACCGGATTGAGGTGGGTGTCGGCTAGGTGTGTGAGTGAAAAGGTGGGGTCGGACGGGTAATGGGGGATGACGTTGCCGGTGGAGAAGGCCAGCATGAAATCCCCGCTCCCGTGGCGGGCGGTTGAGCCGGTGCGGGCGAGTCCTAGTGCGGCTCGTTTTCCGAGGCGGGTGAGTTGCCGACTATCCAACGGCGCATCGGTGGCAATGACGACAATGATCGACCCTTCGGCGTTGCCGCTGGTTCCTTCGCGGGAGGCGTGAAGGGAGCTCGAATTCTGATCCGGTGACAGGCTGGATTGGGTTGGAGCGGCACCGTACCGTTGCCCGACCGGTACCCCGCCTATGCTGAGCTCTGGTCTGCGGCCATGGTTGGCGTTCACCAACACCCCGATCGTAAATCCGCCATCAGCCTCAGGGAGCCTCCGCGAGGCCGTGCCGATGCCGCCTTTGAATCCATAGGAGATCATGCCGGTTCCGGCTCCCACGCTGCCTTCCGCCACAGGGCCTGAGGAGGCTTCATCCAAGGCCCGCATGACATCGGTTTCCGAGACGTGACGCCCTTGAATGTCATTCAAGCGTCCATCGTCACATTCCGCCACGACGGGGGTCAGGGTGTCGTCGGTAATGCCGATGCCGGGATATTGCTTGAGCATCCAGCTGATCACGCCATTGGCCACCCGGGGCACGTTGAGGGTGTTGGTCAGCGCGATGGGGTATTCGAGAAAGCCCGATTCTGCGACCCAGGAGAGCCCCGTCATTTCTCCGGTGCCGTTCAGGACAAAGGCTCCGGCCGGGACTTTCTTGTGCCACACATCATCCCGTGGCACGATCACCGTGACGCCGGTTCTAACCGGTCCCTGTCCGGGCTGCAGGGGGCCGTCCCCTTGCATCAGCGTCACCTGGCCGACCTTGACCCCCGGCACATCGGTGATGGCATTCAAGGGACCGGGATGAAATTGTCCGGGGTGCAGCCCCAATGCGCGCGCGCGGACTCGGCCCTGGTCCACCGAATCGGGCGATCCATCCAGGCACCAGGCCGGAGACGCACAGGCGGTCAAAAAGATCACGGCGCAAGCCCGGACCGCATTGAAAGTCGTTCTTGACGGGTTCATGACTGCCGATCTCCTTCGTGAGTAGGTGTGCCCGAGCAGCGGGGCTAGCAGGATGCGGAAAAAGTCCGCCAGCGGCGTTCTCGCCTGGCGCCGAGGCTCACCGTACGGCCCGAGTACGATTCGCCTCGTCGCTTGCTGCGGCCTTGCTGGACGGCCTTTTTGCGCATCCTGTCTCCTATTGCAATGGTGACACCCTACAGACGCTGATCGCAGGGTATGGCACCAGCATTGAGTTTTTCCGCGGCCTGCTAGATCTCGTACATGCTGTCTTTGGCCGGGACCACGACAGCCATGTTGGGATGTTCAGTCTGAATGGCGGCGCCCAGCGACAAGGCTTGTTTTTCTTCTCCATGGACCACGAACACTTGCTGAGGGGCGGGAGAGATCGCCCGCACGTACGCAAGCAGATCGTTCCGGTCCGCATGGGCCGACAATCCGTTAAAGACGACCACTTGAGCACGCCGCGGCGTCGGGATCCCGAAGATCGGCACGACATCCCATCCTTCAACCAGTCTGCGCCCCAGCGTATGCTCGGCCTGAAACCCCACGATGGCGATGATGTTGGCTTCGTCCTGGATGCCATGTTTGAGATGGTGTACGACGCGCCCTCCTTCGCACATGCCGGAAGAGGCGATGATCACGCAGGGGCCTTTCATCTCATTCAGTCGTTTGCTTTCTTCCGGTGAGGAAACATAACGAATATATCGGGCCGCAAAGGGATCCCCTTCCGATGTGAACGTGCGGAACGTTTCCTCGTCGTAGCACTCGGGGTGTTTTCGGAAGACGTCAGTCACTTTCGAGGCCAGCGGCGAATCGATATAAATCGGGAGCGGGTCGATTCGCCCCTCCGCCACCAATCGTTTGATCCGCATGACCAGGTCTTGCGTGCGCCCGAGTGCGAACGCGGGCACGATGATCTTGCTCTTATGTTCCTTGGCATGGGCGACCAGTTGCTGAGCTTTTTGGGTCAGTGCCTCCCCGGCTTCTTCGTGCAGGCGGTCGCCGTAGGTCGATTCGATGATCAGCACATCGCAGCTTGGCGGTGGAGTCGGATCGCGGAGGATCGGCATCTGGGACCGTCCCAAGTCGCCTGAGAAGAGCACGGTCGTACTGTTGCCGCGCGCGGAATATTTGAGGCGAATGGCGGCGGATCCCAGAATGTGACCGACGTCGTGAAAGGAGGCGGTGACGCGAGGGGTGACCTTGATCGTGTCTCCGTATCGCGCGCCCACGAAGCGACGGATGATGGCGCGGGCATCGCGGCTCTCATAGAAGGGTTGCAGGCAGCGCTTGCCCCGACGGTTTTCTTTCTTGTTCAGATAGGCGCAATCGTTCTCCTGCAGGCGGGCCGAGTCCTCCAGCATCACCGCGGCCAGATCGACGGTCGCGCGGGTCATGTGCACATTCCCGCGGAACTGATGTTTGCCCAGCACGGGAAGAGCCCCGGAATGGTCGATATGGGCATGGGACAACAACACGGCTTGGATCGAGCGCGGGTCGAATCCCAGAAGCCGGTTTTGACGATCCGCTTCCTGGCGCTGCCCCTGAAAGAGGCCGCAATCCAGGAGAATTCTATTGCCGGGCATTTCGAGCAGATGGCGGCTTCCCGTCACGGATCGCGCGGCTCCGTGGAATGAGAGTTTCATCGGGCGGACGGGCCTCCATGGTTTCGGCTGATGAGATCCCAGGCCTGCTGAGCCGTTTCTGCAAAGTGGAAGAGCGAGAGGTCCTCGGGGCCCACCAGGCCTTCTTCAATCAACAGCGGCCAATTGATGAGGTGCTCCCAAAAGGCCTGCCCCATCAGGATGATCGTGATGTTGCGCGTTTTGCCGGTCTGGAGAAGGGTCAGTGTCTCAAAGAGTTCGTCGAGTGTACCGAACCCGCCGGGGAACACGACCAGCGCCCGGGCTCGGAGGAGAAAATGCATCTTGCGCAGCGCGAAATACCGAAATTGAAAACAGAGGTCCGGGGTGATGTAAGGATTAGGTCGCTGTTCGTGAGGGAGCGTGATGTTGAGCCCCATCGACTTGGCGCCTGCGTCTGCGGCTCCACGATTGGCCGCTTCCATAATGCCCGGGCCTCCACCCGTGACGATGACGTAGTCGCATTGCCCGTCGATCTGGCAGGTTGAGGACACAAGCCGGCCGAATTCCCGGGCGACATCATAGTATCGCGAGAGGGCCAGCCGGCGTTCGGCTACGGCGACACGTTGCTGACAGGTTCGATCGTCGGGGGCGGCCTGCCATGCTGCCGAGGCTTGTTCCAGGGCTTGGCGTGCGCGCGATGGCTCCAGCAGCCGTGCGCTCCCGAAGACCACGATCGTCGAGCGGATACCTTGCTCTGTCTGGATCAATTCCGGCTTGAGCAACTCCAGCCCGAGGCGCAGGGGGCGCAGTTCGTCGCGTTGGAGAAAGTCGATGTCGTGATCAGCCGGGATATAGGAGGATGATGTGCCGGGGGCCTGTTGGCTCGATGACTCGTCGGAAGAACCTGCACCCATGAGCGGCATTATAACGAGATGTGCCGGGGGCGGCAATTCACCGATGCGAGGCCGATGTGCAGAGGGTTCAGAACGGATAGGGTGTGAACGGCGGTGCCGGGCGGTGACGCACGAAGGCATGGTGGGTGACGACCCAGTTGTTGTCGCAGAGCAGATCAAAGGCGTCTGTCCCCAGGCCTGAGCGCGAGAAGACGAGGTCGGGATCCACCGGCGACCAAGGCTTCAGCAGCCATCCGAAATTCACCCGCGAATATTTGGCGTCGAGGAACCGGTAGGTCACGAGGGTTCCGGCTTCCGCATCGGTCATGGAGTCTGGGGCCCCTAGCGTGTCGATGACATCCGCCAATGTGGTGCGGCCTTCCGTAATGAAGGCCACCGATTGAGGCGTTAAGGGGGTGTTGATCGTGAGGCGAACCACGTTGCAGCCGGACAAAGCCAGGGCAATGACTGCGGAGAACAGCAGCGTGACAGCGCGGTTCCGGCCTGCCATGACCTTAGTCTCCGAATGGCCAGAATCGGAACTCCAGCCCTTCTGTTCGTTTTGACGCGATCACTTCCTCGACCGTTCCTTCGCGGTTGATGATCACGAAAAGATCATCGCTCTTGACCGAGACGCGCGAAAAATTGAGCACGATCAACAGCAGGCTACCGACCTTGGCATCGTACCGGTAGTATTGAAAGAGATCGCGTCCGTTCAGTTGAAGGAGTCGGTCCGGAGCGCCGAGTAGAGCCAGGACTTCCGACCTGGTGGTCACGCCCTTCTTGATCGAGTTGACGGTGTCGGTCTTGATCTCGTCGCCGAGGGTGCCCCGGCTGAACGCGCAGGCGTTCAGTGTCAGGAGCATCAGAACCAAAAGCGCACTCACTCGTCGCATGCGATCCTCCTTATGCGGACGTCAATCGGACTGACTTACGATTTTGTGTCGGCACTGTGGGTTTTCGGTAGGACAAAATCGGATTCGTATACCTGATAGCTGGATGGTGAGAGCCCGACTCGTTCATAGACGCATTTGGCAATGTGATTGTCGCCCTCGACGTACAGCCGGACACCGCACACGCCTGATCGTGATTGAGCCAGCTTGAGAATAGCGCCATGCATCGACCGGTAGACGCCTTTGCGTCGCCAGTCAGGGTGCACGAATACGCTCTGGATCCACCAGAATTGGGCGTTTCGCCAATCGCTCCATTCGTAGGTGATCAGCAGCTGGCCTACGGTTACTCTATCGGCAGACAGATCTGGCTGCAAGTCTGCCACGTAAAACCGACCTCGTTCAGGCCGTTCGAAAACGGCTCGGGTTCCCAGGCGAAGGCGTGTGTGATCCAGTGCGCGTTGCTCGGTCTCCATCGCCATGGCGGCGCTGAATGTTGTGAGCGTGTCGAGGTCGTCCAGTGTGGCGGGCCGTATGGTCAGGCTATTGCCTAGACTCATGATGGGTTACGTGCCGGAGACGTCAGCCAGCCTGGTAAGGGGCGATATAATCCCGCTGAAAACTCTAACTTTAATGCCTCTTCCGGCAACAGGTTGAGCGGATGCAGTTGTGTTTTTGGAATCATGGCCAAGTATCCCGTAAAGGGATGGATGGCGGTCGGGACAAAGACCATCACGAGTTCCACCATCGGCGCGATTTGAAGTGCCACCGGCGGAGGGCCCATGACGAAACCCAGCGCCCAGAGCCCGTCGCGTGGAAAGGGGAAGGCCACCACGGTGCTTTGTCCGAAGCGTGCCCGGTAGTTCAGTAAATCTGTCATGCCCTTGAGTGTCATATAGATGCTGCGAATCAAGGGAATCCGCTCCAGGACGGCCTCGGTCCAGCGTACAATTCGTTGTCCGATGACCTGGGTCGCAATGGCCCCGACCGTGAGTACCATTCCAATGAGCAGCAGGAGGCCGAGGCCCGGGGCATAGGGCTGGATCTGCCGGCCGATGAGATTGAGCAAGAGGGAATCCAGTGTTTCAAACAGCGCGGCCAAGATGAGAAATGTCGTCCATGCCGGAAGGAGCACGAGGAGTCCGGTGAGGAAAATGCGTCCGAGCCGATGCGAAGCAGTCACGTCACGTCCCGATGTTGGCGAGTGAAGGGGAATAGTTCAATGACGATATCAGAAAGGGGGGCGATTTGGTATCTTCTTGATCTGTCGATTCATTTGGACTATCTTTCCGGTAACCGTTCAGTCACCCCTATCGGGTGGGATTGTGAGACATATTGTGAGCGATGCCGCAGGAAAAAAGGTGAATCTCGACAAGGATTTGTTAGCCATTCTTTGTTGCCCCGAAACAAAGCAGGCCGTGGCTCTTGCCGACGAGCCGTTGATTCAAAAGGTGAACAGTGCGATTGAGCGCGGGGCGCTCAAAAATAAAGCCCAAAAGCCGGTTACGGAGAAGCTCGATGGAGGATTGATCCGATCCGACAACAAGATTCTCTACCCCGTACGAGAAGACATTCCTGTCATGTTGATCGACGAAGGGATCCCTCTCGATCAGGTTTCCTGATTACCCTCCCTCGGTCCTCTCTTCCTTAATGCGAGTTTTCCCTTGGCAGGCGTTCGCGCTTCGCCATGGGCATTGATGATCCCGGCCTATAGCCCGGCGTGTCATGCGTGAGCGCACGTGCCGAAGTGACCGTTTGGCAGTGGATTGCGGCACGAATGGTTACGGGGCGAGCAGTCCACCTTCGGCCGAAGCACTTTCCGTCTTCGAGCCGGTCGAGGCTCCGCATTGAGCGCAGAGGTATTCGTAGAGATTGCCTGTCGGCAGGACGAGCAGGAGCCGTTGGCGTGTAGGCGTTGCCTGGCGGCATTGTCCGCAGTACAGCAGGGAGGCGTTAAACGAGTCATATTGATCTGTCTGGCGTTGGCCAGGCTGTGACGGAGCGGGGCGTGGTCGCATGGCGCTTGGAGGCCAATTGGGCGGCGAGGGTCTGTTCGAACGTGGCTGCATGAGCGGTATTCTACTGAGGGAGATGGATGCGGTGCAACAGGACGATGCCTGCCTGATTGGAATCAAGAATGGCCGATACGTTGATCCTCGGGTGTTTCCGGCTCCTCGGCGTTCCTGCCGCGAAAAATCCACCAGAGTGAACGGATGACCTGAACCATGACGTAGAGCGCGACGCCTGAGAGCAATCCATAGAGCCAGGCTTTGCTCCATGGCCACAGGTCAGGCGCGTGCAACACCACGGCAAGGGCAATATGGCCTCCCAAGCCGAGACAAACGGCGAAGATGATCCACTCACGGGCCATAGTCGCCCTCGGAGGAGGCCATGACGAAGGATAAGCCTGGAGACAATCGACAGGCGGTTACACGGAGGTTTTCGCGGATTCGATCTCAGTTGCCGTGATCAGGCTGGACAAGTAGTCCGCCACGAAGGTCAGGGCTTCCTCGCGTCCGTCGGCCCGTCGGCCTTTTTCGCGTCGCTGTACGGAGAGCTCATGATCCAAGTCCGATTTCACTTCCGTCAGGACACGTTGCAGTGTCGTGGGAGTGATATTGGCATCCATGTCCTCAAGCTCCTGACAGCGATCCAGGACCCAGTTCAGTCCCTCGATCCGTCCGGCATAGTGTTCCTGCTCGGCGGTGTCGATCCGGGACATGGTGGTCGCGAAGGTCTGGGCTTCGTATACCAGATTATAAAAACTCGTAACAGCGCGCTGTAACGTGGGATTCATAGTGCTCCTTGGCTCATTAAGAGGTTCTCGTGATTATACCTGAGAATGGGGGGGCGACAAGGTATTTTTTTACTGGGCAGTGGCTTACGTAAATAGGAGGGAATGAAACTCGTTCATGAATCCATAATACAGCGGGGCAAAATCTTTCAGACTATCCGGACTATTTTCTTTCAGTCGCTTGAAGAAGAAGACCTGGGCGCGTGGATCCAGCTCCTCGAGAAGACGGCTGAGTTGTGCCATCGTGTAGCTCCCGGCAGGAACGCTCAGAACGTAGTGAACCAATCGCTCAACAAACTGTTGCCCGACGTATTCGCTCGTGAGAAGCCCCTCGGGGATCTTGCCCGCTGCGAGATACTCGTCGAAGGGAATGGCTTGTGCTGCAAAAGGAGCGGACTGCTGAGGACGTGAGGTCACGCTACGGGTACCTCGCTGATGAGGATGGAGTGGGCCGACATTGGAATCACTCTACTCAAGCCTCGCAGGTCCGTCAAGTGGACAGAAGAAGCACGCAGGTCTGAGGCGAAAGGCTGTATGTTTGCGAGAAAAGGGGCCACCCGCGCTTCGTACAGATGGTCGGTTTTGACGGTGGCCCCGCGTCGGCAGCTACGTAGAGTCGCTGTAATGACGATATTTCTGCTGCCCGGCTTGACAGTCTTTACGCATGGCCGGTAGAATCCCGCTTCTTCTGTCGGTGGAAGCGGGAATAGCTCAGTGGTAGAGCATCGCCTTGCCAAGGCGAGGGTCGCGGGTTCAAATCCCGTTTCCCGCTCCAATTTTCTCAAGCACTTGCACAACACTCTCCGACGGCTCCACCCTCATTGTGATAGTTTTGTGATATCTGAGGGTGAACGCGCTCCAGAATCAACACTCCCTCTCTTAAACTCTCCGGCGAATGATGCGCGTAGCGCTGCGTCATAGCTGCTGTTTTGTGCCCCAACAGACGTTGCACCTTGTACAAATCGACACCAGCTTGTGCGAGCCGAGTGGCAAAGGTGTGTCTCAAATCGTGAAAGCGGAAATCGTTCAACGCTGCCTTCGTTGCCGCGAGTCTGAATGATCGCGTGAGGTTTCGAGCGTCGAATAGCGTCTCAGCTGAACTCGCAAACACGAACGAGCCTGCTGCCCTCTTTGACGCTTTTCTCTTCAGCAAGTCCGTTAACCGACCGTTGAGCGGGACAGTCCGCTTCTCGCCATTCTTGCTTCGCATCACCACCAGGACCTGCCGATTGAGGTCTATGGCTTGCCATTGCAAGTTGAGAATCTCGCCTCGCCGCATGCCGGTGTTTAAGGCAAAGACAATGATGTCCTGCAGCCACGGTGCCGAATGAGCCAGTAATCGGCCCTCTTCATCCGAGGACAGCCACCGGTCGCGCTCGTTGCGCACTTTCTCCATGCAGACTCTCTGCATGGGATTGTCTCGACACCATTCCCACTCTCGGATAGCCACGTTGAAGCTATGCCGAACCAAGCCGAGTTCTTTATTGACCGTGGCTGGCTTGGCCGTCTCACGCCTCTTCGCCTTGTAGGCGGCAAGAAGTTTCGGTGTGACTTCTGCAAGATTCAAGGAGCCAAACGCACTTCGTAAATGCGTGAGGCACTGCTCGTCCCGCCGTCGGCTTGCCGGGGCTTTGGTGATTGATCGCTCTTTCAGGTATCGATCCATCATGTCGTTGAACGTATGGTCTTTGGCTTCCAACGTGTCAAAGAATCGGCCCTCAACAATCTTGACCCGTACTTTCCCGAGAATCGCTTCTGCGAGGCGCTTGTCCGTTGTCCCTGTGGACCGTCGTACTTGCTGGCCCTGATGAATGAACGTCATCCACCATACTTTATTGCGTCTAAACAGCCCCATCTGCATCCTCCTTCTGGATGAGGCTTGACTGAATGGTTTCCCCGTGACGGGAAGTATAGACTTCGCGTTTTGAGGCTTCAATGAGCTGGTCAAGGTCACGGGTGTAGTGGCGAGTCGGCAGAGAGAACGGCTTGACGGAATTGGTCTCAAAGCCCTTCAGCCAGGCCTGAATCGCCTCAGGTTCAAAGCGGACGAGACCGTGAATGCGCCGGCAGGGAATCTTGTTCTCTGAGGCCCAGAGATAGAGTGTGGATGGCTTGATATTGAGCCAAGCCGAGAGCTCTTTGACGTTGAGCATGTGCAGATACACCGGGGGAGTCTCTCGACACCCCCAGTCCCCCTAACATGGGCTGCCCGCGTGACCGCCGGCAGACCGGTGAAACCGAGCGGGCTGTTTGAGCAAGTTCCGGTGTCGGTCCTTCCACCTGGAGATGCCCCTGACAATTTCTTCCAGTAGCCATTCTTCCCCTCCAGGGGTGGCACAAATGACCGCCAACATCGGCGTCAGGGTGTCACTCACCCATCGTTTCACATTTTGCAGGGTCTGCACCTGCTGCTCCTGGGCCAATCGCCCCTTTTGAAATCCCTCCGTCAGGAGGGCGTACCACTCCAGCATCGGAGCCCGGTATCGTTCTTCATCGGCATGGTTTGAAGTCTGCCGGAAATCCACATAGGACCGGAGCAACCCAATGACTAACTCCTTCCAGTCGGTTTCGTCTAACGTTGCCAGTGCCCTTGCGCACTGTTCGGCGCGATCCTTTTTGAGCTCTAATTCCCACCGAGTCCCGTACTCCGGCCAGTTCTCTTGTCCTTTGCTCTGCAGTTCCAGCCGTTTGTCGTAAATGCGCAATAAGGTCTGACTCTGAGGACTCCCGAAATACATCGTCTCACCCGTCGTCGCTCCGGTCCCATGCGTCAGGTTTGAGACGATATGCCGGACTTGAGCCGCCCTCGTGACGCACTGGCCTGCAGCAACCGCCTCTCGAATCGTCCTGACCGGGACCGTTCCCGCCCGGTCATCCAGGGCGCAATCAATGCGCGTGACGTGTCCTTGCTGCTTATGCACCCACTGGAGGAGGGTTCGGATTTGATCCAGTGTCAGGGCGGACGCCAGGCCGCCCGACAGATCCACATGGATTTCATTCGGACGACGAGGGGCATTGGTGCCCAATTTGCCGACCCCACGCAGACCGTCGCTTCTCATCCAGGACAAGGGATAGCCTCGGAACCCGCCCTTAGCCTTGCTCCAGTCTCCACCGAGGACCCGCATCGTCTCTTGCGGGTTACTGGCTAAGACCGTGAAGGCCAGCCAATCAATCGTGAGGGTGAAGCTCGACTCCATGGAATCTATCGAACTCCTGTACGGAGCGCTGTGGGTAGCGCCCCCGTGTTACCAAGACGGGGGCCATTCCGGTCCGCCCCGCAGCCTCTCGGCATGCGGCGCGGACCGGCTTTGCCTGCTGATGGTGAGGCGGATAGCACTGTACTCAGCGTCCTTCCTGTGTCGGTCTGACCAGCTTCTGTCGGACCACGCCAAAGGCCTTTTCTCCGACCTCTCTTGCCACGATCTTAATTGCCTCGGCCTTGCCGTCCATCACCAGGCTCATGAGGACTGCCCCGCGGACGTACTTGGAGACGGTCGTCCCCTCATCTGATGCACACTTCTCAATGAGCTTGCGTTCTTGTTCGGTGACTTTGAATTGCAGCGTTTCGGTCTTAGTATCCTCACCCTTCATAACGTCCTCCATGATATGTATGCATTACATAATATAGTACATATAAATTGTCAATGGCCGTGCTAGGTTTATGAGAGAGCTTCCATTTCAAGTGGCCAAACGCCCAACCCGGTTACCGAAAATAAATTCCTTCCGTACTCCTCTAATCAGCTTGTTTTGTAACCCCCCCCCAGTCAGGTGGGGTTCTGATCCCACTGAGGACTACTCACTTGCCGACGCCAACGATTAGACTTAGCCTCGTTCATCCTGCGACCGATTTTCCCGGGGATACTAATCGATGCCGACTCGCAAGCACATATCCTTGGTTGTCTTTTTCTTGACCGCCCTGCTTATCGGCTGTGCAAGTGACCAAGTCACTCCTATTAAGGTTGTCACCCTTAGAAGTGGCGCTGGACAAGCGATATCTCATATCCCTCCCTGTAGACCGACTGCCCCTGAGTCGAATGTGGAAGATCATCTACCAGTGGACCATCCCAAGGTGATAGGGGCATACCTTTGGCAGCAGATTCCACAACCGACCTATCCTACTAAGGCTCAACAACGTGGCTGGCAGGGAGTTGTACTCATTTGCGTAGTTTTCTTGAAGGACGGTACGATAACGGAAGCTAAAGTGCACCAAAGCTCTGGCATTCCATTGCTCGACAATAATGCTCTAGACGCTATCCAATCAATGAAGCGGCTTAATCTTGATCTGGATCTCCATCGCCCGGAATATTCCGCTGTAATTCCTTTTCGATACCACCTGCAGCCTATGACTGAACATCAACGTAAGATTGCTGCTAATGTATGGGCTTGCCTTACTGCCCAAGCAGCTAAACCATCTCAGTTGATAGGGCTTGCGTCCGCTCAAAGCGGCACTGTCATTATGCGGGTAACGTTGAGGACGAACGGTGAAGTCGAAGAAATAAAGTTAGACGAAAGTTCAGGATCGGACGTGCTCGATCAGACCGCTACAAAATTGGTCATGGATTGCTCCCCATATCCACTAAACAGTACTGATGCTCATAAGCCAACAGTCTTTGTAGTCCCGTTTTCCTACAACATCAGATAGTAAGAGACAATCAGTTCAAACGGACGTGTGCTAGATTTGTGCTAGAAGTCGTCAGAAAGTATCAACCTCGTCAGAACCTATCGACCCAATCGACAGTGCCCAAACTGAGCCACTATCAGGAAAAATCGGGGAAACCACGGCTCAATCAAGCCCCTACGAAATTACTCTTTTCAGAATTGCCAAGGCGAGGGTCGCGGGTTCAAATCCCGTTTCCCGCTCCAATTCACA
>ERZ1292625.330-Hain-H41-01um-R1-330-length-75997-cov-25_pt1 | contig 75997 bp, 81 predicted proteins | sample MGYA00564400_ERZ1292625 | MGnify/ENA primary metagenome ERZ1292625 (study PRJEB36523, sample SAMEA6512639) | groundwater metagenome | collected 2019-01-08 | study: AquaDiva: Metagenomics assemblies of 32 groundwater samples | reverse complement strand
TCACGTCCTCCCTAGACGTCATGATACTACCATTTCTAACGTTACAGTCCACTAGAATACCCGTGCTTCGGCATATCTGAGCGGTAAAGCATTTGCCACCGTTCGCCTGCTCTCTGTTGTTCTTACTACCCCAATGCCAACGATTTCGTTGCTGCACGGCATGAGGTATTATTTGCCTGCACTTTTTCTGTGGTGGACACGTAAACATCAACGGTTGTGCACAACACAATCGGTTTTTTCAAGGTGTGAGTGACAGTCATGTAGGGAGGTAGGTCGCTGAGAGTACATATCTCCCAGTGCTTCATCGGTCTCGTTATGCTCGCCATGGCGCTGCCCCAGGGAGCAGCGGGCCAGGAGGCGGTGCTCGACATTCTGCCGCTCCGGCCGTTTAACTTTGATATCTCCTTCAACCAACGCACCTTTGCGCCAGAGGCCCGGGTCATCGTCGCGCAAGCCGGAATTACCGCCCTGCGATATGGGCAATTGGAAATGAGAACGGTCTATCAGTACTACAGTCACCACACACCCAATTTTGTCACTGATCAACATTCCCTGTTCTTGAACCCACGTTGGAATAATTTCATCGACTTCTTGGATTTCCCAAAAACGAGACCGATCAATCGAGTCGTACGGCATGTGCTCTTTGGGCCGCTCGAAGATCGAGCTGTGCCGTATGTCGGAGCCCTGATTGGTGGAACCCTCCCTGGACGAGACGCCGATTCGCCAGGATATCTCTATGGTGGACAAGTGGGTGTGCGATTCCCGGTTGCTCGTGGGTTTTCAGTCGACATGGGACTCCAGTACACTCGGTTTGAAATCGATTTTAAAAGCGCATCCGATCTGTCCCAGCAATGGCTGTTCACAATCGGGATTCGGCTGTAATGATATGAGTTTCGTGCGGTCAGTCACAGGGACTAAACGGATGACAAGCTTGAGGAAGAACCCCAGCTGGCAGCACAGCTGTCTATTGATGTTAATGGTGGCTCTCTTACAGGGTTGCGGACTAGTCTACGACGCAGTGACGATGATCCATCCCTTGACGCGCGATGAACTGTCCGCCATCTGTGCGCGCGGGCGATTGCGCGTCGGCATTTCGGTTGAACCGTTTCGCCCGTTTGTCTTTCCCGCTGTATACACCGATGAAGGCATTCGGATCACGGGCCTGGATATCGAACTGATCCAAGAGGTCGCGGCCGCGCTCACCGCTCATTGCGGCGGCCAGATCCTCATTGTCCCGACCCTGCACGTCACTCGGTTCCCTGATCTGTTCATTAAAATGAATGAAGGGCAGCTCGATCTCTTTGTCTCATCCGTGAGTGGAACTGTCCCCGGCACAAGGCCGGCAGGCCTGTGGTTTTCGGCTCCGTACCTACGCGACGACGGGATCGCCGCCATCTTCCGAAAACCCAAGGTGGCAAATCGTGTGCGAGCGCAATTTGGAAAGCAGAATGGGAATGGGGATACGCTCGCCGCCGTCCAGGAAGGGCTTGCCGGCTTGACCGTGGCGGTGCAGAAGGGGAGATCCTCTCACCTGTACGCTGAAGCCAATCTCAAGCGGATCCGCATGGTCATCTGCGATTCGCTTCCCGCCTCGATCGAAACCAAGGAGCCTCATATCGACCTCATCCTGACCAACCACTCCATCCTCGAGTATGTGACGAAACGGGTCTGGCAGGATTGGCGACTCTTGACACACATCGACGGGACCCCATTGATTCTGACTCATGAGAATCTCTCCATTGTGACCAGCGAAGAGCACAGACGTTTACAATGGTTCTTGAACAACCTGCTCTTTCGTCTGGAAGAATCAGGACGGTTGCAACAGATGCGAACCCGCTGGATCAAGGCAGAGTATGCACCCACTCGACGGGCGGCGACAGAAGGGTTGCCACTGGAGGTCACACAAGTTCCTGAACATTATGATCAGGGACAGTGCCGGTTGTCTGAAGAACGTTGAGGGTCCATGAAGAAACGGAGGCGTGGATGATCGTTCCATCGAAGCGATGGCTCCTTCTCAGCTTGGTCTCTGTTCTCCTTTGGCCCCAGAGCGGTTGGGCACAAACCGTCCAGAAGGAGACTGAACAGACAGCAGAATTCTTGGCGACCTTGCTCAATGCCGGACGCGTGATCGTCGAGCGAAACCAATCGCTGATCAACGATCCAGGGAAAGGCGACAAGGGCTTCACGCCCGAGGTCTTTGAACAACTGGTCCTTGATGAGTTTCTCCAGCAGACCCACATTGATCTGAGACATTCTTCGTCCTCCGTGCCTTCTCGGACGAGAGAGCTACTGGCACTGCTGCTCCTCACGAGTAAAGAAGTGGTGGCGGATGCACAGTTCGTGATCAATCAACGAGGGATTGGATACAAGAATTTTATCCCGGCCACATTCGGCAGCCAGGCGGCTGCGGAAGTTCTCGAACCGCTCTCATGTCAAGCTGAAGCAGACCACTCTCAACCCCAGGAATGTGAAGAACGCGCCGGATGCCTATGAAGAGCAAGTCCTGAAACGGTTGGCTGCGCAACCGGCGTCTGATACCTCGATCATGGAATGGATTGATAAGGGCCAGATATTGCGGGTGGTGATTCCGATCTATTATTCGCACGATTGCTTAGCGTGCCATGGTAACCCGAAAGGAATTTTGGATATTTCAGGCTATCCCCGGGAAGGCGCCCGGGAGGGCGACCTCGCCGGCGCAATCAGCGCTCAGATTCCTGTGGGCGGTCCCTAGTAAACCGGAGGCGTGGTCAGCGAAGAACATGACCGAGAGCATCACAAACCCAGGGGTCAGGCGGCTGCCTGTCGGAACCGCGGATACCAATCACAGACCGCGACGTCTCAATCACCATCTAACACCGGGGTTTGTGACGCTCTCTTTGTCGACTCGATCTCTAAAGTTCATAGGCCTTCCTTCCTAAATCTGCGTGACCGCCTCCTCCGCCCCCTCGAGCAGCTTCTGCACTTCTTCGACATAAATTTCCGTGGTCGCATAATGCTGATGCCGCATCATCTTCTGGACCCGCGTCGGATTCGCGTCATTGAGCAGGGCAAAGGTCGGCGTCGAATGCCGTAGACTATGCACCACGATGCCCGGCTTCTTCACGCCCGCCAACAACAATCCCTCCGTGATAATCCGATGAATCGCGCGCGTCGAGAGCCGTTTCCCAGCTGCCGTCACGACATTCCCTCCCCGATCATGACAGGCCGTCGTCGCAAAGAGCGGATCACTCCCCTGCAAGGGACCAGGCCGGAACGCGAGGTACGTCTGGATCCGCTCATACACTTGCTTCAACACCTGCACCGACTCATCCGCCGATGCTCTCCCCTTCCCATGCACCCACAGTTTCCATTTTTCGCCCGGTACATGTTCTTGAAGGTGTTCAATCTTCGCCCGACTCACCTCAATCGTGCGGAGTCCCGTCTTCAGCATCAGATAGGCCATCGCGACATTGCGCGCACGTTGCAGATCCGTCTTTCGAGGATCCGTCTCGAGCGCGGCGAGTAACCGTTTCGCATCCTCGACCGGCAGATGCCGCCGCGTATGTTGCCGACTGCAGGCCCAGCCCTGGACGAACTCGGCAGGATTGACGAGGCCCGGATGGAGCGGCACCAGCCAATTGAGAAACTGCCGGACGGCCGTCAGATACCCGTTCTTCGTCCGCAGATTCGCAAACCGCTGATCGAGCCACGCGCGATAGGCCTCCAGACAGACGCGATCGAGCCGCCGCACGCGCGGGTCTTTCTCTTTTCCTTGCCCGTGCCCCTGCTCCAACCAGGCGATGAAGGCACGTCCCCGTTTGAAATAGGTTCGGGCCGTGGTCGAGGTCGGTTTCCGTTGCGCGAGCTGCCGCGCGAATGCGTCCAGATAGACGCGCAGCCCAATCAGCGTCGAGGAGGAGAGCTGCAGACAGGTCGGTGGCAGCTCACCACCTGTCCTTCTGAGACTTGTCGTGGCCAACGGGACCAAGGCTGTGGAGTCGCCCTGATCAGACGGATCTCTCTGAGGGGTCAGGGGTACCAGCTCCATGATCTGTGTCTCTCCCTTCTCGCTCCTCGCTCCATCCCTCTCTATATCTATAATGGAGAGCTCGCTCCGAGGCAGCAGAGGCTTCACGGTCCGACCGGCCCGCCACCCTTTCGAGAGGGACGATAGCGGTGGACCGTGCAGGGAATCCTCTGTGACTCGGGGGTCGTCCGAGACCCCACAGGAGGATTTCGCCCCGACCCGATTTCCTGGTCTTTCCCTACCCCGTCCCCACCCTACCCGCTTGGATCCGAAAGCGCAAGGCATCCGAGAAGGTGATCATCCCGGATACTAACAATCTTCCTTTCACCTTTTGTGTTGACTCACGATCCCTCTAAGAGTAGACCTCTAATTCAGTATGGATAATCCCATCGTGCCTTCTAGTTCCCAACCATTTGATGAAGAAGCCGAACTGGCCGATTTTCTCACGCCAGAGTGGTCGCTCGAAGGCCACGCCACCTTGTCCACGGACTGGCGACTCGCCTATCTCGACCAGTTACACTTGACCATGGAGGACGCTCGGTTCCTCGTCCTCTCCCCCACCGCGCAGCTGCTGTACCTTCATCTGCTCAAGAAGACGCACGGCCAGGGCGAAACGGCCGTGCAGATTTCCATCGATCGACTCGTGGCCGATACCAAGCTGGCGTGGATGACGGTGCAGAAACACCTGAAAACCCTGGGCACCCTGGGACTGGTGACGATGAGTCAACCGTCCCGGCAACGAATCGCGCCCACGTACCTGGTCCACTGGCTGCCCCAGTTAGAGAAGCGGGAGAATCTGAAAGACGTGATGAGTCGTTATGATGAGTTGGATCAGGAGGATTTTGCGGAACTCAAACGCCTGGGCCCACTGCTGTCTGCGAGCGAGCGGGATGGTATCGTGGCTGAGATTCACCTGAACCTACGCGCCGACGGCTTGCTCCCCAGCCAGGAGCTCGTGACCAAGATTCTCTCCTACCGCTTCCTCCACCGTTTTCCGTATAAGCATCGGCTCATGGCGAAGCATCCAGACTGGTACGACCTGCCTTCATCGAGATAACGATAGATTCATACCCGACGAGGTACCCCTGCGGCACTCCGCTATCCAAAGTCTTCGAATCTAACCGATTGGTCACTCTCAGTGTATTTATTCTGTCAGAATACGTGATGCTTATTATGATCATGGCGCCGCCATGACTTCAGAATGTCTCTCGAACATCAGCAAAATGACCCCACTGACTTAGCCCCGAGTTGTCTATCAGCTATTCTGACAGTGTTCTTATTCTCGCAGTGTTGGCATTCTGACTGTCTTTCTATTCTCATCGTATTTATATTCTGTCTGTATTACTATTCTTATAGTATAGAATTAATTTAAATATAACATTGCTTTACGTATACTACTCTGACAGAATGCCTATACGTATAGTAAATGAATAATCAATCGTGAAGCTGCACAATTGTTTTCGATAATGACTGTATTGCTCTGTCAGTATTCCTATGCTGACTGTATTGATATTCTGACAGTACAAAGCGACGCCTGATTGGACTATGGCGACATAATTGGCCGTACAGTGCCGATATCTTATTCGGACAGAATTCTTATACTGATAGTGTAAAACATTGCGTTCCAATTTCATCTGAACACCTACAGAGAGCAGAGCCAATCATGCTACCACCATGCCCCATTATGACTATCAGAGTATAATTTCTGTCAGTATAGAGTTCTATGTGCGGGCTTCATTTCATGGATCCCATATCTCGATAGGCTAATAGGTTCCTACATATCATCTATTTTTCATGACCTCATCCCTAACTACCTTCTCATGTTTCTCTAACCAGGACTCTCTGTCCCTAGGCATGAAGATCCTACAACCATGAAACCACTACTCCTATGTACGAATAGAAAAGCTTCTCATATTGGTAGCTTGTACCATATCAACCTATACTAGCATCCAACGGCACGAGGACTACTTCCATATATATGTTGACACGATCATCCTATTTTTGTATCGTGACAAAATTGTAGTTCACTCTTTGCACGGCTACAAGCGATCTCCTACCACCCGGCTACGAGATCGCCTCGGTTCTTGTCCAGTACACAACAACGTCGGAGCACGCTCTACATATGGAGAAAGTGCGCGGCACTGAGAGTAAAGAGAAGAGTTTCCTCAAAGGCGTTGTCGGTAAACGCCTTGAAGAACTTGCTGCCTCTCAATCTCGAGTCGATCCCCTCGAATTGCTCGGTCTTTCATCTCCTGCCGCCTCAGTTTATTCCGAGCGTACATTGCCCGTTCCATCTTCTGTCCCTCCTTCCTCGCAGGCGACCACGGTCCCTTTGTCGATTCCGTCCGCTCCCCAACGCACCAGTACTACCGAAGAAAAGAAAAGAGACACACGATCGTCTCCCTCGTTGCGTAAATCAGACGGGGAGGGTGGTGCACTCCCAGAATATTCTGACAGTGTCACTCGTCATACTGACAGCATACCAATACAGCCAGTACACTCTGAGAGTACCACTGTCAGAGCCTCTGTCAGTGGTACTGACTCCCCACTGAGCAGTCAGGCCACCCATCAGCTCCGCACGACTCTTGAGATACCTCCTCTACACACGCCGGCCCCTCCCGATATCTCCATTTCTCTTCTCAGACCACCATCACATTGGGTCCGCTTTGCCTGGGCACTGCATAGCTGTCGCGACCACTCCACACCGAACCAGACTCGTCCCGTCTCGTATGCAGAGATTGGTGCGCTCGTCGATCGTACAGAGGACGCAGTCCGGCGCTCACTTCTCCAACTCATGAGCGCCGGACTCATTGTCCGAAAAGCACTCCTCCAACATGCCAACGGGGGCTCCATTTATCTCTTCGGTACAGCCTTCCCGGCACTTCTTGCCCCGCTACCGACGGCTAAGAAAAAAGGACCGAAACCTCGCCACCTCACTCATGGACACTCTCCGAACGACTCCCAGAATCTCTCTCAGACTACCCCTAGTAGTAGTAGTTCTTCTTTTCTCTCTAATTCAGAACTACTACAAGATTGGGGTGTGCAAAACCTTATTCTGTCAGAATGGTTCACCGGCGTTGAGCCTCGTTCTCTTGAGCCCTTTTTCCGTGTCATGCCCTCGATCGAATATGCCCAAGATTTTTTCGATAAGGTCGCAGGGGTGATCGAGCAGAAGAAGACGACTAGCAAACCCATTGCGGATGCACTCGCCTTTCTCTTTGCTTGCTTAAAGAAAATGGAAGTGAATCCTCCCCCTGGCTGGAAAAGTCGACGCGTGCGTCTCCTTGAAGACGAAACGCGACGGTTAGAGGACGAAGCGGCGGCACTGAAGACTGCGCGTGACCGACTTGAAGCTCAGCGCGCTGAAGTCTATTTTTTAGGGTTGTCAGAGGAGACGCAGACACAGTTGCGGAGGACGTCACAGGAGGCTGCGGCTGATACGGAACTCCTTGTGGTGCGAGACGCGAAACGGGATCGGAGGCTGCAAGAACTCATCCGCGATCATATGCGACAAGACCAAGGTATGAAGGCGATCTAAGCAAACATGATGGGCGAGAAGGAAGGTGCTCTATGGCGATTCGAATCAGTATTGCAAATCAGAAGGGTGGGTGTGGAAAAACATCCACCGCGATCAATCTATCCGATGCCTTGCGGCGATCGAATTACAAAGTCCTCTTTTTAGATTGTGACCCTCAGGCCAATGCAACCAAGCTGTTACAGATGGCTCCAGAGGCGAACCCCGGCGTCACGGAACTGTTGTTGAATCCGGATATGAAGGTCGAAGAGTGCATGACAGCAACGAAACTCCCCAATGTGTCGTTGGTGCGGGGAAATATTCGCTTAGCGTCGGTCGAAAACCGGCTACGGGATCCGGCGGTGTATCCCATTCCGATTGGGGTTCTGAAAAGTAAGGTTCGGAAGGATCTTCCCTTTGATTTTGTGATTTTTGACACCCCGCCCTCGCTCTCGTTGATCACGATGAATGCACTGTCCGCAAGTGACCATGTGATCGTGCCTATGGAAAGCGGATCGGGCTTTTCGTTTGACGGTCTTGATGACTTACTGAACATTATTTCGACTGTGCAAGGGAGTGTCCAGGCTGACCTGGCCATCCTCGGGGTGTTACTCACGAAACACGACGCGCGGCGGAACGTGTGTCAGGCGGTCTTTCAGATGGTGAAAGATCGCTTCAAAGGCGATTTTCTCGAGACCACGATTTCGATGTCGACCTCCGCGCAAAAGGCCGAGTTGCAGCGCGATACGGTGTTGCAATTTGATCGCAAGTGCTCAGCCAGTCGCGATTACCTCATGCTTGCACAGGAAGTGTTAACGCGATTGCACGTCAAGCCAGTCGTCAAGACGAAAGGGGAGGGAGTGAAGGTCGTCACTGAGAGTGTTGCTGAAGAACCTGCACAAGTCGGTTGACACTCGTTTCCGTCGTCGCGTTGCGTATGGTCTGGCCCTATACCATTCCTATGCGTTCTGTCAGGCCGATAGAAGGGAAATCGGTAGGGGAGGGCATGTATCGACCCCACCTTCATGCGATTAGCCTAACAGGATCCACCAGCGGCCGCTTCAGCACGAGCATTTGGTCAGCTCCACTGACCGGAATTGGCCGATGGCAGTTCTCGACCGAGGCTGTGTGAAAACGGAAAAGGAATTGGCGTCAAAGAAAATCGACCTCTCAGAATGACCTGTATTCGATTATTTCGAGCCGGGCAATGGTCTGAGGACCCCTGAAATCATGCAAAATCGAACTGCGTAAGAGTTTTCACACAGTCTCGACCCAAAGCAGAAGTACACGACTGCCCGCTATCAGAGGTGGGGCTTACACCGATCCGCATAAGCACCCGTGATAAATAATCCTACAGCTGCAACTCATTGAACCGGCAACGGTTATGGCGTATTGTTCACAACCATTGATGGCGTGTTACGCGGACTGAAAATAGCAGATCCGATTCTTATGCGGATCGGCCTAAACATTGTTAGATGGCTTAAGCGAATCCGATATCTAGGAGAAAATCTGATGAGTCAGCAAGCACAAAGCACAAACCAAGCCGATGTAGAGGCTATTAACAAGGTACGCGAGGTACATATCGCCGCGGTCAACGATGGCGACGTGGACGCTTGGGTTGCAACTTTCACCGACGACGGCGTGCAGATGCCCCCCAATGCTCCGGCCAACCTCGGCAGCGAGCGCATCCGGACGTGGTCGCAAGCCTTCTTGGCTCCTTTTCGTGTCCAGTTTACGCTCTTCGTCGATGAAGTTCAGGCGGCGGGTCACTGGGCGTTTGAAAGGGGCACCTACAAAATCAACCTGACTCCCAAGGTCGGCGGTGAGGCTATTCAAGACATTGGTAAGTACATCACTGTCTATGAACGGCAACCCGCCGGTGCCTGGAAAATAGCCCGCGATATCTGGAACAGCAACAATCCACCATTCACCGGGAGGTAATCTATGCGATTTCTTGTCAAAGTGAACATCCCTGTCGAGGCCGGGAACGCGGCGGCCAAGGCCGGAAAACTCGGCGCAACTATCCAGTCTATCCTTACGGATCTGAAGCCCGAGGCGGTTTATTTCACGGACGACCATGGTCAACGGACGGCGTTTCTTTTCCTCGAAATGCAGAACGCCTCGCAGATTCCGGCGATTGCCGAGCCGTGGTTCCTCGCGTTCAATGCGAGCATCGAGATTCATCCAGTAATGGTGCCGGATGATCTAGCCAAGGCTGGCAGTGCCATCGAGGCGGCGGTCAACAAGTACCGCTGACAGCTCGAACGCCATCTAACCTGCCGGTTCCAGCCCACCCGCAGAAAGCGTGGGCGGCTGAACCGGAATCGTTAATGCGACAGGGCGGAGGACCGCTTTATGGCGGTGAGATCTCGGTGCCGAACTTCCGCACTTGGCCGAGAGCTGACGGTGGGTGTGTGTGACGACAATCAACACTCAACATGATACTTGGTGGTTGTTCATGTCCAAGACCAAGCCGCACGGCATCACCGTCGAGGAACCCTTCTGTCGCAGCCCTTTCATCGTTGGCCCATGATCACCGCGATCGTGAGCGGCGCGGCCCCCTCACGTGGTTCGAACTCAGAGCATGTTGGCATCTCGCCTCCGGCGACCGCGTTGCTCCTGGTTCGCTTCCGCTCATCCCGCCAGCCGGCGGGACGCACGCCCTGCACATCGCTGACGCATCACCCTAACACACAGACCTAGGGACGGCACCGCGCCTGCGCCGTGCCGGGACCCGTGGCACCGTCGGTCCGCGCCACGCGGCTCGACCGTGCTCAGACACTTGCTACACTTTCTTCAGACATCCTCATCCTCGTGGTGTTCAGAGGATCATGTTCAGCTCAGCGAGTCACAGGCGGAAGACCAGATGTGTCTGTGTCTGTGTGTCGTGACGGTATCACATCGTCGGGTAGCGGCAGCGCATTGCTGCGCCACCGCCCCCTAAGAACCGGACGGGCTGGTCACCCAGCATCCGGCTCAAGCCATTCTTCAGCACCATAGGGTGGCACCGAACAATTTGACGGAACGTGTTGAGGCTCGACGACGGGCGAGGTACGCAGTCCATGCCGGGTCAAAAGGATGCGCGGCACCTGGAATCTTGACGTGACGCCTGATGGCGACCGTCATCGCACAGAAGAGCTGAATACTGGCGGTCGTGCCGTCAGTGGAGCCCTTCGTGGCGAAGACCAAGGACCGCGATCCTCTTGGTCGGAAGTACCGCCGGATGACCCATCGAGCTCCTTTGGCGGGATGCCGACGCTTCGCCCACCTCCAGAGCATGTGCCAGATGTCCGAGTCGATCCGTGCATAGGTTGCTTTGGCTGCAGCATGGCGGTGATACAGCGCCCAGCCTCGGATCACCGGGTTGAGTTGCCGTATCAACGCGGCTTGCGTGGCGTTCGCATTGCCTGTGATGAGTTCCCTGACCCTCTCCAGCAAAGAGTGGATGCTGTTCTTTGCGGGCTTGGTGAGCAGCTGGTCGCCGTACTTGCGGACGTGCTGCCCGAGGAAATTGAACCCTTCCGTGATGTGTGTGATCCGCGTTTTCTCGTCCGACAGGTCCAGCTGTCAAGGGTCATCCAAATGTCCCCAGTTCGGGTCATCGAAAATTCCCCACCCGGGTTAGGTTGGCGCCGCCGTTTCCTCCAGTCGCACGAGCCCCGCTTTGAGCTTCTCCTTCAGCCGATAGGAATGGCCCCGGATATTAATGGTGATCGCATGGTGCAGCACGCGATCGAGAATCGCGGTTGCCAGCACCCGGTCTCCAAACACCTCCCCCCAGGCGCCGAAGCTCTGATTACTTGTGAGAATCATCGGTCCCTTCTCGTAGCGGCGTGAGATCAGCTGGAAAAACACATTGGCCCCGGTCCGGTCCAGCGGCAGATACCCAATCTCATCAATGATCAACAATCGTGGGATGGTGTAGAGTTTCAGCTTGTCCTCCAGCCGATTCTCCGTCAGCGCTCGGGTGAGGATGGCGATCATAGCCGCCGCCGTCGTAAACAAGACCCGGTAGCCCTGCGCAATCGCTTTGAGTCCCATCCCAATGGCTAAGTGGCTCTTGCCGACCCCGGGCGGGCCCAAGATGACGACATTCTCGCCGTGCTCGATGAAGTGGCACGTGGCCACCTGTTGAATCTGCTTCTTATCCAGCGAGGGTTGATAGCTGAAGTCGAAGGCCTCCAAACTCTTCACAAACGGAAACCGGGCGAGACTCGTGCGCATGGTGATATTCTTTTCCGCCTTGGACAGGACTTCTTCGCCCAGCACCTGGTCGAGGAAGTCGGCATACGAGAGTTCCTTCGCCGCCGCCTCTTGCAAGAGGGCGTCGAGGCGTTCCCGGCTCTTCAGCAGCCGCAGCCGCGTCAAGTGGTCGCGAAGGCGTTCGAGTTGGTTGGGGATCATTGCGGCGCCTCCTGGGCTATCCCGGCGCCGCACAATGCTTCATAGCAGGCCAGATCACGTACTTCGACCTCTGGCAGCGCCCGCGTGACGGAGCCCGCGTCACTGACGGTCGAGCGGCGTTGGCGAGTCGTCCGGGCGATGGCCCCAGGGCCGTGCTCGGGCAGGATCCGGAATTGGTGCTGGCCGGGGAGCACCGCGTGCGTCGCGATCTCGTGGTCCCGGTGAAAGATGTGGACCGTGTCCCCCTGCCGTTGCACCTCGACGCGCTGTCCGATGAAGCGATAGGGCACGGAGTACCGGTTCGTCGCCAGACTCACCAAGTAGTCCTCCGCCACGAGGCGCGAGACCCGGGCCTCCTGCTGGAAGCTGCGCTGGCCAACGAGGGGCACCAGTTTCCCGCGTTCCCGCTCGAACCGTGTGATCGGTGGCTCATGGGTCGTGCCATGCACCCGCCGGTCGGCGATGGTCGCGGTCCATTCGTCGAGCTGTGCCTGGAAGTCCACCACATCGATGAACGTCCGTCCGGGGAGAAAGTTCCGCTTCACATATTTGACGCCCGATTCGACCTTGCCCTTCGTCTGGGCTCGATACGGCCGACACACCCGAGGCTCGAAGCCCCAATAGTCCGCGAAGGCTTTGAAGGTGGGATTCCAGATCCGTCGCCCCGTCTCATCCACATAACAGACCGTCCGCGGTCGGTCATACAAATGCTCGCGCGTATGGCCGCCAAAATGGGCAAAGGCTCGCTCGTGCGCTTCGAGAAATTGTGCGAGCCGCTCGTCGGCACAGGCGTGATAGAACCCGCGGCGGCTGAAGCCCAACGTGAGGACGAAGACGTGCACGATCGTCGGACCAGCGCGGAAGGGCACGGTGGCTTGGCCCCAATCAATCTGACTCTGCTGGCCCGGCGGGGTTTCAAACCGCAGGAGCGCCCGGTCCGCTTGGAGTTGGACTTCGCGGAGTGGCGCAACGAACCGCTTCACGGTCTCGTAACTACCAGGGTAGCCGTGATGCGCCCGCAGTTCCTGATACAGAATCCGCGCCGAGTAATTCACCTGCGGCGCCCGGGTCCGCACACAGTCAGCATGAGCCGTCAGCAACGTCTCCGCCACCGCTGCTCGGTGATACGGTTGCCACGTCGCCTGCCGCAGACTCCGCCGCACGGTCTTCCGATCGAGGTCCAACCGCCGCCCGATCTCTGAAATGGAGATCTGCTCGTCCTGTCGCAACCGCCGAATCTCCGCCCATCGCTCCTGATCCACCATGCAGACCTCCCCCGTGTGATTGCCCTGGGGTGGCATGATGGTCGTCTCCCTCGTCTCGTCAAGCTCCATCGTCTCCCTCCTCCGTCAGAGGGTGGGGAGAATTCAATGACCACAGCTGGGGAGTATTGCATGACCGCTGACACAATACCCCACATTCGGATATCGGCGACTGTGGGTATTGTTGCGATTCCGGGATGGAGTCATGGTGAATCGGAAGGCGGTCTACCGCGTGCTCAAGCAGAAGGGGTGGTTCGTGCAGCAACGTGTCTCCACCCCACGCCCTCGTGTACAAAGCTGGACCAGTCGGGCGAGTCGAAGCAACGAACGGTGGGCCATGGATGTGACGCATATCGCCTGTGGGCAAGACGGCTGGGCCCATCTGGCGGCGGTGATCGATTGTCATGATCGGGAAGTGATCGGCTACGAGTTCGCCCTCCGGAGTCGGGCGAAAGAGGCCGAGCGCGCGGTGGAGGCGGCTTGTCTGGCACGGTTCGGGACGCTGCGGCCTACGGGAGCGCCTGTCCTCCGCAGCGACAACGGCCTGATCTTCCAGAGCCGTCAGTTTCGGCAAGCGTGTCGGGACTATCGGTTGCAGCAGGAGTTCATCACGCCGTACACGCCGGAGCAGAACGGGATCATCGAACGGTTCTTTCGCAGTCTCAAAGAGGAATGTGTCTGGCAGCATCGGTTTCAGACGTTCGAGGAGGCGCGGCGGGTCATTCGGGACTGGCTGCGGTGGTACAACGAAGAGCGCCCGCATCAGGCGTTGGGCTATCGAAGCCCTGTCCAATATCGGGCGCAACAAGTAACTCAGGTGGCTTGATTTTAGGGGAGCACTACAAGATTGCGTTAGCGACTGTCGCAAAGTGGCCGCTAGCGGACAGTAGGTGCGGGTGACGACAATCAACACCCACCAGGATCCTTGGTGGTCGTTCATGCCCCACACCAAGCTGCGCGGCATCAGCGTCGAGGAACCCTTCTACCGCAGTCCTTTAAGCTCGTTGTGGCGTCTCGCCTACGGCGACCGCGCGGCTCCTGGTTCGCTTCGCTCATCCCGCCAGACGGCGGGACTCACGCCCTGCACATCGCTGACGCATTACCCCAAACACACAGACCGATGGACGACACGGCGCACGCGCCGTGCTGCACCCGCATTCGATTGGCACCGTCCATCCGCGCCGCGCAGATGGACCGTGCGAAGACGCCTACTCAATCCGGTCTCGTCACTCGCATCGGTGAGGAAGAAAGACCGCTGACAGACAGGAGGGGAGGGGGCGTGCTTACCTGTGTGTCGTGAGGCTAGCACACCGGTCTTGACGTCAAGGCCTCCGCGCGTGGCTGCGCCTCGTGCTCGCGAGCGTGCTTCGCACGGCCCTGACACCTGCGCTTTCGGTGTGCTGGAGACCCTCCACCCAGGCAATTCGGCCTGGGACAACTCGGAGGGACTGACATGAAACAATTCAACAACGAACAACAAGCGATCGTGGTGACCGTGGTGCCGGAAGAGGACCGGCTCACGTTTCTGCCGCGCCACTTTGGCAAGCACATGCTCACCGTAGAGAATTGTCTTTACACACAGTTCGCCATGCTGTGTCCAACGTACACCGGAGGCTACTGGCACTTCTATGACTTGAGCAACGGCGGGTGTTATCTCGCACCAAGTCATGAACGCTATCCACTCGTGCATGGGGACAACTTCTTTGACGCTACGGTCTCGGGCGATGCCGCCGGGATTATCGTGTCTCTGTTCACGTTCAGCCATGTGTCCTTCCTGTTGGAGGACGATCCACTCGGTCCTCGGGTCGCCCAGTACTTTCATCTGCTGCGTGACTTCGCGGCCGACCATCCCGAGGCCAGCCTGATCTATCGAGCGATCGACTAACTCGTTCGACAGGGCCGGCGGGCCTCGCTCGCTCGTCGGCCTTGGCTGATCAGGCCAGTTCTCCCTTCCTTCTCCCACATTGATCTCACCGATCCTGACCCACGAGTGTGTTGGAACGTTCCACCAGCATGGTGGCACCGCACCAGCGCCGTGCTCTCACTCGCGCACCGTCGCGTCGCCTGCGGCGGCTCGACCGTGCTGACTGTTTTCCCACTCCATCCAATTCCCTCGCCCCCCACGGTGTGGGGCCCGTCCGGGTGCCAATCGCGCCAGCCAACGGCCCGGAGGGCTGTCACGCGTGCAGCCGGCCGGGACCCCAGACTCGGACGTTCTGTTGCGCCTCCTGCTGTGCGTGAGAGGCGCAACACATGTTCGTGAAAGAGACCGGTGGGCCGGTCGACGCGATGTGGCCGTTGGTCTCGTGGGTGGCTGTTCTCATGGGGAGACAGTCCAACAGAAAGGAAACGAGGATGAACACAACAACGATGTATCGGGCGAATGTTCGAAGGGTGAAGAGGCATCCGAATGCGATCCGGGCGGATCGAGTGGAACAGGCGCTGGCCTACTATCGCGTGGCCGCCTTACGAGAGCCAGGCGCCGCTGTCGAGACGGTCCTGTCCGATTTCCTCACGGATCTCCGCCATTACTGCGCGCGCATGCATCAGGATCTGGCGGCGCTCGAACGTACGGCACAGCTGAATTATGTGAATGAAACGAATTGACGCTAACTACACAAGCAGGAGTCGAAACGAGAGCACCTGTCCGGCTCCCTGAGCACGCATCACACAAACGGGAAGGGCGAGCACATGGCGAAGAAGATCGTTCCAGCAAACCAGAATCAGCAGGGCACCACGTCAGTTTGTATCCCCCTCTATCGGCTGCAGGTGGTGAAAGAACCACATTCGGCCCTGTATGGCGCTCCACGATTGTCACAGTCGAGTGAGGTGTGCCGCTTTCTCCGGGCCCACTTCGATGGACGACCGCATGAAGAATTTCTCGTGTTGTTTCTTGATGCGAAACACACACCGGTCGGCTATCAGGTCGTGTCGGTCGGGAGCCTCACGCTCTCGATCGTGCATCCACGTGAGGCTTTCAAAGCCGCGGTCTGCATGAATGCGGCGGCCGTGATTTTTTCGCATAACCACCCCTCAGGGGATCCCACACCGAGCCTGGAGGACCGCACGTTGACAAAACGACTCGTCAGCGCCGGGGAGTTACTCGGCATTCGCGTGCTCGATCATATCGTGATGGGGGAGGGGCGACACGTCTCCTTCGCCGATGAAGGGTGGCTGTACGGGGAGGGGTGAGACGTCATGCCGACATACTGATGAGGGATGAGCGGGAAGAAACATGCTTACAGACATGGACAGAAAGAGAGGACGACACCATGACTCTAGACAGGATCGACGAATCAGCGAATACGAATGGTGGCGAGGGCTGGCACTGTCCGGATTGCCAGAGCTGGGGACCCTTTACCGTTGATGTGATCCCGCACGTGATGCTCCGCGATGAGGGGACGCACGTCCTTGACGACGATGGCGGCAGGGATTACGACGCCACCGCCTTTGCGATGTGTCCAGACTGTCAACGACAGGCCCCCGTCTCTTCTTTTCGCCATGCAGGAGGGATGATGGACGATTTAGAAGGACTCGCACGTGCACGCTGGATGCGACAGGGTGTGAATCGTGCGACACAAGACCAAATTGTGGCCGACCTCATCGCAAAGGCGCGCCCAGGTGCCTGGGTCGGCCCGTTTCAGATTCCAGACGAGAGCCCGACCGTGGGAACAGAAAGGAAGCCAGCATGACGAACCAAGCGGAAACGATCTTTGTGAATCCGGACGGTGACGCAGGACAAGAAAATGAGCTGATCCCGAGCCTCAGCATCGCCAATCTGTTGCAGCAACGGGAGGCGGTCATGATCTTGTTTCACGAGGCATTGGAAAAATTAGAGCAGGCCCACGCCCTGGCGACTGCGGCACGGCTCGGATTTCCTGACCTCTCGATGGCCCGCGGGTGGCGAGGTCACGGCCTCCGTATGACGGGTGAGTTCGCGAACAAGACGACGCTGCTGGAGACGTTCCAAGCCTGTGTCGATGCCGGAGGATGGACCACACTCTTACAGGATTCCGGCATGCGCTCGATCATGTCGGCGTCGAAGCGCAAGGAGGTGGATGAGCAAATCGGAGCGGAGAAGGTGCCCGCATTGACGCGTGAGGCCATTCGCTCGACCTTTGCCTCGCTTCATGACTCACGCACGGACATGTTCGAGCAGGGGGTGCTTGAGTGTTTTCGCCGCCTCTCATGGGATTACAAGACGAATCTGCCGCAGAAATTTGGGAAGCGGATGGTGATGACGTATCTCACGTCGTATGGCAGCGCCAACATGCGGCAGACCGATCAGCTGGACGATCTCCTCCGTGTCTTTCACCTCTGTGATGGAAAGCCGGAGGCCGATCACCGGACTGGTGCCTATCGGCTCATTGCGGATGCGATGCAGACGACCTCCGTGTGGCCGAAGCTCGCCGAGAATGACTATCTCTCCATTCGGCTCTTTAAGAATCACAATGGGCATGTGACGTTTAAGAGACCGGATCTGATCCAGCGGCTGAACCGGATCATCGCCACGCACTATCCTCACGCATTGCCCGCGCCGAAAGACTGAGGAGGAATGGAGCTGGTGCGATGGGACAGCAGGTAGGAGGGGAGGGAATCATGACTCCTGTTCCTTCTTTCTATTGCGTTTCCCGCCCCTCACCCACGACGGGGCGGGGACGCCCGATTCTGAGTTCGGCGGGTGGAGCGTTGTAGGCGTGCCAGTGTCCGCGCTGGCGCGTGTGCTCGCCCCCATGAGCCGCCCCACTGTCCCCATCTTCTGGGGGTCACTGTGTGCATAACAGCTGCATGGTGCAGACAATCCGCAGCGACACACGGCCTGTGCAGTACGGTGCTTATTGTTTAGGCATCGGCATGGCCTGAAGGTGAACCGCAATAGATAGGGGGGCGGTTAGGGTCGGAGCGTCCAATAGACCACGACCGCTGCAACACATGTTACCAGCGCCGCGAGGAGATTCAGGTATCCAATTGTTTGGGCCCTGCGCATCCGCGTCTCAGTCGTTTCCAATACCTCGGTGACTTCTTGCCGGATCGCGCTGGCCACGGTCGTCGTGTGGGTCGCCATCTGCGCCTTCATGGTCTCCGTAGTAGCCGTGAGCGACGCCGTGACAATCCGTTCTGCTTTGGCTTTCGTCTCCGCGCTCCATCGTTCCAACAGGCCTTCGAGCGTGGTGCGATAGTCGTCAAGCATCGCCTGTTGCGCGGACCTGCTCTCGGCCAATAGCCGAGCATGCATGGTCTGCACGATCAAAAGCGGGTCCTCTCGGCCCAGCGCCACGCCATGCTTCGACGCGATCTCTTTGAGTAAGTCGTCGGTAGGATCGTCGCCCATCACAACACCGGTACGGCGGTAAATTGTTCAAAGAGTTGCTTCTTGATGATCGACAACCGTTGCCGTGCCATGATCGTGAGCCCTGACGATGCAATCGCTTCATCGAACGTCAAATGATGCTGCAGCATGTCACTCAAATCGCGCCCGAACGTCTCTGCCTTCAAGTCCGGGAGCCGGATGATCGCCGAGACGCGATCTTTGTTCGTCACATAGGCTTTCATCTGCTCGAACGATTTGCCCTCCAGCTCGATTGGACCCCAGTAGGGATTCAGCCACACCACAAACAGGACGTCAGCCGGAAACTGTTTCACCAGCTGGGTAAAGCCGTGTACCGTGTCCAACAACGCTTGTCCCCCCGTGACCACGGTATGCACCACGAGTTGGTGCCCCATATCGCGCAGCAAGGCCGGCACCTGATTCGTGATGACATAGGCGGAGAGCGGCACAAAGGAACTCGCGCCATTGTCGATCACCACGTCCTCTTTGGCCTTCGCCACGAGTTCGACCACCTGATCGAAGCTGCGTGGGTCGATCTCGTCCCCCTTCAGAATCTGCAGATGGTGCACCTTCAAACTCTGATACGCCTGAAACGAGGCGTTCACCGGATCGGTATCGATACACAGAGGCGTGTGCCCTTTTGATCGTTTGTACTGGGCCATGAACGATGCAATCATCGATTTGCCGACACCGCCTTTGCCCTGTAAGACCAGGTGAATCTGTGCCATTAGATTAAGTCCTCTTTCTTTGGAGTGGGATCAAACGTGAAGCCGCCTCCTGTTCCTGTGCGAGACGGCGTGGATGTCTTCGTCGATGAGCCCGGCGCTCGCAGGACGGGGGGTGGGACGATGCTCGCTCCCGCCTGCTTCCGCACCAACTTATTCACGTACAACCGAAAGGCCTGATAACTGAAGTCCACTTTCTTTTCTTCTTGTAATGTCCGCCAAATCGTGGCCACCGGCCAGCCATCCGCCATCGCCTGGTGAATCTCCTGGCGCAACGCGAGGACCACCGCTCGGTTCCGTTCACGCTTCGAGGCACGCTGTGTCTTCGCGCGCTCCGCAATCCGTCCCGACAGACTTGTCTCCATCATACCCCTGGGCTCTCGATCACAGAGAGCGTAGAATACACGAGAGAACAATGCAAGAACAAAGATCAAACAACGATTGCAACAGAGCATAAAGTATGATTAGATCCAAAAGAAAAATGATCATATGCAGGGCAGGATAGGTGAAGGGGGCCCACCAGTAGCACTGGTGAGCCACCCTTCACAATTCCCTTCTTCGCGCCTTCGCGCTCAACGGGGTTGCTTCCCGAAGGACGAGATGGATGAACAAGCGAGCACCCACGAATCGCAAAGACTACCAACCCATCAAAGTCTATTGTTATCCGGACGAGCGGCAGACCATTGAGCAGCAAGCTCACTCGACCGGATTAAGCAAGTCGTCCTATCTCTTGCGCGTCGGCATGGGCTATCCCATTCGCAGCATCGTGGACAACCATCAAGTAGAGGAGTTGGTCAAAATCAATGGGGATCTTGGGCGACTCGGCGGACTCCTAAAATTGTGGCTCTCGAACGGGAAGCCCGCCCCGGGGATCGATGCTCGCATCCTCCGCGAGACGTTGCAGAAGATCGATACCACACAAGATCAGATGGTGGCACTGATGCAGCGAGTCCTTCGACCACAAGCCGAGCCCATGAGGAGTTCACGCACGAGCTCAGACCGGAGTACACGGAAGGACGACGGCCCATGATCATCAAACATGTGCCGATGCGAACGTTGAGGAAGAGCAATGTGGTCTCCCTCGTCACCTATCTCACGAACACCCAAGGCCGACAGGAACGGGTCGGGGAGATTACGGTGACCAACTGCCACAGCGACCGGCACGACGCCGCGTCACTCGAAATGCTGAATACCCAATCGCTCAACACCAGGGCGCAATCGGACAAGACCTATCATCTGATCGTGAGCTTCCGGCCTGGGGAGCGGCCCTCAGCGGAGACCCTGCGCGCGATCGAAGCCCGAGTCTGTCACCGACTGGGATTCGGCGAACATCAGCGGGTGAGCGTCTTGCACCATGACACCAACAACGTGCATCTGCATCTGGCGATCAACAAAATCCACCCGACCCGCTACACCCTCCATGAACCCTACAAGGCCTACCGGGCCTTTGGAGAACTCTGCGACAGTTTGGAGGACGCATTCCATTTGGAGCAAGACAATCACCGCGTCCGGAAAACCGGTGGGGAGAATCGGGCCTCAGATATGGAGCAGCAGGCAGGGACCGAAAGCCTGATCGGCTGGATGCAGCGGGACTGTCTTGACGAACTGCGTGCCGCGCAGACCTGGGCTGAGTTGCATCAGGTCCTTCGCCAGCATGGCTTGGCCATTCAACCACGTGGACAAGGGCTCGTCATCACGGATGGGCAGGGGACTTTTGTGCGGGCCAGTTCAGTCGCGCGGGATCTCTCCAAGGTCTCGCTTGAACGCCGTCTTGGTTTGTTTAAGCCTTCCGGTCCCGTCCAGACCACGAAGCCCACACGACGATACAAACCGAAACCGCTTCAAAGTCGGATGGACACCACGGCGCTCTATGCGCGGTATCAGCAAGACCGGCTCGCCCGTACTCAAGGACGAGCGGTGGCTCTGCACGAGGCGCGGACCCGCAAGGGACAGCAGATTGATGCGGCGAAGCGAGCCGGACAGATCAAACGGGATACGATTAAATTGACCATGAGCGGACGGATCACAAAGAAGCTCCTTTACGCGAAGGTGTCGCAGACGCTTCGCTCCGATCTCCGTCAGATTCTCGATCGACATCGACGGGACGGTGTCGCCATCACGGCACGCTACACACGACTCACGTGGGCTGATTGGCTCAGACAGCAGGCGATTGCCGGCGATCAGGAAGCGCTCCGTGCGCTACGCGCCCGAGAGGCTGCACGCGGTCTGACCGGCGACACCATCACGGCGGTGGGCACCAGACTCGTGAACGCGGTGGTGGGCGCGCATCAGGACCACATTACAAAACAGGGCACCATCATTTATCGGGTCGGGCTCTCGGCTGTTCGCGATGACGGGACCCGCCTCCAGGTCTCGCGTGAAGTGACGAATGACGGAATCGACGCGGCGCTCCGGCTCGCGATCCAGAAATACGGCACCACGATCGCGGTGTCGGGCTCCGATGCCTTCAAAACTCGTGTGGCACAGGTCGCGGCTCGTTCTCGGCTTTCCATTCGCTTCGATGACCCGACATTGGAGCACCAGCGCCAATGGTACGCACAGGACGCGCGACAACGATTCACACCAGCGACCCCATCGGCTACCGGTCCGACGCAGGCCGAATCATCACCACTGGCCCCGCCGAGTGATGAGATGCTCCGTGCTCTTGCGGAACAGGAACGGAAACGGTTACAGGTCATTCGGACCCCGACCGTCCGACGGTTCGAGACACGAGACCAGGGGATGGTGCGATTCGGTTTTGTGGAGAAGATCGAGGACAGGCATTTCGCGTTGGTCCATCGGCAGGACGAAACGTTAGTGCTCTCCCTTGATGAGGCCACCTACAGACGACTCACCTCGTTCACACGAGGACGCACGGTTCATCTGAGTGAGTCAGGCGCGATCACGCTTGGGAGAGGACACCGGCGATGAGCACTACCCAGGAGGCTTGCGCGGAGGATGTGGCCCGAGGTCCTGTAGCTGGCGGTGGAGGCGTGCCGGTTGCGTACGTTCTTCTTGTTGTGAAATGGGGATTGGGGGTAAGATATTAGGATGCTGACCGAGGCTGACATTCAGCGCAATCTCGATGCGGTGGAGGATGCCGTTGCGCAGCAGGCGCTCGAAGGATTGACGGTGCCCGCCGAGACCGTGGCGGACATGCGCAAGATCGCGCGGGGTGACATGTCGAGCGACGATCTGATCAGGAAACTCTACAGCCGTTTCCCGAATGTCCCGATATTCCAGCCACGATGAGTCTATCGATCCCGCGACAGGGGTGCTCAAGAACCGCTTGGGCATTACCGACGAACCCACGTTAGCACAGACCGAGGCGCAGTTCGTCGCGGCACGCGCGCGTGAACTGACGCACCAGCCCATTTCTGGCGCGTTCGATCTGCCCCATCTCCAAGCGATTCATCGGCATCTGTTCGGCGATCTGTACGAGTGGGCGGGACACTTGCGGACGGTGGATCTCACCAAGGACACGAACCGCTTTGCGCATCATGCTCATCTTGAACGTGCCGCTGCGCCGATCTTTCGGGACCTGGCACAGGAAAACCATCTCCGCGGACTAGAGCCAGCAGCATGGAGTCGGCGCGCGGCGCACTATCTGGCTGAGTTGAATGCGCTGCACCCGTTCCGGGACGGGAATGGACGGGCGCTCCGGGCCTTCTTCAGCCAGGTGGCCCACGACAGTGGCTATACCATTGTCTGGAAGCATATGACCCAAGCGGACATGTTGGAGGCGTCGCGGCGGTCGTTCTCTGGCGACCTGGCTCCTCTGACGACGTTGATTCAGCGCAATTTGCATCGAGGCGTTCCCATCCAGGAACAACCGTCGGCGCAGGCATCAGGTCCCACGCAGGCCGCACCATCACTCACCCCGCCGAGTGATACTGTGCTCTGTGATCTTGCGGAACAAGAACGAACACGGGTACAGGTTATTCGAACCCCGACCGTCAGACGATTCGAGGCACGAGACGAGGGGATGGTGCAGTTCGGTTCTGTTGAGAAAACCACAGACGGGTATGTTGCGCTCGTGCACCGTCAGGATGAGACCGTGGTGCTCTCCATTGATGAGGCCACCTACAGACGACTCACCTCGTTGACACGAGGGCACACGCTTGATCTGCATGCGTCCGGCGCGATCAGACTTGGAAGAGGACGACGCCGATGAGCACGACCTACAACAATGCGGTGGGTCCCCAGGTTCGGGCCCCACAGCCCAAACCAGGCCTGGTCATTCCCGTCCTCGCCTGCGCCTCCCTTGTCTTTGGATTGCAGTCGGCCACACAATTCTTTGCGTACACCTTCCAGTATCAAGCGGCCCTCGGCGAGCATGTCGGTGCGCTGTATCAACCCTGGGCCATTCTCGAATGGGCCTGGCGGTGGGCGCACGACTATCCGTTGCAGCTTCGACAGGCCGGAGGAGTCGGCATGATCGTGGCGGCGAGTGGGCTCCTCGGTCTCGCCCGAATCCCTTTCTCCACGGCTCGGCCCGCTGGGCCAACCGAGACGACCTCGAAGCTGCCACGTTGCTCCCTCGATCTCGAACGATCATGGATTGGCTGAACGGCACGCCGCAATCTTCAGCCGATGGAGTCTATGTGGGCGGGTGGTTGGATAGAAAAGGCACGCTGCACTACTTGCGCCACAGCGGGCCGGAGCATGTGTTGACCTATGCACCGACGCGATCCGGCAAAGGGGTGGGCTTGGTGATTCCGACGTTGCTCTCCTGGCCGCACAGCGCCCTGATTGCGGATCTGAAAGGGGAGTTGTGGGAACTCACCGCTGGATGGAGACAGCACCACGCACAGAATAAAGTCTTGCGTTTTGAACCGGCCGCCGCCCAGGGCACGGTCCGGTGGAATCCACTGGATGAAGTTCGGCTCGGCACCGAACACGAAGTGGCCGACGTGCAGAATCTGGCCACGATCCTGGTGGATCCAGATGGACGGGGACTGGAATCCCATTGGCAGAAGACGAGCCAAGCGTTGCTGGTCGGTGTCATGCTGCACGCGCTCTACCAAGCCCGTAACGACGGCACCACGACCTCGTTACCCGCCGTGGATCGGATGTTGGCCGATCCCCAACGGCCTATCGCTGAGCTGTGGAAGGAGATGACGACCTACGGCCATGTGAACGGGCAGGTGCATCCGGTGGTGGGCGCTGCAGCCCGAGACATGCTGGATCGGCCGGAGGAGGAAGCGGGCTCGGTGCTCTCGTCTGCGAAATCCTACCTGGCGCTCTATCGTGATCCACTCGTGGCCCACAACGTCAGTGCCTCAGAATTCAAGATTCGAGATCTCATGCATCATCCAAGTCCCGTGAGTCTGTATCTCGTCACCAAGCCGAACGACAAAGCCCGGTTGCGTCCATTGATTCGGGTGTTCGTGGCCATGGCCCTGCGCTTGCTCACCGACACGATTGCCGTTCATCGAGAGACGGTTCCACCATCCGGGTTCATGGGATTGCTTGAGCGACTTGGTGTTCGAGCCGCACCGCCACAGCTCACTACTAAAGCCGCTTACACCCATCGCTTGCTGGGCATGCTCGATGAGTTTCCCAGTCTGGGGAAACTCGAGATCTTTCAAGAATCCCTCGCGTTCATGGCGGGCTACGGGCTGAAGTTCTATCTCATCTGTCAGGACATCAACCAGCTCAGGAGCCGTGAGACTGGGTATGGGGCGGATGAAGCTATCAGCTCCAACTGCCACATCCAAAATGCGTTTCCGCCGAATCGCCTTGAAACGGCGGAACATCTCTCGCGTCTCACCGGACAAACGACCGTCATCCAGGACAAACTGACAGTCAGCCGCCGCCGCATGAGCATGTGGCAGGCGCAGGACTCTCGCACGCACCACGAGGTGCAACGGCCATTGCTCACCCCCGATGAATGTCTCCGCATGCCGGGCCCGAAGAAAGACGCGCAGGGACAGATCCTTGAAGCTGGGGATATGGTGATTTATGTCGCGGGCTGTCCGGCCATCTACGGCCGGCAGCCGCTCTTTTTTCACGATCCCATCTTTGCCGCCCGGGCGGCGATTCCACCGCCAGCGGTCAGCGACACACTCTGTGCGCCGCATGTCCCACAGGCCGTGAAGATCGAGCTATGACGACAGGGTGGAGCCGTTTACGCCGTCCCATCGTGATCGCGGGTGTCTGTCTCGCGCTGGGCCTTGTCCTGGCTTATCAATCTGGTCTTCGTCTCAACACCACGCGCAGCATTCCGCTTGGGCTCTATCTGATGTCGAACGATCCGATTGAGAAGGGGGTCTATGTGTTGTGGTGTCCTCCGGAGCGCCTGGAGTTTGACCTGGCGAAGGAGCGGGGTTACATCGGGGCGGGATTTTGTCCTGGCGGATACGGGAATATGATGAAAAAGGTCGTGGCGTCCCATCACGATGTCGTGAGCGTGACGGATGATGGTGTGAGGATCAACGGGATACTCATGCCAGCCAGTCAGCCCTTTGGGGCGGATTCGATGGGACGACCGCTGCCACGGTTTCGTGTCACGGATCATGCGCTTGCTCCAACGGAACTCTTGTTGATGTCGGACACGAATAGCCGTTCGTTCGATGCGCGCTACTTCGGTCCCGTACACCGAGCGCACATCCAAAGTCTCATGTATCCTGTCTGGACGTGGGAGTGAAGCAGGACGTCTCCGGCGCGAAGGCCAACGGCGTCCGTAGACCGGTCAACGGCCACTCTGCACCGAAGGCTTGCTCTTGGCGGGAGTGAGCAGCGCAGAGAAGCCCTCGTTTCGAGCCTAAGCCTACACGGTATGAAACAACCCGTGCACTCGCTATGGCTCTCACCCTCTACGCAAGCTAAACAGATTAATGCGCCAACTCATACCGGACGGCACGCAGCAGTTCCTCCATTCCAAACGGCTTGCATAACATCTGTCGTGCTCCTAACAGTCTCGCCGTCTTCTTCATGTAGTCCTCACTAAAGACTCCAGAGATGGCAATGACCTTGATGTCCAAAAATTCGCGAGTGAGCGCCATGATCGTATCGGGGCCATTCAACTCCGGCATTAGAATATCGACGATGACCAAATCTGCGGGCTTCTGACGGTACAGCCGTAGGCCCTCATGCCCGTTGGACGCTTCGACCACCAGGTATCCGGCAGATTGAAGAGCTGCTGATAACAATGTGCGAATGGGCGCGTCATCATCCATCATCAATATCGTAGCCATATAATCCAGTTGGATCTCGATCTCTTCGCACGATGAACCTGTTGGAGTCTACCCGAAATCTTGCGACTTGCAATGAAAGTCGACATAGCCGGAAGGAGAGCCGCAGCGAACGGGCGGCTTCCCACGCTCAGGAGGGAATAGGGAACGGTGCCGTTCCTCGGACGGAAGGACAAGGGTTCCCTCTGCCGCGCGTATTAATTGAGCTGCGGTTGCCGTAACTCTGCATGGATGGCCTGGAGCAGGGCGGCGAGATCAAGGGGCTTCTGGAAGGTCCGCTGGGCCCCACAGCGTGTGGCCTTCTGTAACTCATCAGGGTGCATCCCACTCATGGCCATGATCGTCACGTCTGCATAGGAACGGGTCAATGCAACGATCACCTCCCACCCGTTCATCTCCGGCATTTCCAGATCTGTGAGCACGAGATCTGCCGGATGCGCCCGGAACTGTTCGAGACCGAGTCGTCCATTGGCCGCCTCCCGGACCTGATAGCCGGCATCCTCCAGCATCTGGACGAGTAGCTTGCGCACAGACGCCTGATCCTCGATGATCAAGATCGTGGCCACACTCATGACCTCACCGCTTTCCACTGGGATACCCCAGTCACGATCACCCATCACATTATGCGGCAAGCGATTCGATGGACTCGGATTCCCACGCCAGCTCAACGAGCTCCGCGTCGGTCACAGCCAGAGGGCTGACCAGGATCGGCTTGGCCTGTCGTTGACGGTGCTGCTGGATGAGCGCATCATCGCGATGGCCACAATTGAAACAGCGCCAGCTGCGGCTCCACATCTCACCATAGCCGCCTTCCATATCGATCATGTGCTCTTCCAGCATCAATCCTTCACAGCGTGTACAGGTCATGGCTGCCCTCCGTTGGTGTGTGCCTTGCCGCTGAGTCAACCGTACCAGGTACGAGGGTGCGCGATAGATCTGAACGAGGTACGTCGAAAGGGGGGGGACGGGTGTGGCCCCGCGATCAGAAGGGTCCGGTCGCTAGATCGGTATCCGAGTTTCACGCGAAAACAGACAACGTGGGCGATGGTCCGAGCCCTATGACCTGACAGGGGAGGGCTCACCGACAACGCAAATCCCCCAAACATGTATGCGCTCACTCGGGCTTGTACCCAGACCGCTCGTCATACGTGCTCAGTGAGATGGATGGCCAGTGAGGTGCCTTGGGCTTCGAGAGAGCCGAGGATAGACGCCAGGTGAGGGGCGGATTCTCGCGAATCCCTAGCGAGATCAAGAGCCGAAGCGACCGCGCCTTGTCGGATGAGTCCCCATCGCTCACATGCCATCACGTGCTGATGATTCAACGGCTCATCCAGGATGTCCGTGGGACAGCTCCTTCGACCACTCGTGCAAGGTGGGTGCTGCGCATCAACCTGCTCAACCACTTGGAGAAAGCCACAGAACCGTTTGTGCGCAGAGCCCACCGCCGCTCGCACAGGGGGCGTCCCCATTGTGAAGAGTTGTGGTGTTCAGGCCGATTCAGGTGGAATGCAGCGGGTGTGCTGAGGAGTGATCGCGCCGGGTCTGGGTGTGGAGCGAGAAGGTTCCGCTCATGATCGTGTCAGGGACGTGTGCTCGTCAGATCCCGAATGACCTGTTCAAGTCGTTGCTGCTCGGAGTCCGTCATCCGAAAGAACGCCAGTCCAAACGTCTGACCGCTGACCCATTGTATGGTTGCCGCCTCAATCATCAACGGCCAGTCCACGTTCTGCGCATAGATGCGGAGTTCCAGTGTGAGGCCCGGCGTCGGCGAAGCCGTACTTTCTACCCGACATCCACCTACTGAGAGATCCAAGATGGTGCCGGTACCGTCGAGTGTCGGAGCCGCGCAAAACGTCGTGCGGAATTGGACTCGGAAGCGCGGGGTGATCCGACGCTCCTGGGCTTTCAGATCCCACACCGCGAGGCCATCGACTCTCCCATCAATGACCCGCTGCCCAAAGGCCATGCCGTAGAAATCTGCTTCTTCCTCGCTGCCGTAGAGACCCTCCGCTGTCAATTCACGAGTCTGAATGCCACGGGGATGTTGGATTGAGATGTAGATACGTAGGCGCCACTTCTGTCCCTGTGGGTCATGTTGTGGAGCGGATTCAATGGTGTACCCCCCGTACTCGGCACGTTTCCCCATCGTCCCGTAGAGCCTTTCTCCAGAGTGAGCTGGTGATCAATGTGCCGAAGAATACCACATCACGACCACACTGCCAGCATCCTGACGGATCTCATTCATGACCGAGCGCATAAATAGGGTGATCAGACCATCTTCCTCAATCGCGGCACAGCATACGGTGTCTCCCACGCCGGTGGGATCTGCTTCTCGGCTGACCCGAGCCACGTGCGGTGAGCGATGGTGCTTTTCCTACCCAATCGGAACAACGCCAATGCTCGTGGATTCTGAGCATGCTGCTCTGGATGGCGGTGGCGAGCAGCTGAGCCGCGTTCGAGACCCGCATCTTCTTCATCATATTGGCGCGGTGTGCGTCGACCGTCTTGACGCTGATGTTCAATCGTTGGCCGATGTCTGTGTTCTTCAAGCCGGCCCAAATCAATTCGAGAAGTTCCTGCTCGCGCGGCGTCAACGACTCCGGCGGTTTTGGGCGAGGAGGAGGTGTGCGGTCAGTAAGAGACTTCCGAAACCGCGGCTTGCCACGCGCGTTGGCCATCATGATCAGTGGTCCTTCACGAAGCATGCATTGGGGGAATCCCTCCTGCGCTGATCTAATAATTGTATCGTAGAGATTGTGCGTTAGCCAATCATTCATGCCATAGCCACGAAGCTCGAACAGGCCTTCGGCGAGGAGCACGAGTGTCTGTTCTCGGGTTCGGAGGGGACGACGAGGGGACCCAGTCACTGCCTGATGGACCCATGACGGGAGGGATTGACGGCGGGATGGTTCGCGCTCGCCACAAGGCCGGGTTTTTCGACGTCATCGCCGGCAAGAGCCTCGTCGCGCTCACGCGGGAGGAAGCCGAGGCCAATCCGTCAGCCAAACGTTTCGCCCTGTACCGACGAGCCTACCGGGTTTTTGATGGTCTCCTTTGCGACCCGACCGACGCTGAACCAGCTGGTCGCTGCCCGTTTCCGGACCAACCGGGTTTGACGTAACGAGACCATTCGCCGTGCGCAGGTGGACCACGGCGATCGTCTGTCCGACATCGGGCGCGCCATGGGCGTGCACGCTTCGACAATCAGCCGCATGGTGAGTGCCCAAGAATGTAACGATACACGGGACACGATCTGATCTGTCGGTGTGCGCTTCGTTCCGGAAACCCATGTCCAGCTGAGGAACGTCCCACAAGCCTATTCCCCTGTCGGCATTGATCAATGCCGCGTTCGCCGTCAGCCCTCCGTGGAGTGACGTGTTGTCGCGTCCAGTCCCTCGGCGAGACGATCCGTTGTCGTCTTCTTCAGCATCTCTGGCAACCTTCTACCATTTTGGTAAAGGGCCGCTCGTCCGTCCGTGAGAGAACACCCGTCAAAGAAAGTCCCCGCTTGGGGGGGGACGCCCCAACCTTTGACCCATATCTTTGAGAGCACCTGCTCGGCGATGCTCGTGTCCATTGATGCCGACGCTCAAATCTAAAACGAAGGGGACCGTATGACCACGCCAGCACGGAAGCGCACCTCCCGCCCCTTGCGGATCGCGCTCATCGATGCTCATCCGATCGTTCGACTCGGGCTGCGGTCATTGTTCGAGAGCCAGCCGTCCTTCTCCGTGGTGGGTGATACGTCCACGCTCGCCGCGGCCCTCCCGGCCTTGCGGCTCGGCGAGCCCGACGTGCTGATTACCGATACCTTCCCGATCCCACCGTCAGTGTTACGTCGGCAGCCTACCCCTCGCGTCCTCTATACCTTCGAGACGCTGGAGCAGTGCTCACTGGCGAGACTGACACAGGAGTTGAGGCAGGGACAGGCGGGGTTCGTGTTGAAGCAGATCCCACTGGATCGACTCTGTCTGGCTGTACGCCAGGTTGCGTCAGGGCGAACATATAGAGATCCAGCCTTCAGACGCCTTGTCGAAAAGATGCGTCGGCAGCAAGACAGCGTTCGGCAGATAAGGCGGAACCAGGGCCGCCGGAGTAACCGAAGCGAACAAACAGGAGATACGTGAAGACGCTCCGGTGATATCGATCACGAGAGAGCGGCGCGAAGTGTTCGGGGAGAAGGTCACGCAGCCCTCCCATGGAGCATCTCCAGATAGAATTTCTCAAGTCATGGATTGTATTGATAGAGGCATTCTTTTTTTAGGCGCAAGGCTCATGCTAAGATTCACCCGCTGCTTTCTGTACGCTATGGACTCTCTCCTGGCGCTAAGGAACGGGGGAAGGTGATGTGGCCATCACCTCCCCTTTCTTTTGCCGCCCCGCCTCTTCGTGATCGTGACCTCAGCCTGCCGGTCGTTCCGTCCTCGTTTGCCTTCTGCTTCATTTCATGAGGGGCGCTTTGTCGGCGTAACCGGTTGCATCCGGACCTCTTCGCCGATTCCATCCCGATGGAGGGCCAGTCAGTGCAGGGGAGCTCTCGTTGGTGACGTGGGTTCTCTCGGGAGGTCGCGTCTGTCGGAAGCGTTGCCGAGGAAGGGTTCGATCGGACAGCTATTGGTGCGATGCGGTGTGGGGCGGAGGAAGATCGAGGACGCGGGATGGTGAGGAGGCGACGTGGCCGACGCCTCCTCATGAAGGCGATGACTACTTCTTCTTGGCCGCCTTCTTGGCAGGCTTCTTCGCTGCTTTCTTCGTTGCCATGAGCACCCCACCTCCCTTCGATTTCAAAAATGGTGATGATCTATGTGTGGTATAGCAGAGTTTGTGCTGTCAGTAAAATCTTCTCGACACAACGTGTTCCGGTCGGCGGGAATAGTGGACTTCCCAGGATTTAGAAGAGCTGTTGACGATGCATCGGCTGAAGGGGCCGGTCTTGCTCCGCAAGACGCTGTTGTCGACCAACCCGATCGAGAGCCTGTTCTCCCTAGTCCGGCACAGTGAGCGGAATATCACGCGTTCACGTCACGAGGGAGTGCGATGCTCCAACGGTGGCTGAGGCTAGGGGTGCTCTACTGCGAGCAGCAGTGCACGCGCGTGAAAGGCGTGGCAGGAATTGCGCAGGTTCTCGCGACCATCGAGGCTGAGCAGGCGGAGCCGCAGTCCGCTCCAACAAAGAAGACGGCGTGAAACCACCATGGAAGCCACTCGGAACATTTCAACGGACATCTGGACAATTCTCCCGTAGAGGCTGTGGCGTGCCGTGTAGGCCGCAACAAGCACTCCGCGCAAACGCTGATCTTCCCGCATTCGATGGCACTGCGGGTTCCGCAACCAGGCATAGAATCCGCCGCGCGACACGTCGAGGAGGCAGCACGTCATGTGCCGTATCAAACTCTCGGCGATGGGCTTTGATGAAGGTGTACTTCCGTCGGACAGGCTGCGATCTGCGCGGATTGCTCATGGGCCCTTCCCTGTTCTAACGACATACTGGGACGTATGCCAGATTCAGCACGTTTGCACCATTTCCGCCGATGGCGCCTTCCCCTGCATCGTCAGTCAACTGCGGAATCCGGGTTGAGTGCTCCGAGAGACCCTACTCTATTGACGGTGCACCGTCATCATCTCTTTCCAATGTCATAGTCATGAAACTAGACTGCTACTGATTTAGCGGGACCGTGATCATAATTGCCCCCATTACGTCATTTTGCTTGAAGTTCCGTTTCTGACTGTCCGGGTGTGCGTTGTGGCAGCCGATGCAAGACTGAGAAACAGCCCTGTCGGCATACATGGCGTGGAGATACGAAGCCCCCCATGCATGATCACTTCGGTATAGAGACGATACGGATTCCGCAGGGTCTCCACAAGCCATTTTTTCTCGAATTCTGTTTTGGGCCCATTCTGTTTGTTGATGGGCCAGAGGCCGATGAGCTTGTATCCAATCTTGGCCGGCGTGTTCACCGCCGAACGGCCTGTCTCCTGCAGGAGCTGGACTGGGAGGGGAAGTGCGCTTTGGGACCGCCAATTTTCCGAGGCGACGATGACGCCCTTCGCCTGCATCCGCTCCACGACATGGACGGTGTAAAAGGTGCGGTGTGACTCGATCACGGCATGCACCATGTCGGCCACTCTCTCGGCAGGAATTCCACCACAGTCCTTTGCTCCGGACGCTGTCCCCCAATACGCGAACACTGCGATAAGTATTGATATGGTTCCCAACACGAGGCCTTTCCTGGTCATGATGCACTCTCCTTTCCAGCTCATGGGCGACTCGAGCCATATCGGATGGGCGACATGGCCTCATGGGACCGGAAACGAAATGATAATCCCTCCCATCACATCGTAGAGCTTGTAGTCCCGCTTTGTGCTCAGTTCATGGCTGTTATGGCACGTCACGCAAGCCATGGAGACGGCCCGGTCCGCAAATATCGCCTTGAAGAAACGTCTGTCGTCTTGCATAACGATTCCCGTATAGGGCTTCTGGGGATTCTTTGCCACCGCTTCCAGGCCCGCTCGTTCGAACTGATCAGCGGGCCCGTTCTTTTTGTAAATCGGCCCCAGGCTGCCCAACCGGATACGAAGACCGAGTCCGAGCCCCTGAATCTCTTGACCAGCCATCTGTAGCATTTGAGCCGGAAGAGGCAACGTCCCCCTCGCTTTCCATTCTTCCGCCGCCACCGCGACCTTGAGATCCTGCAGCCGCTCCACAACATGGGTGGAATAGATGGTCCGATCGGCCTGAATGACCGCATGGATATATTCTGCCACCACTTCCGGTGGGATTCCCGCCGTCTCTCCGGCCTGCGCGACACCCACTGCGACACCGGCGAGTATGATGGCGCAGAGTCCGCCACGCATCCGTCCCGTTGTGCTCTCGGTCATGGTGCACCTCTTCATGAGCTCTCTGAGGCAGAACCGGCGTCAGACGAGCCCTTCGTCATCGGGATCATGGCCTCTCTCAGCATCCATCTCCGTTGCGTCTCCTGCCTTCCTCGTTGCCCAGAGGCCCTCACCAGTCCCGAAGTCCGGTTACCGGGATGATGGTTTCGCATGCACGATAAAGATCTCCCCTCGCATGGTGTCATCAAGCAACTTTCCATGGATATTGCACCAGAAATGAAACTGATCAAAGCCGGCCTCAGGGATGTCAAAGCGGAGCAGCACGCTGTCTCTCGGCTCAACCCGAACCCCGACGGCGGTGTGGGTATACACCAGGGTCGCCCGGCCTGAGAGCTGAAGATCTTCCGCCTTCAGGAGCAATGGCGAGACAAACTCATGCGCCACCTCGTCCTCATTGCGGAGCAGGATGACAAGGTCCATCCCGGCTGCCAGCGAGAAGGCTGGATTCGGGAGCGGGTTCCCTGGTTGTGTCCCTTTGATCACGTGAAAGACTTTGTCCTTCATCACAAGGACCACATCGGGGTCATAAGGCAACTCTTCGGCCGCACTTATTCCGCCACTCCCGAGCCCTAACGCGAGCGGGATAACCAAGGCTGTCAATGGCCATCGGAACAGCACGTTTTTACCCTTCCCTTTTGTTCACGAACGCACTCCGTAGTGACGATCCCGACTCGGGTGTGTCGTAGCCACTGCCTTGTACCGGCCCCTCCCTGTCAGAGACGAGGTTCGATCATAATCCAGACGGACCGACGAGGAAGTGGGAAGCGTGAAGGAGCCCAGGTCGCCCGAAACCTTTCGGGCGACCCCGCGTTTACCCGAAGGTCCGTCATCCACCGCCGATTTCGCCTCTGGTTTCTATGACCATCACTTCACCACGCATTTTCTCCCCGTGCTCTTTGCCGTGAACGTTGCAGTAGAAGATATCGTAGGTGCTGTCCGTGGCGCCGTAGGCATCCGCTGCCGGGATCGGAGCCGTGAACTCAAGGGTCACATCCTGTCCTGGATCCAGCCGGACACCGGAGGCTCTCCCGGTCTTGACCATCGTGGCATTGCCCGAGACGCGGAACGGCACGTCCCGGAACATCGTGGAGACGAACTCGTGGGCCACATTGTCCCTGTTGCGGAGCCGGATCGTGGCCGGCATCCCCGCCACCAGGTCAAAGCCTCCGCTCCTCCCTCCTTTCGCGATCTCGAAGGCTTTCCCGTCGATCCGGATCTCGACGTTGACTTCCTTCGAAGCCACCGACTCCGGAGGTTTCACTTTGGCCCAGAATTCCCGCACCTCTGAGACCGAAATCATGCCGGCGGCCGAGTAGGTGGGCGAGTGCATCTGCTCGAAACGCTCCTTCGTGACAAGCAGCACCATTTTGGGCTTGTTGGGCTGCGGCCATTCCTGTTTGAAGTGAATCATGGGCACAGGAAGCATGAAGTAGTCGTCCGCATGGACGACGAGGCCGTACGATGTCCCCAACTGGGTGTCGGTGAGCGTCCCTGCGAAGTGCCCCACCGGTTTGCCGTCCTTGGTCTCGACCGGATAGGCCGGTCCTGTCTTGAACGCCAGCACTCCGTGAGGAATATCACCTTCCCCGCCTTGAGGCAGACCCAGTTGCGCCGTGCGCGAGACCGGGGGCGGGGCATACCGTATGAGGCTGGCCCAGCCGATATCCGACACCTCAACCTTCACGGTATCGCCCACAATGAACGGACAGTCTCCGATCCGGAAGCCTTGGCCGGATTTCGACTTCATTTTCGCCTCCGACGAGCCGGACCTGGTCGGGCAGATCATGTGCGTCCCTTCGTTGACCCTCACTCGATTCACATCACCCGTGGCCTGCCGGATCCAGTACGCGTCACCGTCGATCTTGACGATGTACCCGGTGATCACGGATTCGGCGCCGCCGATCGTCACTTCCGCCTTCTCCTCAAAAGACCGCGGACTCGCTGTCGCAGCGAAGGCCAGCGCGGCAACGACTCCAGTTATGACGCTGACGTAGCCCATGGCTCATCCCTCCTTGCTGAAGATTGCCCTGCTCAATCTGTTTGCCCCATTCGTTCCACCGCCTTTGCACGTGTAGAGCCTACCTCAAAATCAACAAGCGAGGTTCCGAGCGAGCGCAGGTGCCGAAAGTTGAGCGGCCGCCACGCATACCAACACTTTCCCCATCGGGCCCTGTGCCAATCGTGCGAACCCCTTTTTGACCTCTTCGAACGGAACGATGCTGTCCACCTGTGGGCGGTGTCCGATGCTCTCAAGCCGAATCACAATCTCCCGCCAAGCAGCCCGCGCCGCTGGAACTGTATAGTCCCCAACCGAAACCCCGCCCATGCGAATGCGACGGAATAGCAAGGTCGCCGTATTGAACTCTGATACAGTACCCCCACTCCTGCCGACGATGCTGATCCGTCCGGCATGGCCGAGACCTGCAATGATGCGGGGTAATAGGTTGCCACCAACGCAGTCGACAGCCAAATCCACTTTTCTCGGACTGATCGCAGCCGATATGGATTTCACCAGGCTGCTATCCTCTGGATCAAATACGAAATCAGCTCCGAGTGCTGTCAGTTTGGCTCTCTTCTCCGCGTCGCGTGACAAGGCCACGACGATCAGATCCATCGATTTCCCGAGCAACACTGATGCGAGGCCGACTCCCCCTGATGCCCCCGTTACTAGGAGGACCGATCGTTTTGCTAGAGGTCCCGGTGGATCACTCCACTGTGTCAACGCCTGCCACGCGGTCAAGAAGACTAGGGGAGCGCCAGCCATTTCTTCAAGAGACCAACCGGTGGGGATTGGAACGAGACTTTCAGCGGGTACGACCACTTTCTCTGCCAGGGTTCCCGGCATTTCCACTCCGATCTCGCAGCGCAGAATCCCGATGGTGTCACCCACGCGGATATTCCCCCCACGCGATCCCACGAGTTCGACATCTCCCACACCATCGCGTCCAAGGATGTGTGGCAGGGTGGGTTTGGCCGGATAGAGTCCTTGCGCCAAAAATGCATCAGCCGGATTAAGCGCGGCATACCGCACTGTCACCAGCACATCTGCTGGCCCAGGATGAGGGTCGGGCACCTCGCCGAACCGTAACTTTTCAATCCCCTGGTAGGAGTCCATCAACCAGGCGCGCATAGGTTCTGCCTTGGTGAGAGGCTCTCTGAAGTCATTAGGCATTCACCGGTAAAATCGTCACACGACTTCATGCACATTCTCTTCTCCGACATTCAACCTACTCTCCCGGCGTGAGTAGTCTTGAAGATTGCGCCGGATGATCCCACGAGAGAGTGAGGGATACCCACCGCTGAGCGCTCTTCCTCCAATCGCCGCCACACCCCCGTCTTGATTGCGGATGAGCTCTCGGATGTTGTGTTCGACACGCAGTTGGGCTTCGAGAAAGATTTCTTCTGTAAGGTCCCAAACTTCCGAACGACCGGCGGTTCGCTCCTGTGCTTCGGCATAGAGCGCGGTCGCCGCGATGACCAACAGATCTTCGCCGACCATTTCGATCCGGTTTTGCCGGCCTTGATCATCTCGAAGGGCCTGTCGATGAAGTAGCATGGCGTAGAAAATTGTCCGGGCCATTCGACGACTCGTTCGTTCCACGAAGAGTAGTGTGGAGCGAACCTTCGAGTGTTGAAGCTCTGAGCGAGATGGCATGCGACTGCTTGCCCATTGGCTTCTGTACCAAGGAAGATAGAACTTCAGGAGTCGCCACAACTCGGTGAGTCGGCGAACCCCCGTCACCTCCTCGTCGAGGAGAGGCCTGGCCCGCTCGAGATGCATGTTGAGGCCTTCGCGCGCGACGAATGGTCTTAAGATATCGGTCGCACCTTCGCCTATACGGTACATTTCTGCGTCGCGAACCAACTGTTCGATGCCGAACGCAGGCTCTCCACGAAGCCACTTCGAGTGGGCTGTTTCATACCCCATCCCTCCAAAGATGATCTGGGCGTCTTTCAAGAACTGGATGGTTTTTTCAGAGCAGAAAAGCTTGGCAATGGCGGCCTCAATTCGGACATCGTAATTGTGCTGATCCGCCATTCGCCACGCCGTCAGGGCGAGAGCCTCCATGGCGAAAAGATTCGAAGCCATGCGGCCTAGCCTCATACGTTGCGTCTGTCTGGTGCCCAAGGGTTTCTGGAAGGTGAGTCGCTGGTTGGCCCGATCGAGCGTGGGTTGCCACGCTTGCTTGGCCATGCCCAAGCAAATGGCCGGGATGCTGACGGCCCGGCCCACGTTGAGGATGGTCAACGCGTACTTGAGTCCTCGCCCTACTTCACCGATGACATTTCCCGTTGGGATGTGGACGTCCGTGAACGTCATGTGTGCGTTCTCAAGGCCCCGGCACCCTTCAAATTGACAGCGCTGTCGAATACGAACACCAGATGTCTGCATATCGAGGATGAAGGCGGTGTGGATGTGGTCGTCTGCTCCCTTGCCGTTCGGAACTGGTATCCACATCGTCTGGCCATTGGCTTGGCTCCGTCGCGCGGGCACCCGCGCGATCAATGTGATGTAACGGGCAATGGGGCCATTGGTGCACCACAGTTTCTCACCGTTCACGACAAATGCCGTCCCAGCAGGATTTAAGATCGCCTCGGTCGCAATGTTTGCGGCATCAGACCCAGTCATCGGTTCTGTGAGTGCAAACGCCGAGATGGCTTCTCGTGCGACGATGGGCAGGTACTTGCGTTTTTGCTCCTCATTCCCGAACATTAAAATCGGCATGGCGATGCCGATCGATTGCGGCACGGCGACGGTGAGGGCCAGTGCGTTGCTCCAGCTCGCCATGAGCATGAGCGCACGACCGTAGTTCGTATACGAGAACCCAAGCCCTCCATACTGACGGGGGATTTTCATGCCGAATGCCCCGAGTGCGAAGAGTCCTTTCAGGACTGCGTCTGGTATCTTCGCCGTTCGTTCGATTTCATCTGGATCGACATGGGTTGTGAGAAAGGCCTCCAGGCGTGGGCGGAATTCCTCCCAGGCAGCCTGGTTTTCCGCCGCTTCTTCCGGCGCAAGCAGAAGGGAAAAATCGGGCTTCCCGGCAAACAGCCCTGCCATAAAACTCTGGCCGGTCAATCGCTCTCGGGCCTCTTCGATGCGCTCGAACCCTTTGAACAGGGTGGCCATGGGGCTCCTTTAGGCTGTTAGGGGGTACAGCCGTCGCGATTCTTGGAGTTCTGAAAATTGCGCCGTGAAGTGGCGAAGCATCGGTGCCTCATAGGTCAAGGCGAGGCCGCGAATCAGCTCGCGTCGTTGGTACAGTTCGATGATCGATTCTGCGACATATGTAATCTGCATATTGGTATAGACACGTCGAGGAACGGCTAGTCGGACCATCTCCAGCTCGGGGTGAATCGGTCGACCCGTGACAGGATCCTTTTTCCCGAACATAAGCGTACCAATTTCAACCCCACGGATGCCGTAATCCCGGTACAGCGCGACCGCCAATGCCTGTCCTGGAAATTCAAACTGCGGGATGTGGGGGAGGAACTCCTTCGCATTGAGGTAGATCGCGTGGCCGCCGGTGGGCTTGAGAATCGGGACTCCGGATTGGTCAAGGAGTTCGCCAAGATATCGAACCTGGCTGATTCGGAAACATAGGTATTCCTCGTCGAGCACCTCTTCAAGGCCCCTCGCCATGGCTTCGAGATCGCGTCCCGCGAGCCCTCCATAGGTTGGAAAGCCCTCGACGAGGATGAGCATATTCGTAATATCTTGCGCCCAACGGTCATCGTTGAGGCTCAAGAACCCACCGATGTTCACGAGACCGTCCTTCTTGGCCGACATAGTGCAGCCGTCGCCGTGACTGAACAGTTCCCGCGCAATCGTCAGCAGGGGTGCGCTTGCATAGCTTGGCTCCCGCTCCTTGATGAAAAAGCAGTTTTCCGCGAACCGGCAGGCGTCGAAGAACAACGGAATCCCATATCGGTTGAGCAGCAGTCGGGTTTGGCGAATATTCTCCATCGACACCGGTTGGCCTCCGCCGCTGTTGTTGGTGATGGTCATCATGACAAGCGGAATGTTGTTGTGGCCTACACGATGAATGGTGTCCTCGAGCCGATGGAGGTCCATATTCCCCTTGAAGGGCAACTCGCAGTGCGGGTCATAGGCTTCCTTGATCACGAGGTCAATCGCCTCAGCGCGTTGATGTTCGACATTGGCTCTCGTCGTGTCGAAATGAATGTTGTTGGGGACGCACATACCAGGCTTGACGACCGTTGAGAAGAGAAGATTCTCGGCCATCCGTCCCTGGTGCGTCGGGATGACATGCTTGTAGCCAAAGATCGACTGGACGGTTTCTTCCAGGTGGTAGTAGTTCCTACTACCCGCGTAAGACTCATCCCCTACCATCAGTCCTGCCCACTGTCGGTCGCTCATGGCTGACGTGCCGCTATCGGTGAGCAGATCAACGTAGACGCTCTCGGCGGGGATCTGAAAAAGGTTGTAGCCGGCCTCGCGTAACAACCGATCCCGCTCCTCACGCGTCGTTCGGCGTATAGGTTCCACGACTTTGATCTTGAACGGTTCGGATGGGAATTTCATGTGACAGATCTCGTAAAGCGCCTCAGCTCTGTCTTGAAAGCCTGAGGACTAGAATAGTCGAACACGTACCGAGTCATATCAAAAAGTGGCGCGGGGTCCAGATCGCGCAGAAGCTCCGGTTTCCAGGTGATCTGCAATTGATTGATCATGGTGATAGGTGTGGGCGTTCCAACAACGCCAAGTTGCACCTGACCATAGGATTGGGAAAAAATAAGAATTTCCTGATCAAACATCGCGGCGTTCAAGTCCCGGGCCGCGCCTTGGCGCTTGTAGTCCTTTTCAAAACGTTGAAATGCAGAGGCGCGCTCCAGTTCATCGCGAAACGCATAGAAGATCTTGATCCCAACTCGCTGTTGATCGTCCATGACCTGAATGGCATCAGTCACGACCGATTCCTGCCCCATTTGCTCCCGTGTCAGAACCAATACACGACGGATGATCACGCCACGTTTCACGGCCTCCTGGTTTGCCAAGAGATAATTCGGGTAGAGGGCCTCGCCTTTCTTCCAGATATTCCAGCGCTCCATCAATGCATCGATCGAATGCTCAGCTGTTTGAACTAGTCGGACCGCCTCGGCATTCGCCTCGGCTCCTTGATAGGTCAAGGTCTGCGTCTCCAATTCGCGCAGCTCTTTCCCGATGGCTTCCACCTTGCGGGGAATGTATTTCGGATTCTTAGGGACGTGGAGCATCACGTCGACCGCCGTCAGCGCTAGGGTCCAGTATTCCTTGGCCTGCCGAGGGGCCTTATCTTTCTGCGCGACCAGCAAGAGCTCCACTGGATTCTTGTCGAGTAATTTGGCGATCCTGATGCAGACCTCCGGCTTGGGGATCTTGAGCCCGCGTCGCATGAGGTTGGCTTCCGGCTGGGCAATCCCAAGTTTCTTTGCCAATGCGTAATCGCTGCTCAAGCCATACCGGCTCTTGACCGCTTCAAAGTATGCTGCAATGTCCGTCATGCTGGCCTCATCATTGTTGACCCTTCCCTATTCCTTTCGCTCAGAGCTTCGTGGACAATCCTGTCAACCGTTCTCCCGTGGACACAAGCTGGTCCTCCCGACCGTGCTCCGGGTGCCAAGCAAGAATCCCTTCTTCCAACCACTCTGCCTTACCGGCCAGAATATCCTGCGCCAGATGGAACACGCGCGAGTCGTCTTGCCACAACGGTTGCTTCAGAGAAAGCAAGGGCGTCGGATCGAACGCTTCTTCCACCTGTGAGCCGAAGTGCTCCAGAAGCTCAGCCCTCAACGACTGATCCTGGACGACCTGCTGTGATGCGTACCACGAGAGCGCTTCCACCGCAAAGAGTTGCATCCCGGCTTTGACTAAGCGTGCCATCAACAGCTGCTTGCGCGCGAGGCCTTGACGATGACGGGCCGCGGCCCAGAGTGATCGCTGTGCGAGGTCGCGAGCCTTCTTCGTGACAAACCGCTCCCATGGCGATTCAAGTCCGGCGGACGTCGGCCAACGAGCGAAACGGGGGAAGGGGTCAAGGGAACGGCCCGCAATCTTGGCGAAAAATGGCAATGCCCGTATCATCTCGCTGATCTGAAATTCCAGAAAGGCCTCCCCGTGGGATACGTACTCGGCCAACCCTTCACGCCCGATCCAGAGGGTCAAGATGCCGTTCGTCCCTTCCCAGATAACATTGATGAGCGCATCGCGGACCATGCGCTCAATCGGCGCCGGTTGGTCCCCATGGAGCCGGAGCGATTCGGCTGTTTCGAACCCGCGACCACCATAAATGCGAAAGAGATCGACTACCGAGTCGAGCAGCCATTCGGTGGCGAGAATTTTAGCGGCGGCTGACTCAAGCCGCACATCAACTTTGGTATCGACCCAGACGCCTGTGATCGTGACCAACGCTTCCAGCGCCAAGACGCGCGAGGCCATGCGCACAATCTTGGCCCCGATATCCGTGTGTTCGCCGATCGGGCGATCGTACTGCACGCGCTCTTGAGCTCGGCTCCGTGCTAGCCATAAACATTGCTTCAGACTTCCCAAACAGGCGGCGGGTAGGGTGAGCCGACCCACGGTCAGACTTTCCAATGCGCGTCGCAACCCCTCTCCCTCTTCTCCCAACCGGTCAGCTACCGGGACGAAGACGTTGTCAAACTGTACGGCGCCGTTGTAGATGCCTCGCACGCCCATATAATGGAGTCTGGTACAACGGCACCCAGGTGTACGGGTGTCGACGACAAAGGCCCCAAATTGCCGGTCTGACTTGGGGCGAGTGACGTCGTGAGGTTTGTTCACAATTTGAGCAATCACCACCAGGAGCGACGCCAAGAACTCGTTATCTTGGCGAGGCGCGTTCGTCGTATACAATTTGTCTCCGGTCAGTCGATAGCCAACCAGGCTACCGTGCTCGTGCACTGGGATGGCATAGGTTCGGAGATCCCAAATATCGCAGCCGGCTCCCTTTTCCGTCAGCGCGAAGCCCGAAATATCGCTTCGAGCAAGGCGCGGTAACAATCGCTGTTTCTGTTCGCTGTTCCCGACGAGCTTGACCGGTTCCGCCGCTCCAATGGAGTTATGCGCCGAAATCAGCACCGTCGTCGCGGCATCATGACTCCCCAGCAGCATCGCCACACGGTGGTAGTCTGACTGGGTGAATCCGAGTCCTCCGTAGGTGGTGGGAATTTTTAAACCGAACGCACCGATGTCTTTGAGAGCCGTCAACACATCTTCGCCGAGCTCTCCTTCTCGGTCGATGATCTCCGGGTCCACTCTCTCGATCAGCAGGAGGCGCAGATGGTCCAGGAAATCCTTGGCCGCTTCGGAGGCCGGTGGGATCGATTGTGATCGGAAGAGATCGCGGCGCACGATCCCTTCGAACAGGCCCGACAGAAAACCTGAATAGGGAGTCCGGTCCCGCGAGGCTTCGGCTACTGCGAGCGATCCCTTGAAGAGTGGTTTCTTTTCTCCCATCGTCATCCCGTTCCCCCTGCTACTTTCCTTGGGGCAAGGCAGCACTGGAATGTCCGACTCCCATGGAGACGTCTTTAGACGGTCGCTTTGGTCGAGCGGACGAAGATATCACCTGGTCGAGCTGAGACAAGCGTGCTGTGACTCGCTCCTCAAATTGGGCATGCCCAAACGTGATCCCATGGCGTGCAAACTGGGCTCGCAGATCATCGCAGCGATCACGCGCTAGTGTCACCACCGACTGATATCCGGCTCGCAGGAGGTGTACTCGGTCTTGATAGCTCAGAAAACTCCGTTCGACCAGGAGGGCGTCCTGGGGACCCGGCGTAATCATCAACAGTTCTTTATCGGGATAGTCCTTCCGGAACATGGCCAGCGCTTGCGACATACGGGCGTCGAGATTGATGCGGCTGGCGTGCTCGCCGATCGTTAAGAACCCCTTATCCCGCAGGCGACAAATACGTGGAGCGGCAGCCGATTCGCGCCATGCCGCACAGGGCAACGGCATGCGAACCATCGGATTGATCAGGACCATGAAATCCACCTGTTTCGCGACAGCCAGGTCGAAGAATATCAATCGCCCGATGCCTGCATCGATATAATCACGGCCATTGATGCGGACGGGACAGAAATAGATCGGGGCGGCGGAGGAGGCTGTGACGGCTTGGGCGATGGAAATGTCCCGCCAGCCTTCTTCGCCGAAGGTGACGCTTTCCCCGGATTCCAATTCAATGGCCGGGATATAGAGGTCTTTTCGAAGGTCGACAAACCGCAGCCACAGCCCCTTGGCCTTGAACGTTTTCTCCAGGTATTTGGCGAAGGGTTCCAATCGGTAAATGCCGCCGGGTAGCGCATCCTGAGCCTTGTCCAGCAGATCGATGAGCGTGATCTCCTGATAGTTGCGCACATACAGTTTCAACAACGGGACCAGTTGCTTGGTCGCCCGCCAGAACGTCTTGACACCTTCTCCGATGGCTGGGCTGAAAATATCGCGGTGTTCAAAGTAATACGGACGCGTTCCGGACAAATTCGTCTCAAAGATTTCTTCGGGCTTGACCCCTTGCGCGAGCAAGGCAGCGACCGCCGATCCAGCACTCACGCCGACATACAGGTCGAAATCGTTGCTGGTGAAGGACTCCCCGAGGAGATCGTCCAACGCTGTCATGGCGCCGACTTCGAAGAGGTATCCAGTGAATCCTCCTCCGGTGATGGCCAAGGCTAATTTGGTCGAACGCCGCGTCTCCATAACGTCTCCCGGTAGCCCCTGATGGACTACCGATTCCTAAACTGAGGCTGCCGTTTCTCCAAGAAGGCCGCCACGCCTTCTTTCCGATCATCGGTATCGCACAGAGCACCGAACAGACGGGCTTCCAGAGCCAGGCCGTCGGAAAGGTCTCGCTTGGTACCCTGTCGAATCGCTCGAAACGACGCACGGAGCGCTGGCTGACTTTTTCCTGTCATCTTTCTTGCCAGTCCTTGCGCGTGTCGCAACAGGTCGTCAGCGGACACGACATGAGACACCAAGCCCAGACTCATGGCTTCTCGAGCAGAGATAGGCTCGCCGGTCAGGATTAATTCCATAGCCTTGGATTGGCCGACCAAACGGCAAAGGCGCTGCGTACCGCCGAATCCCGGCATGATGCCGAGGTTGATTTCCGGCAAGCCGAGTCTGGCGTTTTCTGCTGCTATGCGGATGTGGCAGCACATGGCCAATTCCAACCCGCCTCCTAAACAGGCCCCGTTGATTGCCGCAATAACTGGTTTTCCAAGATCTTCAATGTTGTTTAAAATTGTCTGTCCGTGACGCGCTATCGCTTCGCCGTCGGCTGAAGAGGGGATGGAGGCCAGCACGTGGATATCCGCCCCCGCGACGAAACATCGACCGGCACCGGTGAGCACGACAATCTTCACGGCCTCATCCATGGCGAGTGAGTCGAATGTGCCGGCCAGCTCAGTCAGCATTTCAGGCGTGAGGGCATTGACAGGCGGGTGATTAAGGGTCACCAGTGCAACGCCTTCATCGATCTGACAACTATGCATGCCTGCCATCAGTGTTGTCATGACGTTTCTCCTTTCAGTAGTGTAAGCATCAGTATGTGAAAAACCCTCTCCCAGCACCTTGCCCTGTAAATCCGGCATCCACCATTCGGCGCAGCATTGGAGCCGGCCAGAAACGCGGTCCGAGCGTGTGAGCAAAATCTTCAAGCTCGTGCAGGACCTGACCGATGCCGAGCCGATCCGCGAAATGGAGAGGACCCTCTTTGTCTTTGGGATAGCCGATCCCCGTCATCATCGCGAGGTCGATATCACCGGCAGAGGCGACCCCCTCTTGCAACGCAGTGACGGCCTCGTTCGTCATCGCCAGGAGGAGTCGCGACTGACTCCATGGGCTCGCACCGTGACCCGTCCTCGCGCTAACCTCTTGGAGGAGACGTTCCAGACCCTGATCGTGGTCGCGCTCTTCTCCGCTGACATAGTCGTAGAAGCCATGTCCGGATTTGATGCCCAGGCGACCAGCCTTCACCATGGCTTCCAACAGAGGAGCCGGTGTCATGCGAGGCCCATAGCTGCGGTACAAGACGCCCGCGACCTCGAACGAGATATCGAGCCCCACCGTATCGAGAAGGGCGAGTGGACCGACCGGCATGCCGAATGACACCATCTCCTGATCGATTTCTTGGAGTGTGGCCGCTCCTTCCTGCAACGTGCGAACGGCTTCGTTCACATAGGCCATCAGCACCCGATTGACCAAGAAGCCAGCGCACTCCTTCACGACGATCGGCAGCTTCCCGATGCTTTCAGTAAAACTCACCGTGTCGTCGAGGGTTTGGGAGGCAGTTGCGAGCCCCGGCACCACCTCGACGAGCCGCATCACATAGGCGGGGTTGAAGAAATGAAGTCCGAGCACCTTGTCCGGTCTGGTTGTCGCGGCGCCAAGCGCGGAGATGGATAGTGCCGACGTGTTGCTGGCTAAGATCGTCCCTCGTGGGCAGAGTTGGTCCAATTCATGAAAGATCTGTGACTTGAGTTTTGCATCCTCCGACACCGCCTCGATCACCAGATCGACATCCTTGAGACCGACCAGACCGGCCGAGCTCGTTATGAGCAACATCTTCTCCTCCAGTTGCTCCGCGCTCATTTTGCCCTTGTCGACCCGCGCTTGATAGATCGCTCGTACGGAGTCGACACCCCGTTTCGCCAAGGTTTCATTCACATCGGCCAGCACGACCGGCAGTCCTGCGTAGCTCACCACTTCCGCGATCTGCGCTCCCATCGTCCCTGCGCCGACGACCCCGACTTTATAGATGTACATGTCCTGCCTCCGGCTCTTCGACCACCCGTATTACATCTAGGCTCGACAGGTGTGGGTCACACCTGCTCTAAGACCATTGCCGCTCCTTGTCCGCCGCCTACGCACATCGTCACGGCGCCCAACGCCGCGCCGCGCCGCCGCATTTCATGTAAGACTGTGATGACGAGCCGTGTGCCAGTCATTCCGACCGGATGGCCCAACGCGATGGCCCCGCCGTTGACGTTGATGAGTTCTCGTTTAAGTCCTAACAGCCGTTCGACGGCAAGGTACTGTGCCGCAAATGCTTCATTCACTTCGATCAGTTCGAGGTCCGCCACCCGGAGGCCAGCTCGTTTGAGTGCCGCCGGAATGGCCTCTACCGGCCCAATGCCCATGCGGGCCGGGTCCACTCCCACGAAGGCATAGCTTCTTACGCGGCCAAGCGGACGCAGGCCCAGATCCCGCGCTCGTTCGGCCGACATGACGATCGAAGCGGCAGCCCCGTCGTTGAGTGGGCAACTGTTCCCAGCCGTGACGGTTCCGTCCTCCTTAAAGAGCGGCGGATACAGGGCCAACTGGGGCTCGGTCAGGCCGATGTTTGGGCCTTCATCCTGTGTCACCACGAGCGGCGGAACTTCGCGTCCTGCCACCGACTTGGAGACGGTGACGGGCACGAGCTCCTCTTTCAGCCGGCCTTCTCTCACGGCCTTAAACGCGCGGTGATGACTGTCCACCGCAAATCCGTCCTGCTCCGCTCGACTGATTCCAAACTCCTCTGCCAACGTCTCCGCAGTTCGGCCCATGAGCTGCCCACAGACAGGGTCCGTCAATCCTTCCCAGATACTGTCGATGAATTCAGCGTGCCGCAGCCGCTTGCCCCAGCGCATATCCCGCGAGAGATAGGGTGCACGGCTCATGTTCTCGACGCCGCCCACGATTTGCACATCGGCATCCTGGCTTTGGAGGTTCTGGTAAGCATTCACGAACGGTTGGAGGCCTGATGAGCAATTGCGTTGAACTGTATAGGCTGGAGTTTGGATAGGGAGGCCAGATTGGAGGGCAATGACGCGGGCGATGTTATAGGCATCGCTTGGCTGCCCTACACAGCCAAAGATCACTTCATCGATCACGGTCGGATCGATGCCGGTTTTCGCAATGACCTCGCGTACCACCAGTTCCCCAAGTTTCTGCGCCGGCACGTCCTTCAAGGCTCCGCCGTAGTTTCCGATCGGAGTCCGGATGCCGGCCACGATTACGAGATCTTTCATGGAAGCCTCTTTCACACCGTCTGATGGTGAGCCGCTTCGGCTTTCTTCGTACGGACGGCCTCGTCGCGCATCGTCCGCCGTAGAATCTTGCCGATGATTGTGCGTGGCAACTCCTGCCGGAATTCAACGGCTGCCGGAATTTTGTACAGTGCCAGCCATTTGGCACAGTGGCGGATTAATTCCTCTTCTGTGACGAACAATCCGGGTTTCGTCACGATGTACGCCTTCACGAGTTCTCCGTAGAGATGATCTGCGACTCCAACGACGGCTGCCTCAGAGACCGCCTTGTGTTGGAGCAACACCTCTTCAACCTCTCGCGGGTAGACGGTTTCCCCTCGGGATTTGATGATGTCTTTCTTGCGGTCGACGAAGAAGAAGTAGCCCTCGTCGTTCCTGCGTACGAGGTCGCCGGTGAACAGCCAACCGTCGCGTAAGACCGCCTGTGTGTCCTCTTCCTTGTTCCAGTATCCGCGCATGACCTGTGGGCCTTTCACGATCAATTCGCCTGCTTCACCGTTGGGAACGTCATGAAGCCCTGTGTCTGCGTCGACCACACGCGCGTCAGTATCTGGGAATGGGAGGCCCATCGTTCCTGATGGGTGTGTGCCCTCTAGAGGATTGCAATGCGTGGTCGGTCCTGCCTCACTCAGCCCATAGCCTTCCGCGATTCTCACACCGGTCGTCCGCTCAAACTCCTTTTGCACGTCCGCTGGCAGCGGGCTTGCACCACTTAGGCAGACTCGCAGAGAATGGAGATTGTAGCGCTCGACATGCGGGAACTCGGTGATCTTCGCGAACATCATCGGCACTCCCGAGAAAACGGTAGCGCGATATTTATGGATCGTTTTCACCACCTCGTCGGGATGAAAACGCGGAAGGAGGATGATCGGACAACCAGTCGCGATGGCCAAATTTTGGCAGGTGCTTTGGCCGTAACAGTGGAAGAAGGGGATCGCTCCCAGGAAGAGCTCTCGGCCATCTTGAAAATGAGGATCCCAGGCACGCCCTTGAAGTGTGTTCACGACCACGTTTCGGTGGGTCAACATCACGCCTTTCGGTATGCCGGTGGTCCCACCCGTGTATTGGAGCTGGGCGACGTCATCCGGCTGGACTCTCGGCAAACCGAAATCCTGACCCCCATTCGCTTCGGGAGTCTCGTTGATCAGCTCGAGGAGGTTGTAGATCGATGGTCCGGTGGGAGCAGAAATCCATCGCTTAGCCAGCCGAGCTTTGAGGGGATAGAGGAATTTCTTTAACGGAGGGAGGAAATCTCGAATACTGGTGATGATGATGCGCTTAGGAAGAGACGTTGCGGTCTGGACCGCCTGGATGCGGGGGTAGAACAGGTCAAGGGCTACGATGGTGTCGGTGCCGGAATCTATCACTTGGATCTGGAGCTCCCGTTCAACGTAGAGAGGATTGGTGGGAACGACAATGGCTCCGGCCTTCAGAGCGCCGTAGTACGCGATGACTGCCTGTGGGATGTTGGGGAGCATCAATGCGACTCGATCGCCTTGCCGCACACCGAGCCGACGCAGGGCGGCTGCCAGACGCGTCGTCAAATCATCGAGGTCGCGATAGGAGATGCAGGCGCCATAGAAGAGGAGCGCGGACGAGTCCGGCGCTCGTGCGGCTGAGTGAAGTAGAAGGTCCGGCACGGTCCATTCAGGGTAATTGACACTCGCGGGAACTCCGGCAGCATACCGGCTGATCCAAGGCCGTTTCATATGCTCCTCCGTGCATCCCGACTCGAATCGATGTTCAGACGCCTGCCATTCGTATTGTTAGGCGACCATCGTTCGCGCTTCGTTCTGTGCCGCCTGTCCGACAGTGGCTGGTCGTCGATGTTCGAGTCCCATCCAAAATCCCTCCAGGTAGTCTAGTACCGCCGTCATGCCTTGCTGAAAATCTTGCGCTTGCCGTGCCGCGAGCCTCTCAAGGTCAGGGCTACTGTTCATGGCCTGCACGGCTTGTTTCATGGCCTCCTCATGGTCTTTCTCCAGTTCCCGGTGAAACGTGAAATACGTCAGGTCCATGTGCGGGTGTCGTGTGGTTTTGAGATGCATCAGCCCGGGGATGAGATGATCCCACATCGTGATGGCCATGTTCTCAAGGCCGAATGAGGCCCCCAATGCCTTGGCATGATTATCGTCTCCGTAGAGCCGTTCCATCCCTTCAATGTAAGCGCGGGTTGATGGAAGCATCGGGTGAGTCATGGCGTCGTGAACATCGATGCCGAGGGATCGCAAAAAATCCCGGTACAACAGCTCGTGTCGCTGCCGGGTCTCTCCGTCACCCAACTCAGAGTACAGCACCTTTGTGAGCTCATCGGCGACCTGCTCGTCCTCCGTGTTCACGAGCTGGGACATCAGAATCCTTGGGAAAAATCGAGCGAAGTTATAGAACTCGATCGCAAATTCCGAGAGCTCTGTCTCGGCGAGATCTCCCGATCGAAAACGATCCAGGTAAGGATTGTTAATCGCTCCATGCCTCAAGACGAGTTCTCTCATTTCTTGGTGGAACGTCATGGCTGCCTCCATGAGTTTCTGATTGATGATAACGTTTTTATATTACAATTGCAATGGACATGGAATCAGAATTATGCGCCATTATATAGGGCGTATGGTTTTGCTCGCGCACATTATCTCTAGATAGAGCCTTGAAATGGCCATAACATAATAGTAATATCTAATCATGAAATATAGTATTTACATGATACAGGGCTTCTGCATGGCAAGGTGGAACGAGCTGGAGGCACCATGAAACAGGCCACCGGTTTTGATCACGTCACTCTCTGTGTTGACAATCTGGAGGCGGCGGAATTTCTGTTTGCCAAAATACTAGGCTTTGAAGTGATCTGGTCGGCGAGGGGCGTGGGGAGCGATATGTCGTCAATGGACACCGTCGTCGTGCAGCGTGGGACTGCCAAGGTTGCTCTCATGCAAGGTCGAGACAAGACGGGCAAATCCCAAATCAACCAATTTATAGAAAAGTACGGACAGGGTGTGCAGCATGTTGCCCTCGAAGTCGACAATATCGAGGACGCCTGTCGAGAATGGGAAGCACATGGGGTGAAGTTTAGCGGACCGGTGAAAGAGGGGAGGGACGGGTTTGGGCCACTCAAGCAACGCTTCACCTATCCCCTCTTCCCGCACAGTGGACTGTTCATTGAGCTGACTCAACGGCAGCATGGGGACGAAGCGGCGAGAACGTTTGTCCGAAGCACGGTGGAGTCCTTGTACAAGGATATCGAACGAGACCAAAATGCCGGGGTTGAGAAGACAATCATTGATTACGATTCATCCTCCGGGCCGAAACACAAGCAAAAGAAGTCACTGAAGAAGGCGTCTTGAGCAGTCCATGAACTCTGGTTAGGGACGGACCATGTATCTCACGAGAAGGGGAACAGTTCCCAATCAAGCGCATGTTGGGATTCCCAATGGGCTGTATGAAGAGGAACATGGGCGAAACGGCTTTGCTGGGTCGGTGTCCCATCTCTACCGAACGCATCCACCAACCGCGTGGATCGATATTGAGGGGAAGCTGAGACCACGGGCGTTCGCCTGCACACAGATTTCTGAAACCCTATTGTCCATCACCACGCAATCAGTGCGTATGCTGCAAAGCCAGGATGCAAGTCTCTACATTTCTTGGCAACGGGAGACGATGCCTCATTTTGTGCGCAACGCAGACGGAGACGAAGTCCATTTTGTGCATCAAGGGAGAGGGAGATTTGAGACCGATTATGGTGTTCTGTCCTATGAGCCAGGCGATTATGTGGTAATCCCCAAAGGGACGACCTATCGAATTCATGTCGATACCGGACCATCTTTTTCGCTGATTGTCGAGACACCCGTTCCGATGACGGTGCCGGATCGAGGCGCTCTCGGGCAACATGCGCTCTTCGATAAAGGTGTGCTGCTCGCCCCTGAACTAGAACCGGTGGAACCCGTAGGACCGGCCGGACGAACATGGGACGTGCATATTAAACATCAAGGCGAGTGGACGAGAGTTATCTACCCATTCTATCCCATGGATGTGGTTGGATGGAAAGGCGACCTTTGGGTGGCGAAGCTGAATGTGCGGGATTTTCGGCCAGTTGTCAGCCCCCGGTATCATCTGCCGCCGAGTGTCCATCAAACGTTTCAAGCCGGCGGGTGCCTGATCTCCACATTTGTTCCGAGGCCTTTAGAAAGCGACCCCGAGGCCTTACGGATCCCCTTTTACCATCGAAATACCGACTACGATGAAGTGCTTTTCTATCACGACGGAGAGTTTTTCAGCCGCTCAGGTATTCGACCGGGGATGCTCACGTTACATCCGCAGGGGATTCACCATGGACCACAACCACAGGCAGTCCACGCCAGCAAAACGAAGACGAGCACCAGCGAAGTGGCGGTGATGGTCGAGTCCAAGGCTCCCTTCACGGTCCAACCGGAGATGGACACGGTGGAAATCAAGGACTACGCACTGAGTTGGAGTCGTCCATGAAACTTGTCAGTTTTCGAGTCAGAACTCCTCTCGGTACGTTCACCAGGGTCGGAGCGATCCACGGTCAGCAGGTCGTGGACTTGAACATGGCCTATGTGCGTTGGTTGGCAGATCAACAGGAAACACAACCACAACGCTTGGCCAATGCACAGGTTCCACCGACGATGTTGGAGTTCCTCGAAGGAGGATCTTCCACGCTCGCGGCAGCACGCCGCGCGAAAGATTATGTGACCACACTGTCCTTATCAGTCAAAGGGCCATCCGGTGAGACGATCCTGTATTCGGTCACCGATGTTCAGCTCGCTACTCCTCTTCCCAATCCACCTTCGCTGCGGGATTTCATCGCCTTTGAAGACCATATCGCCGCGACGTCGAAGAAACGAGGACAGCCAATCCCACCGGAGTGGTACAAGGCTCCCGTTTACTACAAAGGGAACCATCGCACGATCATCGGGCCAGACGAGGCTCTGTCGTGGCCGTTGGATACGACGAAGTTGGACTATGAGCTGGAACTTGCCTGTGTTATCGGACGGCAGGGGCGAGACATCACTGAACGGCGAGCTGAAGACTACATCGCCGGTTACACGATCATGAACGACTTCAGTGCGCGGGATATTCAATTTCAAGAAATGGCCTGCCGTCTGGGGCCGGCGAAGGGCAAGGACTTCGCGACAGCGCTGGGTCCCTGTCTCGTCACTCCCGATGAAATTGCTGATCTGGGCACATTGACGATGATTGCGAAGGTGAATGGAGAAGAGTGGTCGCGAGGACGATTCGGAACGATCCACTGGTCCTTTGCTCAGATGATCGCGCATGTGTCGAGAGGCGAAACGATCTATCCGGGAGATGTCTTCGGTTCGGGAACAGTGGGAGGCGGATGTGGGTTGGAAATGGACCGTTACTTGAAGCCGGGCGACGTGGTGGAATTGGAAATCCAGCCGATCGGGGTTCTCAGAACCCAAGTGGTGAGTGCAACACAAGGGGGTGAAGATGCTCGTCAGCACGGTTGAGCAGGTTCTCGCAGAGGTGGTGGAACGGCATCGTGAGCTCTACGGAGGGTCGGCGATCGATGCAAAGCTGAGGACCATGATCCGCGCCGGTGCCCACACCAATCTGACCGAGGAGGATGTCCTGCATATTCTGCGTTCGTCCCGATCCGTCTTTTTCGATACCCACGTGGAGGTCGTGTCAGGTCATCACACGGCCACGTATCTGCGGTTCGATTCGATTGCGCACTTCCCAGAATTGGTCAGGCAGTTGGCTGGAGATATGGCGGCTTGGATCAGACAGGCGTTTCAACAGCATCCGATCACGGGTCTCGTGGCGACCAGCTCAGCCGCGGAGCGACTCGCGGAAGAAATCGTGGCAACGCTTCGAGATACGATGCGAGTAAGCGTGGCGTTGACGCCATACAGCTGCGAGACGGGTCGGATTGGAACGGACATTGCGGTCGGCGCCATCAAAGGCGGTGAACGTTTTGTGGCCCTCAACGATGTCACGACACGCGGCAATTGTGTCAGCAAACTCGGCCAAGTGATCACAGACAATGGAGGGTTATTGGCAGGGATGATGGTCTTCGCCCGCCGTGACAGCGGTCAGTTCCCATTGGTAAACGAATTAATCGAACGGCATCCCTTCTACTATACGACCGATCTCGACATGCCCCAATGGGAGCCAGTGCACTGCCCTCTGTGCAGAGCACACAAGCCCTTGCTGTCGTGGAAGAACATGCCCGCTTTGTGAGCCAGCGACGTGGAGGTTGTCATGGATGTTGCTGTCATCGCCAAAGAGATCAAGCGAGACGATCTACGCCAGATGTACTACTACCTCCGCCTCACCAGGGCAGTGGAGGACCGCATCACGGCGCTCTACCGACAGGGACGTATCGTCGGCGGAGTCTATACCAGCCACGGAATGGAGGCGATCGCTGTCGGGTATGCCTCTGCGTTGGAGCGCGACGATGTCATCGCTCCCTTTCACCGAGACCTAGGCGCCTTCCTCATTCGAGGGTTTACGACCGGCGAGATTCTCGCCCAGTATCTTGGAAAGCGGACCGGCCCGAGCAAAGGGAAAGACGGTAACGTTCACATGGGAGACCTCAGGCGAGGCGTCTTCGGATTTGTCAGCCATCTGGCGGACAATCTGCCGGTGGCGACCGGTGCGGCGCTGGCGTTCAAGATGAGAGGGGAATCTCGCGTCGCGTTCACGGGAACGGGGGATGGAGGAACCAGCCGGGGCGATTTCCATGAGGCGATGAACTTTGCAGCGGTGCGGAGGCTCCCCGTCGTCTTTTTCTGTAACAACAACCAATACGCGTACTCGACACCGCTCCGTCTACAGATGGCGATTCCGAATGTCGTGGATCGAGCAAAGGCCTATGGCATGCCGGGCGAAATTGTGGACGGCAACGATGTGGCCGAAGTCTATCTGGCGGCAAAACGCGCGATTGCGAGGGCCCGTGCAGGGGAAGGGCCAACCTTTCTCGAGTTCAAGACGATGCGGATGCACGGCCATTCCGAACATGACCCGGCCAAATACGTTCCGCGTGAGCTGCTGGAGGAGTGGAAGAAGAAAGATCCGATCCTCAAAGCTGAGCAACTGCTCAAACAGCTCGGGTATGGTGAGGAGGCGTATTTCCAGGAGGTCGCCGAACGGGCAAAGAAAGAAGTCGAGGCCGGTCTTGAATTTGCCGAGCAGAGCCCTCTGCCAGAAGGGCCGGAAGTGTTGGAGGGAGTCTATGCGGAGAGCGCCGGCAGCTATTAGTTGACGACGCGAAGCTTCTTCGGAAGGAGCGATTCCATGGCGACTGACACGATGCAGAACCAGCAGGAAGTCACGTACCTGGAGGCGATTTCACAAGCCTTGGACGAGGAAATGGCTCGAGATGAGCGGGTGTTCTTGATGGGCGAAGATATCGGGACATACGGCGGCGCCTTCAAGATCACCGAAGGCTTTCTCCGAAAATACGGTGAGTGGCGGGTGCTGGATACGCCGCTTGCCGAGTCCGGAATCGTTGGCGCGGCGATTGGCGCAGCCATGATGGGGTTGCGTCCGGTCGTGGAGATGCAGTTCGCAGATTTCATTTCCTGTGCCTTCGACCAGATCACCGAGGTAGCGGCCAAGAATCATTATCGGTGGGGAGCCGCGGTGCCCATGGTTATCCGCGCACCGTTCGGAGGTGGCGTGCACGGCGGGCCGTTCCATTCTGAATGTCCCGAAGGCTGGTTCTTTCACTCCCCAGGACTCAAGTTGGTCGCCCCGTCCACGCCATACGACGCCAAGGGGCTCCTCAAGGCGGCGATTCGGGACCCCAACCCGGTGATCTACTTTGAGCACAAATTTCTCTACCGACGCATTAAATCTCTCTTGTCTCAAGAAGACTTCATTGTCCCGCTTGGAAAGGCCGACGTGAAGCGGGTTGGCAACGATATCTCGGTCATCACCTACGGCGCCATGGTGCATCTGGCGCTCGAAGCCGCCCAGACATTGGCGAACGAAGGGATCGATCTGGAAGTGGTCGACTTACGTACGTTGATCCCGCTCGACAAGGAGACGATTTATTCGTCCGTGCGCAAAACCAGCAAAGCCATTCTTCTGCATGAGGATAACAAAACCGGCGGCATCGGGGCCGAGATCGCTGCGCGGCTCGCGGAAGACTGTTTCGACTGCTTGGACGGGCCGATTCTTCGTGTCGCGCCGCCGGACACGCCGGTGCCGTTCAGCACGCCGCTGGAGGAGTTTTTCCTCCCGAAAACGAGCGACATCATTGCCGCGGCGCGAAAATTGGCAGCGTATTAAAAAGGACTGAGTGATGAGGGCTGAGAACCAAAGAACCTCGCATTTGCAAGATGCCCATCTCATCACTCAGCACTTGAATATGGCTACCGAGATCATCATGCCCCAGCTTGGAGAAAGCATCGCCGAAGGGACGGTCGTGAAATGGCTCGTTCCGGTCGGAGGGACGATTCAAAAAGACGAGTCGCTCTTGGAAGTGGAAACGGAGAAAGTCACCTTGGAAATTCCCTCGCCTGCCACAGGCTCGGTGAATGAGATCATCGTTCATGAGGGGGAGACCGTCCCTGTCGGAACCTTGCTGGCGCGCATCGATAGCGCTCCACCTTCGGAAATCATTAGTCGGGTCGGCGGGGTGGTCCTCCGCCCTATGGAACCAGCTTCAACAGGCGAACAACATCATTCTCCAGCTGTCCGGCAGATGGCGAAGGAACATGGAATCGATCTTTCGCAGGTGAAGGGAACCGGGGTTGGCGGCCGGGTGACCAAAAAGGATGTCCTTGACTTTATTGCACAGAGCGGAGCTCGGGCCAACGTCGCCGCTACAGGCGGCGAGCCGTCTATGGGCGAGGAGCTTCTGCCCATCACGCAGATGCGCAGAACCATCGCGGACCGTATGGTCAAAAGCAAGCAGACCTCAGCCCATGTCACCACCTTTTTTGAGGCTGACTTTTCGCGCATCGCCAAATTCCGGGAGGGCCGAAACCTTACGTATCTGCCGTTTGTCATCCGAGCCACGACCAAAGCCATTAGAGATCTCCCAATCGTGAACTCGTCATGGGGCGAGCAGGGAATCGTCATCAAGAAAGATATCCACATCGGCATCGCCACGGCGCTCGAGGACGGACTCTTGGTGCCGGTGGTTCAGCATGCCGATCGAAAAGGACTGACACAACTAGCAAAGGAGATCGCGGATCTTGCCGAGCGGGCCAGGTCCAAGAAGTTGAATCCAGAAGCGGTTCAAGGCGGAACGTTCACGATCACGAACCATGGTGGGTTCGGCAGCTTGTTCAGCACCCCAATCATTCATCAGCCGCAGATCGCCATTCTGGGCGTCGGCGCCATTCAGAAACGAGCTGTCGTCATTGACGACGCGATTGCCATTCGACCGATGGGCTACCTCAGCTTCTCGTTCGACCATCGGGTTATTGACGGGGCAACGGCGGATCAATTCATGGCCAAAATAAGACACTATCTCGAACAGAGTCATTGGGAGCAGATCCTGTGAACCGGACATCACGTGCGGTCATCGTCAGCGCTGTGCGGACGCCGATGGGCAGTTTCAACGGCGTGTTCAGCCAGGTGCCGGCGACGAAATTAGGCAGTCTTGTCATCGCCGAAGCATTGAAGCGGGTCCATTTGCCACCGGATCGTGTGGACCAGGTCTATATGGGCTGTGTCCTTAGCGCCGGCCTGGGGCAAGCCCCAGCCCGACAGGCATCGATCGGAGCCGGCATCCCGAACTCAATCGGGGCCACGACCGTGAACAAAGTATGCGGGTCTAGCATCCAGACGGTGATCATGGCGTCCCAGGCCATTGCACTCAGAGAAGCGAGTATCGTTGTGGCTGGTGGAATGGAAAACATGACCCGCGCGCCGTATTTACTGGAGAAAGCGCGACAAGGCTATCGGCTGGGGCATGCCGAATTGCTCGACAGTCTCGTCAAAGACGGGCTGTGGGACGTCTATAATAATTTCCATATGGGCAACGGGGGTGAATTGTGTGCCGCCAAGTATCGATTGACGAGAAGGGAACTGGACGATTTCGCACTCGAGAGCTATCGACGTGCGCGCGAGGCGATAGCAACTGGAATCTTTAAACAGGAAGTGGTGCCCATTGAAGTACCGCAGCGCAAGGGGGCCGCGGTGACGGTTTCGGAAGACGAGGAACCGAATCGAGTGGATCTCAGTAGGATGCGTGAGCTGAAGCCGGTATTTCAGGACAACGGCGTTCTGACAGTGGGTAATTCCCCTTCCTGTAACGATGGTGCCGCGGCGCTGATCGTCATGGCGGAAGAGGAGGCGACGCACCTCGGACTCGCTCCAATGGCTCGCATTGTCGGCTACGCTGGAGCTGCGCTGGCGCCGGAATGGTTTACGATTGCCCCGATTGAAGCAATCAAGCGGGTGCTGAAGAAAACCGGCTTGACGATCGGGGACATCGACTTGTTCGAAATCAACGAGGCGTTTTCGGCTGTCTCGCTTGCGATCAACCGGGAATTGGGACTCGACGAGAAGAAGGTCAACGTGAACGGTGGAGCGGTCGCGCTCGGCCATCCCATTGGCGCAACCGGAGCCCGCATGCTTACGACACTGCTCCATGCCATGGGCGCACGGGGGGCAAGGAGGGGATTAGCCAGCCTCTGCATCGGTGGAGGAGAAGCGTTGGCAATGGTCATAGAGCGGGAGTAAAACAAGAATATGAAGCTCGACGATATCAAGACGATCGGCGTGGTCGGGGCCGGCCAGATGGGCCGCGGCATCAGTCAGGTCTGTGCGACCGTCGGCTATGAAGTTCTCCTTGTAGACGTCGCTGAACCACCACTAACGGAAGCTATATCCAAGATCCGCGTGGGACTGCAACGCGCCGTTGAGCGCGGCAGTCTTACCGGTCATCAGGCCGGAGAGGTCTTGGCGCTCGTCCGTCCGCTGGGGCAGCTTGACCGCTTGCGAGATGTGCAGATGGTCATCGAAGCGGTTCCCGAAGATCTTGCAGTGAAGCAGGAACTCTTCACCCAATTGAATCGGATCTGCGCACCACAGGTGGTGTTCGCGAGCAATACCTCATCCATTTCAATCACGAAGTTGGGAGCTGCCTCCGGCCGGCCTGACCGTGTCGTCGGCCTACATTTCATGAATCCTGCCCCTGTGATGAAGCTCGTAGAAGTCGTTCGCGGACTGGAAACATCCGAACGAACGACGCACCTCGTACTCGACTTGGCAAAACGCCTTGGGAAGACATCGGTCGTGGCCAAAGATGTGCCGGGGTTTATCGTGAACCGTGTCCTGATTCCCATGATCAATGAAGCTGTTTTCGCATTGGAGGAAGGCGTTGCATCCGCTGAGGACATCGATTTGGCAATGACGACAGGCGCCAATCATCCTGTGGGACCATTGGCCCTTGCGGACCGCATCGGCTTGGATACAGTCCTAGCCATCTGCGATGTCCTGTATCAGGACTTGGGGGATCCCAAGTTTCGCGCGTGCCCTTTACTGCGCCGGTATGTCGAAGCCGGGTGGCTGGGGCGGAAGAGTGGCCGCGGGTTCTACGTTTACGAAGGGAGGAACGAACGGCAGGAAACGATACGCAGTCAGTCATGATCTTGGTCCCTGGTATCTCACCACGATCCGGAGCAGATCGATGCAAGAACGTAAACCGAGATTCACCTCCCTTTCAGGATTCGACACCAACCGTGTGTATACCCATAACGATCTGAAGGATTGGTCGCCGGACGAGGAGCTTGGAGCACCGGGCCAATTCCCATACACCCGAGGCGTCTATCCGACCATGTATCGTGGCCGGCTTTGGACGATGCGACAATTTGCCGGCTTCGGATCGGCGGAGGACACGAACCGCCGCTTCAACTATCTCCTCCAACATGGACAAAACGGCCTGAGCGTCGCATTCGACATGCCGACGCTGATGGGGATCGATGCAGATAACCCACTCGCTCACGGCGAGATCGGTCACTGCGGCGTTGCCATCTCGTCGCTCGATGACATGGAGCGATTGTTCGAGGGCATTCCGCTTGATCAGGTCACCACGTCGATGACGATCAACGGTCCGGCCGCCGCGATCTTCGCGATGTACCTCGCGGTTGCGGAGAAGCGCGGCATCCGTCCTGAACGATTAAATGGCACGTTGCAGAACGATATTCTCAAAGAATATATCGCGCAGAAAGAGTGGCTCTTTCCGCCGGAACCTTCGCTCCGTCTGATCACCGATACCATCGCCTACTGCGCCGAACATGTGCCCAAATGGCATCCGGTCAGTATCAGCGGGTATCACATCCGGGAAGCCGGTTCGACCGCGGTGCAGGAATTGGCCTTTACCCTGTACGACGGCCTGACCTATGTGGAGGCGGCGGTCAAAGCCGGGCTCCCTGTGGACCGGTTTGCGCCACAGCTCTCGTTCTTTTTCAATGCCCACAACGACTTCTTCGAAGAGATCGCCAAGTTCCGGGCAGCCCGCCGACTGTGGGCCCGTGAAATGACGGACCGGTATCAGCCCAACGATCCGCGCTCGGTGCAGCTCCGCTGTCACGCGCAGACCGCCGGCTGCTCGCTCGCAGCACAACAGCCCCTGAACAACGTGGTCCGGACGACGATTCAGGCCCTTGCGGCCGTCTTGGGCGGCACCCAGTCCCTCCATACCAACTCGATGGATGAAACACTCGCGCTGCCGACTGAGGGCTCGGTGAAACTGGCGCTCCGCACGCAGCAGATCATTGCGCAGGAGAGCGGAGTCACCAACAGCGTCGATCCTCTCGGTGGCTCCTATTTTGTCGAAACCCTCACGAATCGCCTCGAAGAGGCGGCACAGGATTACTTTCGGCAGTTGGACGACATGGGTGGCATGGTCAGAGCGATCGAGCGGGGATTCCCGCAGCGTGAAATCCTCGACGCCTCGCAACGGTACCAACGCGAGTTGGAGCGGAAAGAACGGATCGTCGTCGGCGTCAACGAGTACGTGGAATCGGAGGAACATCCGATCCCTATTCTCAAAATAGGGCAGGAAGTCGAGCGTGAACAAGTGGCACGTCTTTCGGACCTGCGCAAATGTCGCGATTCCTTCAAGATGGCCGGCACCGTCGAGGCGTTACAGGAAGCGGCTTCGTGCGGCGAGAACCTGATGCCGTATCTCATCGAGGCGGTGAAGGCCAAGGCGACGTTAGGAGAGATTTCTGCGGCATTGAAAGAAGTGTTTGGAACTTACAGGGAGCCGGTTGTCCTGTGAGAGCAGATGTCATCGGTCAATGGTTAGGATCTCGGTTCTCGACCGATGACCATTGCCTAAAGACCGTTGGTGTTGGTGTCTAGATGAAGCTCGGATCATTTGAAATTTATCCAGTGAGCGACGGCCGGTTTCGGTTGGACGGAGGGGCTATGTTCGGAGTGGTTCCGAAGGCGCTGTGGGAGAAATGTTGTCCCGCCGATGAGTTCAACCGAATCCCTCTCAGCCTCACGGCTCTGCTGATCCGAGCGAACGGCAAAAACATCCTGGTTGATACTGGGCTGGGGCCTAAGGAAGACGAGAAGTTTCACCGCATGTTCGTCGTTGAGCGAACACCGACCATTCTAGAGTCATTGAAGCAGTTGGGGCTGGGACCCGATGATATTCATCTGGTGATCAACACGCATCTGCATTTTGACCATGCCGGGGGAAATACAATGAGGGGGGAGAATGGGAGCATCCGGCCGACCTTCCCCAAGGCGCGCTACCTCGTTCAACACGGCGAGTTTGAAGACGCTGCTCAGGCCAATGAACGGACAAGAACCAGCTATCGCCGTGACAACTTTACCCCGATCGACCACATCAATCAGTGGGAATTCCTGCACGGCGATACGGAACTCGTTCCAGGTGTGACTGCGGTCGTCACCGCCGGCCATACGCGCTACCATCAGAGCGTCAAGATTGAATCGGAAGGAAAGATCGCCTTTTTTCTCGGGGACTTGATTCCAACCGTATCGCATCTGCCGCTTCCCTACATCATGGGTTACGATCTTTTCCCCATCCAGACCCTGGAAACGAAACGATGGGTGTTAGATCGGGCCTTCGAAGAGCGATGGCTGTTGCTCTTCGAGCATGATCCACTGGTTCAGGCCGGGTATGTTCGGAAGGATCAGGAAGGCAAATATTTTCTTCGCGAGGTGGAGGTATGGTAGTAGCGAGTATTCCTCTTCGCATTCTGATCGGCAAAGTTGGTCTCGACGGCCATGACCGGGGTGTGAAACTCATCGCGCGCGCATTACGGGATGCCGGGATGGAAGTCATCTATACCGGGCTGCATCAGACGCCGGAACAAGTCGTCAGTACGGCGATCCAAGAGGATGTGGATGCGATCGGCCTGAGCATCCTTTCCGGCGCGCACAATACACTGTTCCGACGCATCCTCGAACTCCTCAAAGAACAGGATGCTGAGGACATTGTCCTGTTTGGCGGCGGCATCATTCCCGATGCAGACGTTCCAACACTCACAGCGGCCGGTGTGAAGGCCCTGTTCAGACCGGGAGCGTCCATGGAGGAGATCGTGAAGTTCGTCAAGGGGCTCAAACGACAAGAGTGAGGCGCCATGCGTACGTTGACGACTTCAGTGGTTGCCACGTCCAAGGAATTCACGGCGAATCGTGTGCACTATGAAGGCTTGGTGGCCGATCTCCAGAAACATCTTGCTCTCGTTCGACCTGGTGGGCCACCGGAAGCCGTCGCGCTTCATCAACAACGGGGCAAACTGACTCCCCGTGAGCGGATCGCGAAGTTGCTCGATCCGGACGCGCCTTGGCTGGAACTCAGTCCCCTGGCGGCATCCGGTATGTACGACGATCATATCTCGGCTGCCGGTCTGATCACCGGCATCGGTTATGTGTCAGGACGGCCTTGTGTTATTGCCGCCAACGACGCGACAGTCAAAGGCGGGACCTACTTCCCCATGACGATTAAGAAACATCTCCGGGCTCAAGAGATCGCCTTGGAAAATCGACTGCCCGCGATCTACCTCGTGGATTCCGGCGGCGTGTTCCTGCCGATGCAAGCCGATGTCTTTGCCGACAAGGAACACTTCGGACGGATCTTCTACAACCAGGCGCGCATGTCTGCCCTCGGCATTCCACAAATTGCTGTCGTCATGGGGATGTGTACCGCGGGTGGCGCCTATGTACCGGCCATGTGCGATGAAAACGTGATCGTGAAAGGGACTGGTACCATTTATCTGGCGGGGCCGCCGCTGGTCAAAGCAGCAACCGGCGAAGACGTCACCGCAGAAGACCTCGGCGGCGCCGATCTCCACACCAGGCTCTCCGGCGTGAGCGATCACCTCGCAGACGATGACCACGAGGCGCTCGAGAACTGCCGGTCGATCGTTGAGACGCTGCCTCGACAGCCGGTCTTTCGACGACCGGCGCCGATCGAGGAGCCGCGTTATCCGTCCGACGAACTCTATGGACTCATTCCGAGCAATCCGCGGCAGACCTTCGAGGTCCGTGAAGTGATTGCTCGCTTAGTAGACGGCAGTCAATTCCATGAGTTTAAGGCTCGGTACGGACAGACCCTTACATGCGGCTTTGCCCGCTGGATGGGGCATCAAGTCGGCCTCGTTGCGAACAACGGCGTGCTCTTCTCCGAAGCCGCCTTAAAAGGTGCGCACTTCGTCCAACTCTGCGCCCAGAGGCGACTACCACTCGTGTTTCTCCAGAACATAACCGGCTTTATGGTCGGGAAAGCCTATGAGTCGCGGGGAATCATCAAGGATGGTGCCAAGATGGTGCAAGCGGTGGCGACCGCCGACGTCCCAAAGTTCACGATTGTCATAGGCGCTTCTCATGGCGCCGGCAATTACGCGATGTGCGGCCGGGCCTACGGACCGCGCTTTCTCTTCTTGTGGCCCAACGCTCGGACCTCGGTGATGGGGGCGCAACAGGCGGCGCAGGTCATCTTAACGGTGAAACAGCAGCAACGAGCCCGTGACAAGGCTGCCTTGTCCAGTGACGAGCAGCGGAGGATTGGGGACTCCATACGGGCGCAGTATGAGCGGGAAAGCAGTCCCTATTTCAGTACGGCTCGACTTTGGGATGATGGGATTATCGACCCGGTGGAGACGCGGAAGATTCTCGGCCTGTGTTTGGACGTTGCAATGAGAACGCCGGTCTCTGTGTCGCACCCGCCGGTCTTCCGCATGTGAGGCGCCGATGAAGAAGTCTACGTCGATCCTCGTTGAGTCGAATAAAGGTTGGGCACGTGTGACCTTGAATCGTCCCGAGCGACGGAACGCGTTCGATGCGCTCATGGTGGAGGAGATCTGTAAGGCCTTCGAGACATTGGGACAGGATCATTCGGTGCGGACAATCGTCTTGACCGGTAGCGGCTCGACCTTTTGTGCCGGCGCAGACATCAATTGGTTGGGATCGGGCGGCATAGTATCGGTCTCTCAGGCGCAGAAGGATGCCGAATGGCTCATGATGATGTTCCGTACCATCGATGAATGTCCTTGCCCGGTGATCGGACGCATTCAGGGTGCCGCCTTCGGAGGCGGAGTCGGATTGGTCGCAGCCTGCGACATCGTTGTTGCGGCCGAGAACACGACCTTCGCCCTCAGTGAGGTTCGCTTGGGGATGGTGCCGGGAGTGATTGCGCCTCTCCTGCTTCGGAAGATCGGAGATTCCTTCCTGAGAAGGTTTTGCTTAACCGGCGAAGTATTTTCCGCCTCTGCCGCGAAACAGTACAATCTCGTTCACGACGTGGTGGAGATGGACAGGCTCGACTCCCGCACCGGTGAGTTGGTTTATGCGGTCATAAACCTTGCACCGCAAGCGGTACGAGACACCAAAACCCTACTCCGACGACTTTACACAGCTTCCGATGATGAGCGGTGGAGTGACGGCGTTGAAGCCAACGCCCAGGCTCGTCTTTCGGCTGAGGCACAAGAAGGATTCCGGGCTTTTCTTGAAAGGCGCCCCCCTATCTGGACGGCACTGTCAGAGAACCGGGGCAAGAAATCCTCACAAGGGGAACTGCACGATGTTGCTGAGCGAAGGACATAGTACGGGTTCAAGACCGATCCGGATCATCGAAGTCGGTCCACGGGACGGGCTGCAGAATGAGACGGATATCGTCTCGACAGAGGCCAAGGTATCGTTTGTGAATGCTCTGTCCGGGACCGGCGTGGCGGAGATCGAAGCGGGATCGTTCGTGTCGCCTCGCGCTATTCCGCAACTGGCGGATTCCGACGAGGTATTTCAGAGGATTGAGAGACGGCCCGGCGTCATCTACTCGGCGCTGGTACCAAACGAACGAGGATTGGAACGGGCAAGGGCGGCAGCGGTAACTAAGATTTCAATCTTTACGGCGGCCTCTGAAACGTTCACGCGACGGAATATCAACTGCACGATTCGCGAGTCGATCGAACGGTTCAAGCCGGTGGCGTTTGGGGCGAAACGGGATGGCATGACCCTGCGTGGGTATGTTTCGACCGTGACCCACTGTCCCTTTGAGGGTGCCATCCAGCCGTCGCAGGTTCTGGACGTGATGCGGCAGTTACTCGATCTCGGAGTAGACGAAATCTCCCTCGGGGACACGGTTGGAAAAGCCGCTCCTCGCGACATTCGGAGGCTGTTGGATGAAATAGTGTCGCGCATGGATCGGAGTTGTCTTTCGCTTCACTTCCACGACACCTGCGGCATGGCTGTGGCCAATGTCCTGACTGCGTGGACAGAGTATGGCATCGAGGCGTTTGACACGGCTGCCGGAGGGCTGGGCGGTTGCCCTTATGCTCCTGGCGCGTCTGGAAACGTCGCCACCGAAGACGTGGTCTATGCGTTGAAAGCATCCGGAGCATTTCTTTCCGTGGATGAGCGGAAGGTCATTGCGGCAGCGGGCGAGATCGGCAAGGTTCTGAACCGCCAACTGTCGTCTCGCCTGTCGCATGTGCAGACAGAACAAACCGCGTACGAGGGTGTGGCATGAAGTATCCCGGCCCGTACCTGTCCCAGCATGATATCCACGGCGTGGCGGCCTTGGTCGAGCAGGTTAGAGCTGGAAACATCCGAGCCGTATCACGCCTGATTACTTTGTTGGAGAACCACCTAGAAGACAGAACGCTGCTACGTCTCCTAATCAGCTCGTCGGAAAGAGCGACAGTGATTGGGGTGACGGGATATCCCGGAGCTGGAAAGAGTACGGTTGTTGACCGCTTAGTGAGTCTCTATCGGCGGAGCGCTTTAAAGGTCGGCGTTCTGGCGGTTGATATCAGTAGCCCCGTTACAGGCGGCGCACTGCTGGGTGACCGCATCAGGATGCAGGAACATGTGCTGGATCATGGGGTCTATATCAGGAGCATGGCCACTCGCGGACATCATGGAGGACTTGCCCCAGCGACCGGCGATGCAGCGCTGGTATTGGAAGCAGCCGGATACGAGGTGATCCTGATTGAAACCATAGGAGTCGGCCAGAATGAAGTGGACATCGTCAATCTCGCGCGCACTGTGGTGGCGGTGGTTGCGCCTGGTCTGGGTGACGAAGTTCAAGCCATGAAGGCTGGATTATTGGAAGTCGCTCACATCGTTATCGTCAACAAAGGGGATCTTCCTGGTGCGGATAACACCTTGCGGGATTTGCGAGAGTGGTGTCCGAATGTCCTGCGTACGGTGGCTATGACAGGTGAGGGGATTCCGGAGCTCGCTGGCGCGATCACCGAGCATCAACAGTCTCACGGTGTTACCCATATCGGTGAAACTCGGAACTGCTAGCGCTCGGCTCAAGCAAAGCTTGGTAGAGAGGATATATGCCGCATCAATTATTGACGATTTCTCACCATGTCGCACGGGTCACCCTCCATAATCCGCCGGCTAACGTGCTGAATCTTTCCGTGCTCAAGGAGCTCGACCTCGTCCTGAATGAGTTGGAGGAAGACGAGTACGTCCGAGTGGTGATTATGACTGGTACGGGACGATTTTTCTGCGCAGGAGCCGACATCAACGAACTGGCCCATCTCAATACAGTGCACGGAGGTTCGGAGTTTGCTGTTCATGGGCAGTCGCTTCTTAACCGCATTGAGCGGTCAGACAAACCGGTTCTTGCCGCGCTCAACGGAACGTGTGTCGGCGGTGGTCTCGAACTTGCTCTGGCCTGCCACATTCGGGTGGCGGCCGCAGGCGTCATGCTGGCGTTGCCAGAAATCAAACTCGGTCTCATTCCCGGCTTCGGAGGAACCCAACGATTGCCACGAATCGTTGGGCCTTCCAAAGCAGCTGAGATGATCTTGACGGGTGAAAGCCTCTCCGCTGAGGAAGCGCTACGAATCGGTTTGCTGAGTCGAGTGGTGCCGCAGCATGAATTGATCACACAGGTTGAAGCCATCGCGGCTTCGATTATTACGCATGGGAAAACTGCTGTCGAAGCAGCGCTTCATGCGATCAGGGGAGGAATCGACATCCCCCTGTCGGAGGGCTTGGCCAGGGAGGCGGAATTATTCGGCAGATTATGTGTCACTCATGACAAGCAAGAAGCCGTGCAGGCATTTTTAGAAAAGCGGCAGCCGAAATTGGCCGAAACGGAGGCATGAATTCCTGAGGCGTCAAACGTGAGGGATAAAGGGATGGCTTAGATCGGAAAGGAGTGGCCGATGCTTGCCGATCGCCTCGCTCGATATTGCCAGTCTTTGCGTTACGGCGATTTACCGGATGCGGTTGTGCACGAAGTCAAACGGCGCGTGCTCGACAGCCTTGGCTGCGCACTCGGCGCATGGAACGCACCACCCTGCCGGGTCGCCCGCCTGATTGCGCAGACCGTCAAGGTGCCGCAGGGTGCCACACTGTGGGGTACCGCTCACAAGACGCTTCCGGACCTCGTCTCCTTCGCCAACGGTGGGATGGTCCGGTATCTCGATTTCAATGACACCTATCTTTCCAAAGAGCCGGCGCACCCTTCCGATAATATTCCGGCCATAGTCGCCGTCGGCGAGGCCATTTATGCGTCAGGCAAGCAGGTAATTGAAGCCATTGCGCTTGCCTATGAAATTCAATGCCGTTTCTGCGATGCCGCAGCGCTTCGTCCCCGCGGTTGGGACCATGTGACCTACGGCTCCTTTTCTTCTGCCCTCGGTGCCGCCAAGCTCATGAAGCTTTCAAAGATGAAGACGGTACAGGCAATCAATCTGGCCGGCATTGCGAATATAGCCCTTAGACAGACGCGGGTCGGGGATCTGTCCATGTGGAAGGCCTGTGCGTTCTCGAACGCGGCCCGCAACGGCGTGTTTGCCGTCATGCTGGCACAGCTTGGTATGACGGGGCCATCGCCTATCTTCGAAGGTGAAAAGGGCTTCATGAAACTTGTTTCGGGACCCTTCGATCTGGCGGCGTTGGGAGGAGAAAGGGGACAGCCGTCTGCGACCGGCGAGTTCAAGATCCTGGACACCTATATTAAGCATTATCCAGTTGAGTATCACGCGCAGACTGCGGTCGAGGCGGCCGTGGCACTTCGCAATGAACTCATTGAGGCCGAAGGAGCCCGTGCCATTGATCGTGTGACGGATGTTGAGATTGGAAGCTATGACGTGGCCATCGAAATCATCGGACGCGATCCCGAAAAATGGCAGCCGACGACAAGGGAAACGGCTGACCATAGTTTCCCCTATTGCGTCGCGGCGGCGCTGCTCGACGGCCGCATGACGCTACAGTCGTTCGGTCTGAAACGATTGCACGATCCGAACTTACGGGATCTGATGAAGAAGATCCGCGTCGTGCAGCAGCCCGAATTCGTGGGATGCTATCCCAAGACCATGCCGACCAGGATCACAGTCAAGACTGAAACGGAGAAAACCTACATAAGTCAGGTCGATGTGCCGGTGGGACATCCAGGCAATCCGATGTCGGATCGGGATCTGGAAGCAAAGGTTCGCCAGTTAGCCGCCGGACGACTTAGTCGCCCTCGCATCGACCGGCTTATCGAATTCGTGCGGAAGCTTGAGCAGGCCAAAGACATTGGCACACTTATGCCACTCTTGAGGGTCTGAGTTCAAAGGTCAAAGATGACGAACATGGACAAGGACCCAAAAACGCAGACAAAAACATCTCGTTTGCGCGAATTGTTGGCTTCACGGACCCTCGCCATTCCCGGAGCGTTTAACGCGCTGGTCGCGATGCAGATCGAACGGGCCGGCTACGAAATTGTGTATGTCTCAGGTGCCTCGATCTCCGCTTGCCGTGGAGTGCCGGACATCGGCCTTTTGACACTCAGTGACATGGCAGCTGAAGCGGGAAGGATTGCCCGTTCGGTATCGATCCCGACCATTGTTGATGCCGATACAGGATATGGCGGTCCACCATCCGTCGTCGAAGCAGTGAGGGTGTTCGAGGAGGCTGATCTTGCCGGCATGCAGATCGAAGATCAAGAAATGGCCAAGAAGTGCGGCCATCTTTCTGGGAAAAGTTTGGTACCTGTGGGCGACATGGCAGCCAAAATCGAGGCAGCTGTCCACGCTAAAAGAGATCGGGATTTCATGATCATTGCCCGCACCGACGCGCGCAGCGTGGAGGGGCTGGAGGCCGCCGTTCAACGTGCCGTGACTTATGTGGATGCTGGAGCGGACGCGCTGTTTCCTGAGGCTCTGGAGTCAGGCGATGAGTTCCGAACCTTCGCCCACGAAATGCAGAAGCGGGGAGTCACCGTTCCATTGATCGCCAACATGACGGAATTCGGGAAAACGCCTCTGTTGAGCGTGGCGGAATTCGAAAGGCTAGGGTATCGCGGGGTACTCTTTCCTGTGACGGCGTTACGGACGGCTCTGCGAGCCACCGGAGAGCTGTTGGCCGAATTGAAACTGTTTGGCTCTCAGAGGGACTGGCTTCACCATATGATGACGCGACAAGAACTGTACGATCTGCTCAGGTACACGGATTCTGCTGAGCACCGGGAAGGGAGGATGTATGAGCATCGTAATGAATGAGTCGCTCGCGACTGAGGTGAAGGGTCATCCTGCTTATAGCCCCGGCCTTGAAGGAGTGATCGCCGGAGAGTCAGCTCTCTGTCTCGTCGATGAAGGAGAAGCCGGTCTCCTCTATCGGGGTTATCCGATCCGCGAGTTGGCGGAGCACAGCACGTTTGAGGAGGTTGCCTATCTGCTGTTGTTCGGCCATCTGCCGAATCAAAAAGAGCTAATAGAGTTCTCAGCAGACCTCGTTGAAAACGCTGTCCTTCCTCGTCTGCTCGAAGTATTCCTCGGCGCGGTGCCTTCCAGCGCGCACCCGATGGATATTGTCCGAACGGGTGTTTCGCTGCTGGGCATGGTTGATCCGGATGCAGCCGATCACTCGCATGATGCGAACGTTCGGAAATCAGTTCGGCTGTTGGCGCAACTCCCACTAATGGTCGCGTCCTCTTATCGGCTTGTGAACGGCAAACCCCAGATTCGACCCCGTGAGGACCTAAGCTTCGCTGAAAACCTGCTCTATCTCCTCACCGGTCGGGTGGGAGATGACCAGGCAAAAGCCATGGCTCGCGTCCTTGGCGTCTCCCTCACGCTGTATGCCGAACACGAATTCAATGCGTCCACATTTGCCGCCCGCGTTACTGCGTCGACCATGACGGATCTGTACTCGGCCATTACCTCGGCAATCGGAGCGTTAAAGGGACCGCTCCATGGCGGGGCCAACGAAGCGGTGGCCGAAATGTTTCTCGATATCGGCAGCCGTGAACGGGCCGAAATATGGGTACGAGAGGCCCTCGAGAAGAAACGGCGGATCATGGGGTTCGGTCACCGCGTGCTCAAGAAAGGTGATGCTCGTTCAGTCATTATTCAACAGCACGCCGAATCGTTGAGCCGGATCTGCGGCGATCACCGGTGGTACGAAATTGCGACGACCGTCGACCATGTCATGGAGCAGGAGAAAGGCCTTCATCCCAACCTGGATTTCTATACGGCGGTTGCCTATCTCCTGATGGCAATTCCTCGTGCCCTTTACACGCCGTTGTTCGTCTGCTCGCGCATTACCGGATGGTGCGCCCATGTCATCGAACAACAGGATCACAACCGGTTGATGAGGCCACGTGCCCTCTACACGGGACCATCAAGGAGAGAATATGTCTCCATTAATTGGCGTACCTGACCACATCGCGCAGGCACGGAAAGTCGAAGGGCTCCGCTCTCCGCTTCCATGGAACTCGTTCGCGGACTTCTTCAAGTCCCGCGTCTATGATCACGCCTTGGTCAACCAGACGTTTTTGACCTATTGCGACGATGATCTGGCTGTCCGTTATACCTACAGTTATGCGGAGTTCGGGACAGTCGTCCAACTGACCGCTGCTTTCCTCCATGATCAAGTAGGGATTCGGCGAGGGGACCGTCTGGCAACGATTCTCTTCAATCATGATGTCACCGTCGTGCTGTACTTTGCAGCGTGGATATTGGGTGTCACGATCGTCCCGATCAACGCCGAAGAGTCCACGGATAAGAAACGCTATATCCTGGAACATTCCGAAGCGTCAGCCGTCTGTTGTTGGCACAGCCTTCTTGAAGAAATGAAGGGCCTTCGACGTGAACTCCCGGCCTTACGCTATGTGATTGCGCTGAATGATGAAGGCTTCGTCGAAGGCCCGAAGCATAGGGCGAAATCCAAGATAGGGGCGTTCCCCTCTTCCATGGACACGGCATCTCGCATGCCTGGTCTCAATGACGAAGCGCTCATCGTCTATACATCAGGGACCACTGGTCCGCCCAAAGGGGTGGTCCTCACCGTGGAAAATTTGCTCCTTGATGCCGACGCGATCACCGACTGGCATCAGTTTGGGACAGACGACCGATTGATGTGCGTGCTTCCGATTCATCACGTCAATGGGATGGTCGTTACCCTGATGACACCGTTTTATTGCAAGGGCAGCATCGTTTTGAATCGCAAATTTAAGAGCGCCACATTCTGGCGGAGGCTACACGAAGAACAGGTAACCTGTGTCAGCGTCGTCCCAACTCTACTCGAATTTCTCCTCGATGCAAACGAAGATGTGGCTGTCTATGAGCTGGACAGTTTCGGCGGATTCATTTGTGGTGCAGGCCCCCTTCTCAAAGACACCGCGATGCGGTTCGAAGACCGGTTCGGGTTTCCGATTCGCCACGGCTACGGCTTGTCCGAAACGACCTGTTATTCCTGTTTTTTGCCAAATGAACTCTCGCGCGATGAGCATCGCCACTGGATCAGAGACTACGAGGTCCCTTCCATCGGAGTCCCCCTGCGACATAACGAAATGGCGATTCTAAGCAATGATGGACATCCGTTGCCGGAAAGGGCGAGGGGAGAAATTTGCATCCGGGGAGGGACCGTGTGTGTCGGCTACTTCAAGCGGGACGATGCCAACGATGCGGCGTTTCAATGGGGCTGGTTCCGTTCCGGAGACGAGGGGTTCTACGTCCGGGATAAGCAGGGGCGACCATTTTTCTTCATTTCGGGTCGCCTCAAGGAATTGATTATTCGAGGCGGTGTCAATATTGCTCCGCTGGAAATCGATGAGGTGTTGAGGAATCATCCTCTCGTACGATTTGCAATGGCTGTTCCGTTCGAGCATCGTTACTACGGAGAAGAGATTGCCGCCTATGTGGTGCTACGAGACGGAGTCGCTCCGCCCACGGAAGCCGAATTACTTACCCACTGCCGTCGACGGCTTCCGTTCTCGAAATGTCCCAAGGTCTTTCTCTTTGGGCAAGGAGTCCCCTACACCTCAACCGGCAAACCCAAGCGCTTGGTGTTGAAAACCTCCCTTGCTTCCGCACTGGCGGCCTACCGTGATCATCAATTCAAGGATACAAAGCTGGCATAGCGGGTAGCAGTAGGTCACGGAATCAGAGGCGAGGTGCAAGCGCATCATGCCATTCACAATGTGATGAAACTAGACATTGCTGTCCAAGATAGCCGAGACCGGGTAGGAGCCCTGCCGCGGACGGTGGCCGTTGGCGTAGGACAGTGAGGAGCGGGCCGGGGCTTCGATGCCCAAGTGCACCAGCTTGCCCGCACAGCTCTTCAGTCCACCTTCGATTTCCCGCAGGGAGTGCGCCCGACCAAACTGGCAGAACAGCATGCCGACACACTGGCTCCAACTCGACAGCCCCTTGCTGCGGTACTCTGCTCCCGTCTCCTTGACGAGGCGTTCGAAGTCGGTGCGCGGGATGAGCTTGAGGATCTGACTGAACAGGCTGCATGATGCGTTCACGTTGGGTCTCCTTCGGTTGGGTGTAGGTGGGTTTGGCGATTCACCAACACCCTACACCTTGGGATGACCCAACGTCATAAGCTGTTTTGGACAAGAGTGATATTTTGTCATAGGAGGAGGCCAGGAGAACGGACTATTCGGTCAAATAAGCAGATTTGCATGACTTTTCGGGGGCACGGGCGGGCAGCTGCGATGGAGCACAAGAGAGGGCTGATTCTATACCACAGGAACTTCCAGGTACGCTCTTCAAATCACAATCCGCTCGACCTCATCGAGCGAGACCTGATCGGTGCGCCGATCATACAGGCCGGTCGTGCGGGCACTCTCGTGATTGGCCATCTGCTGCGCAATTTCCAGTTTCCCCCCGTTGCGGAGATATTCCGTAATTCCGGTCGCACGAAAGGAATGATTGCCGATCTTAGTCCGAATGCCGACGTCGGTGGCGCGGCGACGAATCATGCGGTAAGCATCTGGCTGGGTCATCGGTTTGTCGGAGAGCTGCCCGGTCCGGCCGTGCATCGTCCGAAAGAGCAGCGTCTTGCCCTCGGTCAACTGTGCCGCCTTGAGGTAGGCGTGGAGCGGGTATTACGCACATCCCAACCGAAATTCCACCATACGCCGGCATGGTCAATGGACCAGCGCCTGTGTTCAGCTATGTACCGGTGTCCCCATCATGCGGTGTGAGGTGCGACTCAGGCGGGTGGTCGACACGGTTCAGGCCGACGGCCCACGCTCGATCCTGTGGTTCCGGGCGCTCAATGTGGTTCTTCGGGTGGATGTGGTCAATAGGCGCTTTGCCTCATCTCATGAATATGCTAAAGTGTGACATGATATGATTCATGGAAAGGGGAGGGGGAGGATATGTCCAGCATCGAACGCATGACAATTACCATTCCCGCCGACATGGCGGCAGTGGTGAAGGCGGCGGTTGACGGAGGGGACTATGCGTCGAGCAGCGAGGTGGTGCGCGAAGCCTTGCGCGAATGGAAGCTCCGGCGTGTGGTCCAGGAGCAGGAATTGGCGGCGCTGAAAGCGGATCTCGACAAGGGACTCGCGGATGTCGCTGCCGGTCGGGTACGCGAGTTTGATACTGCCAAGATCGTTGCGCGTGGGAGAAAATTATTAGCCAAACACTGACCATTTGCCTCACCGACACTGCGGAAGCCGACCTCGCCGAAATCTGGGCCTACATTGCGACGGAAGCAGGAGAAGCGGTTGCGACCAATGTTCTTGATCGTGTCGGTCAGGCTATGCAGGTCGTGCGGCAGTCACCACTCATAGGAACCACACGCGAACAGTTCGGTGTTGGGCTGCGCGTGATGTTCCATCATCCCTACGCCATTTACTACCAAGTGAGCGGGCAAACACTCACCATTGTCCGCGTGCTCCATGGCGCACGCGACGCAGCCGCCCTTGCTGAACAAGGCGGGTTTCTCCACTGACTCAATGAGGAGAAAGAAGCGTAGCCGGCAATGGTCATAAACGCTTGTGCTGGAATCGCGGATTCGAAATTTCCGGGAGACCGGCGAGAGTCGCAGGACAAGCGAGATGTGTGGGAACGAGACTGTCGCGTCACGCAGGACGGAGCGCATCACAACCCCGGGGGTCATGTGGCGACCTGTCGAAACTGCGGATACCAATCACGGAACGATGTACGTATGGTTGTTGCAAATGCAAACGTCAGACTCCTTGAGTCAACGTTGCCTCATCATGACAACCGATTCCGGTCACAGCGCTCTTCAAATCACAATCCGCTCGACCTCATCGAGCGAGACTTGATCGGTGCGCCGATCATAGAGGCCCGTTGTACGGGCACTTTCATGGTTTGCCATTTGCTGGGCGATTTCCAGCTTCCCGCCGTTGCGGAGATATTCCGTAATTCCGGTGGCGCGAAAGGAATGATTGCCGATCTTGGTTCGAATGCCGGCGTCCGTGGCGCGGCGGCGAATCATGCGGTAAGCGTCCGGCTGCGTCATCGGTTGGTCGGAGAGCTGCCCCGTCCGGCCGTGCATCGTTCGAAAGAGCGGACTGGTGCCCTCAGTCAACTGGGCGGCCTTGAGGTAGGCGTGGAGATACTCATCCAGATTATGATGACAGGGCATCGCATGGAGCCTGCCGCCTTTCTCATGCAGCCGCACCCAGGTCCGACGACCTTGGATATAGACATCTTCGACCTGCATCGCGAGCGCCGCGCCAATCCGCGCGAACGTATAGACCATCAATGCGATCAAGGCGCGATCACGCAATCCAACGATCGTGCGCACGTCGATGGCCTCGATCAGGCTCCTGGCTTCGTCGGCCATGAGCACCGGGGTCTTGCCTTTCTTCGTCGAGTACTTCGGCCCTCGTACCGAGCTGGCTGGATTGGAGGGCAGCACCTGGCCCACGACGAGCCAATCGAACAGCATACGAATGGCGGCCAGATGTTGCTTGATCGATGGCGCCGAGAGCCGACTCTGGAGCGACTCAATATAGGTGGCCACATGGACCGGTTCAATGGCTGGCAAGGAAAGGAGGCCATGCCGCTCGCACCAGGTCGCAAATTCAGCAACCGCCCAGGTATAGGCTTTTCGGGTGTTCGGGTTCCGGATGTTGGCGGTGAAGAATTCGACGAACCGCTTGGTCGCGGTGGGCGTCGGTGTAAAGAGGGCCGGCAGTTTCCTGGTGGCTGGTATGGCAAGTTGGATGGTGTTTGTCATGGCCGTCCCCTAGTAAACAATACAGTATGATAACGTCCTTTATCATACATGTCTTTTGGCCACTGTCAAGGTTGTCACCAGCACGTTTGTCTTGTGATTTCGCTCAGATCTGAGCGGGATCCCTGCACCTCTATGTCTACGTGGTCAGCCACACTCACCCTTGCGTGTAAGCACCTATCATGCTAGGCTGATACACGTTATCTCCTGTAAAATCATACTATGGCGACCGACGATATGACCAGATGGACGGTGATGGTGTCAAAGGATACCGATGTTGCGCTCCGCAGTTTCCTCGCTCAGCGCGGGTTAAAAAAAGGCGATCTGTCCCGTTTCGTTGAAGACGCGGTGAAGTGGCGGGTGTTCAATGAAACGCTGACGGAAGTCCGTGAGAAGTTTGCGGATCTGCCGCCTGATGAGCTGCAGGCGATGATTGATGAGGCTTGTGCATCAGTCCGTGCCGAAATGTTTGCCCCAGCCCCTCGACAATCGGGGACATGAGTTCGTGCTCGTCGTCATCGATACCAATGTGTTTATCAGTGCCTTACTGTCTCCGACCTCCGCATCGGCCAGTTTCGTGACTTTGTGGCAGCGTGGTCGATTTGCGCTGCTCTCCACTCCTGCGCAGATTGATGAGCTCAATCGAGTCACGCGGTACCCCAAAATTCGTCAGCGACTCCACACCGCGTTGGCAGGACGCTTGATCAATGAAATCCGCAATCTGGCCACGCTCGTGATGCC
>ERZ1292625.80-Hain-H41-01um-R1-80-length-171040-cov-11_pt2 | contig 76053 bp, 84 predicted proteins | sample MGYA00564400_ERZ1292625 | MGnify/ENA primary metagenome ERZ1292625 (study PRJEB36523, sample SAMEA6512639) | groundwater metagenome | collected 2019-01-08 | study: AquaDiva: Metagenomics assemblies of 32 groundwater samples | reverse complement strand
GTAGGACATCGCCCTTTGGAGGCGAGTATCTTGGTTCGAGTCCAAGTCCCGCAGCACTTCTTCACCTTCGCTGGACGAAGGCTCATCAGTGCCTACGGCCAGCTAAATATAGAGAAGAAGTCCCCGAGAAACCCTGATTCATGAAGGGTGACGAGGGGCTGAAACTTCTTATGTCATATTTTGTTTATATACTTGAATGCAGAGATAAATCTTTCTATGTTGGATGTACAAATGATCTTAATAGAAGGTTAGACCAACACAACAACTCAAAATCTGGGGCTCATTATACGAAACTAAGAAGACCAGTTGTTTTTAGATATAAAGAGGAGTTTAATACATTGAAGGAAGCACGAAAGAGAGAATCAGAAATTAAAGGTTGGCGCAGAGAAAAGAAGTTGAATTTAATGAAATAAATACCCGAGGGTTTCCCAGTAGTGAAGACTCCAAGTCCCACAACCCGCAAGTTTGGTATAATTTAATCAATGAGATTTCCTAAGGATATTTTATTGATTGATTTTGAAGGACTTCATGTTCCCAAACAAATTGGTGCAATACTCTTAGATAAAAATACTCTCGAAGAAAAAGATAGTTTTTCTTCTTATATTTATGCAAACATGGTCGATAAAATAGAAAAACTTATATCTGGTATTACACAAGAAATGCTTGAAGGCGCTCTATCACAAGCAGAGGTTGGTAAAATAGTTTTTGATAAATTTGGAACAGATATTTTGATCGCGTCTTTTGTTGCTGATTTAGATTTTAGACATTTTAAAACAATAATATCTTCTGCTGGAATTGACCCAACACTTTATGATTATCATATTTTAGACATCTGGCCACTTGCATATGTTCACTTGTTAAAAGGTGGCTATACTGGAAAAATAAATTCTGAGGAAATTTTCCAAGCTTTTGGAGCAAAACCTCGTGGTCTACACGATGCTCTGGAGGACTGCAGGATTACTGCTGATGTCCTGAGAAAAATCGTTCAGTGAAGATTCCAAGTCCCGCAACCCGTGATATTCTAAAGATATGAAGCTAACCATTATTAATGGCAGTCCTTGCTCTGGCAAAAGCACTATAATAAAAAGAGTACTCAAGGAAAAAGAGCATTTTTTCTATCTCTCATACGATTCTCTTAAATGGCAATTCTCAAACTATGTTTCAGGTAAATACAAAGAAGATATTCTTGAAATGTTACTTGTTATGGCAGAAAGAGCTTTCGACCTTCAGTACGATGTTGTATCCGATGTTGGTCTCACTCGCGTTTGGCGAGAGAAATTGAAAGATATAGCTGTAGCTCACAAATACGAAATTGTGGAAATTAACCTGGAAGCGGATTTTGATGTGTGTGCTACCAGATTTGATGAGAGGGTGTTGTCAGCACTTACAAAACCAGAAAGTCGAATTGCAAACACTTCTAAGGAAAAATTCAAGGAAATGTATGATTTATACCAAACCAACAAAAACCCTAACGCCATCACTCTACGAACAGATGTTGCTAGTGTGGAGGAAGTGAGGAGCCGAGTATTGGAGCTCCTATAAAAGTTTCAACTTTATACCACGTAGCTAGCAAGCACAGTTCAATATATGCTATCCTTAAAAGAAACATATGGATAAAAAAAAGATAATCATAGTAGTCGCAGTTTTAATAGTAATTGGGGGACTTGTTTGGTTTTTCTCTAGGAACGACGAAGGTGGTTCTGTGGGGCAGCAAGTATCAACTCTTGACGCAGTGGATACTGTCGGAAATTTCTATGACCAGTGGCTTAAGGCGATTAAAGAGCCGACCACCGCAGATCCTAATAGAGTGACACTGATGAAGTCTCCGCTTTTGAGTAAAGAACTTCGAGACAGACTTGCAAAGGAAAGTACTCTTGGCGCATCTCCAGATCCAGTTTTGTGCACGACAAAGACACCAGATAAAATTACAACCTCGCGAGTATTCGAGCAGGCTGACGCGGCACAACTACTTGTAATGTCTAGAGAGAAAAACGCATCGGAGGCAGCAATCGTAACTCTTGCCAAGGATGGCGGTTGGTACATAGACACAATTGAGTGTACTAAGGGTGACATTCCGCCGGTAAGGGAATTTGCTTTTGAAAAGGAGGGTAACTTACTAAAGGGTTCAATACCAAAACCATTTGACCCTAAAAATTGGCACTTAGTGTTTGAAGATAATGGTGTGAAGGGTAACGTTGTACCACTCTTCTTTGACGCAACAAGTCAGTGTACGAGTCTAGAAGGAGTGAAAGCTGTATGCAAACCCGCGGAATTTAAAGAAATAGCAAAAGTGTCTGTGCAGGCCCAGATGACCGAGCGCGGCGCCACAGTAAAAAATCTGAAGTTTATTAAGTAGTTTTTCCTAGTCCAAGTTCCGTAGCAATGAAACTTAAATCAGACAAAAAACTAAAAGATGGCGCGAGGTGCAAGGTTATTGGGGGAACACATGTAGGAAAATCTGGTGTGGTTAAAGATATCAATACGAGCAAAACTGGTCATATTACTATTACCGTAGTTCAATCAAACGGAGAGAGATTTAAAACTCTTGCGAAAAATGTTGAGATAAATTAGCCCCACATAGCTGATAGTTTGTTGTATAATATAGAGTATGCAAAAGATAAAGATAGAAAACCATGTGTTTACGGGCGGAATTTGGCTTATAGGGTGGCTTTTCACTATTGGCTTCTTACACCTAAGTTTCGGTAAGGGGCTCTTAGCTCTAGCGCTCTGGCCGTATTACTTAGGTCTCCAGTTCGCGCTTATTAATTAAAAATTCATCATGGAAATAGCAGAAACAGTAAAAACAATAGAAATAAATCAGGCGTGCAGTGCTATCTGGATGATTGGGTGGATTTTCAGCATTGGCTATCTTCATCTTCCTTTCTGGAAAGGGGTTCTCGCCCTCTTCATCTGGCCGTACTACGTGGGCAAACACTTCCACAAGCCAAATTAGTTTTAAATGAGTAAAAAGATTATTTTTGGGCTCATTACGCTTCTCACACTCGCTATTTTTGGCGTACTTGTGGGGTTGTCAGGGAGTAAGAGCGACGAACAAGTTTTCTGTACCCAAGAAGCGAAACTTTGCCCTGACGGCTCCTACGTTGGCCGTACTGGTCCTAGGTGCGAATTTGCGGAGTGCCCTAGTGTTGGTGGAGGTGGGGCAGGTATCTTGCCGTACCAGTCTGGAATAGGAGGTACGATCTTGCGCGGACCGATGTGTCCTGTGATGCGTGTCGGAGAGGAGTGTCCGGACGCTCCATATGAGACGGATGTCGTCGTGCGCCGAGCTTCATCGGAGAAAACTTTTGCAACTATGAAAAGTGGCAAGGACGGAAAGTTTTTGATTAACCTGCCACCTGGAGATTACATCGTCAACGCCGTTAACAATGGTATATCCAAAACTTGTGGTGATGTCTCGGTTACCGTCAGCCCTGATAGGGTAGAGAACATAGTTATCTCTTGCGATACCGGTATTCGTTGATAAAATTAGGAAAATGAAAATTATTGTAGCTTCACTAAATCCTCAAAAAATTACTGCTGTTAAAGAACTCATTACTCAATATCCGATGCTAGCTAATAGCATGGTTGAAGGTGTATCTGTTCCCAACGGCATAAGCGATCAACCAAAGTCGTTGGAAGAGACTATTACAGGAGCAATTAATCGCGCAAAAGTATCTATTGGAGATGGGGATTATAGTTTTGGAATTGAAAGTGGACTCATGGCTGTGCCACATACAAAAACTGGTGTTATGGATCTGTGCGTGTGTGCAATATATGATGGTAAAAATATTCATCTCGGATTATCTTCTGCCTTTGAGCCACCCAAAATCATTGCTAAATTGATACACGAAAAAGGAATGAATATGTCTGATGCAACAGCTGAAGCAGGATTAACAACAAACAAGAATGTTGGAGCAGCAGAAGGTCTTATCGGTATCTTGACTCACGGTAGATTAGATAGACTTACATATACTAAACAAGCCATAACCACCGCACTTATCCATCTAGAAAATGCACATCTATTTCATGAATAAAAGATAATGGTTACGCTCTATAACGTAATTTCAGAAGACGGATATATTGCTCGTAAAGACGGGAGCGAAGACTTTATCCCTGACTCCTATTGGCCACACACTCTTAATGTCCTCAAGAAATATGACCGCATCTTAATAGGCAGGAAGACTTATGATGCGATACAGACTTATGATGATAAAGAAAGGAAGCAATTTGACGAGCTTCCGATAGAAAAATTTGTAGTTACAAGAGACAAAAACTTTAAACCAAAAAGTGGTTACAAGGTTGTTAACACTCCCGAAGAGGCGATAGAACCTGACATCAATATTGTAGTGACGAGCGGTCCGACGCTCAATAATTATCTGCTTCAGAGGAAACTCGTTCAAAAAGTAACTTACCACAAAGTGTCCGAATCAATCGGAGAGGGGATAAAACCATATGAAAATGTTCCCGACACTATCTATACAAAAGAATTATTGATTGCAGAGAAGATTTCTTAAAAATGAAACAGGCCCGGGAAGTTTGAAGTCCTTCCCGGGCCCGTGGGGCCGTGCACTCGGGAGCTAGTACTCCTTCGTGCCCTCGGCCGTGTCGCGCGGCGCGCCGCCGGTGATGCCGTCGGTCGAAGTGCCGGTGATGATGATGCAGGTCCTGGTGTTGAAATAAAGATTTGACGAGCGATTCAGGTCGTTGTTGAAGACACTCTCCTTTCAGCCAGTCCACTGTGGAGTATAGCAGACACAAGAGTAAGTGTCAAGTGTCAAATAATAAGCACTTTTCAAACAAATAAAAAGAGCCCGGGAGTTTTCGCCCCCGGGCCCAGTATGGTTCTCGGTATAGCTTCAACGAAGCGCTATCTCGGACTTTGTCGTCCCTCAAGGCGACATCATCGAGGAACCTGTCAGACCAAGGTTCGGTCTGCAAACCACAGGTCTAACATGTTTCGAGCGCCAGGAGCAATCCAAAGAGCCACATGAGTAGTATAGCAGATACTAGGCAAAGTGTCAAGTATTAAATAATAAACCTAAGACACTTCTTTTTCAGTGGTAGAATTGAAATATGAATAAATTGGGTGCAAATTTCGCTGTCTTTGTTTTATTTTTCGGCCTTGCCCTTATTGAAGCTTTTCAGAAACAAAATTGGTTGGAAGCGGGTCTTTTCTTGGCTTTGGGCGTAATGTTTCTCTGGGCTGATTTTAAAAAATCTTAGTTAAGTAGGAGAAGTAATCCACACCAGTTTTAATAGGGGACTTGCAATATACCTAAGGGGGGTATATGTTATTTATATATGAAACTGGATTCGAGAAACAATTTGATTCCGGCGAGCATAGTCATTTCCGCAACAATTCTTGCCAGTGCCTTAATTTATACAACAGATTCAAAAATAATAAATCAAGAAAGAGCCGACTCTCTTGGCGCATCAGAGCAAAGACAAATCAGAGAATTAGAGAAAAAAGTTCTACCACCTGAAGGATTTGTTTTGCCTGTTACTTGGAGTGATCTCGGCGCCAAGCTCGCAAGCCTAGGCGCAATTGATGCCGACAAATTCAAGGCCATCTACGAAAAAAGAGGCGCATTCACCGAAGAATACAAGAATCTGCTTCTCGGACAGAACAACGGCCAGCTCAAAATTACTCAGGACAATGCCGGGTATCTCCTGAATCTATTCTGGGTACTCGGGCTCGCGAACTCAAATCCAATTCTAGAGACTGGTGAGATGACAAATCCTTCCTACGGCGGAGCCGGAAATTTTGCTTCAACGGGGGGCTGGACTATCGCAAAAGGAGATCCCATGGACCACTACAGCAAACATACATTTTTTAATCTGACGCCCGAACAGCAGTCTCTGGTAGAGAGAATCTCGCGTGGCATATACAGACCCTGTTGCGCCAATTCTGTTCATTTTCCCGACTGTAACCACGGCATGGCTATGCTCGGACTTCTTGAACTTATGGCCTCACAAGGCGCAAGCGAAGAGGATATGTGGAAAGCTGCTCTCATCGTTAATTCTTATTGGTTTCCGGACACCTACGTGACTATTGGGTCTTATATGGAAAAGAGTGGAATCGAATGGAAAGATATAAGTCCTCAAAAGGTGCTTGGTGCCGATTATTCGAGCGCTCAAGGTTACGCAAGAATCGTTGCCCAAGTGAGCCAATCGGGGCAACAAAGAGGAGAGGGCGGGTGCGGGGTTGGCACGGGAGAAACAGTTACACCGAAGAGGCAACAAGGCGGGTGCGGTATATAAAATAATCATAAATTAAATAAATAATATGAAAAAATCATCATTCATTCACTGGATATCCATTGTTACCGGTATTTGGGGCGCGCTCGCACTTATTGGAGCGTGGCTTGCCGGTGAGAACGGAACTATTTTTGGATTTACGCAACAGCACTGCTATTACGACGCAATCATTCTCACACTCATATCAATCTCTGCCGGCATCTGCGCTATCTATCGTCGCCAACTGGAGCGCGAGGGGTTATAAGAAACTCGGGGAGAGAGATAGTGAGAGATACCCAAAAATAATTATGGGAAATTCAGTCAAAGCAATTGTGTACGGAGTGCTGGCAAGCGGACTTTTACTTGGTGTCTATTTTACCGTTCTTACGCTAGTCTCCGGTTGGGACTTCGCTCAAAACCAGTTTTCCAATTTTTGGTATTTTATTGTGAGTTTGTCAGTCGGCTTCGGCATTCAGATTGGGCTGTACTCATACCTGAAGTATTTGGTGAAGACGGGTAACATGATCATGAAAGATAAGACAGTAGCGGTGACAGGCACAACTTCTACTCTCTCGATGGTCTCTTGCTGTGCCCACTATCTTGCCAATATTGTGCCTATATTAGGTATTGCTGGAGCTCTTGTTATCATTGCCCAGTACCAGATTGAAATTTTCTGGATTGGTATTGCCTTTAACTTATTCGGCATTATTTTTATAGGTAGTAAAGTTATTAAATTTAAAAGATATCATGTATAAAACCGTATCAATATTCATTTTAGCGCTTGCGTTTATAGTCGGATTGCTATTTTTCTATAATCCCAAGCCAGCCGCCAGTCCGGCTCAAAGTGATTCTTCGGTTTCTGATACAGAGCAAAAATGGGAATCAAGAACCGATAATCAAGCAAACGTAGTGGTCACAGTTACCCCATATGTTTTATCTGTTGATTCAAAAGAATGGAAATTTGATATTGTTTTAGATACACATTCAGTTGAACTGGATCAGGATATGGCAAAAATTGCCGTACTGGTTGATGGCAACGGCAAAGAATATAAGGCTGTTAAATGGGAAGGGTCAGAGCCAGGAGGTCATCATCGCGAAGGAGTTTTGATATTTAAATCGACAAATCCTCTGCCATCCTATCTTGAATTAAAAATCAAGAACATTGGCGGAGTCTCCGAGCGTTTGTTTAAATGGAACTTGGAGTAAAAAAATACATGAACCACAATCACCATAACGAAAAACACCATGTTCACTCGGGACATGTGATGGGCAATGTATCTAAAATGAATTTTTGGAAGAAGTTCAAAATGAGCATGTCGATGACGATGGGTATGGATCACACCGGTCTTGCTGGTCGGGAGATGGCGCGTCTCATGGAAATAGATATTCGGAATAAGTTTTTCTTCTCGCTTATATTAACAATTCCAATCATCCTGTATTCACCTTTAGGCACAGAGTTTTTGAAGCTTAATCTCCCGTCTCCGATACCGCTCCCGTGGCTTCTCTTTATCCTCTCAACGCCGGTATTTTTCTACTCCGGGTGGATATTCCTATATTCAACCTACTTCGCCCTGAAAAATAAAACCCTCAACATGGCTGTCCTTATTGCGGTTGGTATTACGGCAGCATACGGTTTCAGCGTTCTTTTGACTTTGACTGGTGGCGCAGATTCATACTATGAAGCGGCCGCGATGCTTATTACTTTCGTGCTGTTCGGTCACTGGATGGAGATGAAATCTCGGCGCGGAACAACAGACGCCTTGCAGGCACTTTTTAATCTCGTACCACCCCAAGCAAGAATCTTGAAGAATGGCATAGAAACACTCGTTTCTACTTCCGAGATAGAACTTGGCGATATAGTCATCCTTAAGCCGGGCGACAAAGTTCCGGTTGACGGTGAAATCATTCTCGGCGAAACAGCCATTGACGAGTCTTTAGTTACCGGAGAGTCGCTTCCAGTCGCTAAAAAGTATGGAGATCAGGTAATTGGTGGCTCTATAAACACCGCCGGCTCGGTAAGGTTTAAGGCGACAAAAATTGGCAAAGATACCGCCCTCGCCCAAATTGTCCGCATGGTTGAAGAGGCGCAGAACTCAAAGGCACCAGGACAAAAAATTGCTGACAGGTTTGCCAAGTATCTCGTTATTGCGGCGGTAGGGTCGGGTCTTTTGGTCTTTGGCATTTGGTTTTTTGTAGTAGGGTCCTCCATAATGCTCGCGCTCTCTTTTGCTATCGCTACTGTTGTCATCGCTTGTCCTGATGCTCTTGGACTTGCTACGCCAACGGCCGTTGCAGTTGGGACCGGCTTGGGGGCAAAGCACAATATTCTTATCAAGGACGCTCCGACCCTTGAACAAGTATCAAAAATTCAAGCAATCGTCTTAGACAAAACAGGCACCTTGACTCTAGGAAAACCCAAAGTGACGGATATAGCGACTGTGGAAGGTTTTAGTGAGGAAGAGGCGCTTCGACTGGTCGGTGCAGCAGAAGCGAAATCATCTCATCCTTTAGCTCAAGCTGTGCTTGATGAGCTTAAATCTCGAAAGTTGGAACTGCCTCAAAATGTTGAAAGGTTCGAGAACCTTTCCGGACTTGGAGTAAAAGCGACAGTTCTCGATAAAAATATACTTGTCGGGACAGTGAAGCTCATGCGCGACAATAAAATTGTTCTTGGCGGGTTGGAACAAAAAATTAATGAGTTCCTAGACCGAGGAGAAACCATCATGGTATTGGCTATTGACGGTTCTGTAAAAGCGGTTATCGGAGCCGCCGATCCGATAAAGCAAAATGCGAGTGAAGCAGTAAGAAAGTTAAAGAACCTTGGGATTGAAACCGTAATGATTACCGGAGACAACAAGACGACGGCAGAAAGGGTGGCGAAACAGATCGGTATAGATAGAGTGTTTGCCGAAGTGATGCCAGAGGATAAAGCCAACTACGTCAAAAAACTTCAGCAGGAAGGAAAATTTACCGCCATGGTCGGTGACGGTGTCAACGATGCTCCTGCGCTTGCTCAAGCCGATGTTGGCATAGCAATTGGCGCAGGTACTGATGTGGCGATTGAGACAGCAAAGGTTGTCCTTATGAAATCTGATCCGTTAGACATTCTTCGAGCAATAACCTTAAGCAAGGCGACAGTTTGGAAGATGAAGCAAAACCTTTTCTGGGCTTCAATCTACAATATTCTAGCTATACCAGTAGCTGGTGGAATCTTGTATCCAAGCTTCGGTATTATGCTCCGCCCGGAATTCGCGGCACTTCTCATGAGTATTTCTTCGATAATTGTGGCTACAAATGCGGTGCTTCTGAAGCGTGTTGAGAGGGACTTAGTTAAAGCATGAGAAATTATAAAGTAATACACAGAGGTCTTTATAGACTGCTTGCAATATACCCGATGGGGGTATATACTATTTAAGTATGAAACCAGATATGAAAAACAAATTAAAAAGCCGATTGAACCGCGTTGAGGGACAAGTGAGGGGTGTTAAAAGAATGGTTGAGGAAGAGAAGTACTGTGTTGACATCATCACCCAAGCGCAAGCAATTAAAAGCGCCGTGGGAGCCTTTGAGGCGCTGATGCTCCAGAACCACTTGGAGACTCACGTGGCTCACCAGATGAAGCACGGCAAGGGTGACAAAGCGGTCAGAGAAATTTTAAAAATTTATAACGTTTCCCAAAAGAAAAAATAATATGGACAACAGCATAAAATATTTAGGAGCGGGAATTGTGGGCGTTATTTTAGGTATTCTTATCGCACCATGGTTTAACACCTACCCCATGATGGGTACGAGACAGGCGAGTATTATAACGGGCCAAAATATTGACAGGCACTTCATAGAGGAAATGATTCCACATCACGAGGGAGCTATCAGCATGGCGAAACTTGCACTTGAGCGATCCAAGCGCCAAGAAATTCTTTCTCTCGCTCAGGGAATCATTGAGGCACAGGAAAGAGAAAATAAAGATATGCGCGGGTGGTATGCGGATTGGTTTGGCGGGACACCAAGCTACTCTTCAGGCATGGGCGGGATGATGGGTCACGGCAGTATGGGTATGAGTATGATGGGTATGGAAGGAGACTTGGGTCAACTTAGGGCGGCCGAAGATTTTGACCTTGAGTTCATATCTCAAATGATTCCACACCACGAGATGGCGATTATGATGGCAAGGATGCTTGCAGTAAGTACAGACAGAGAGGAGATGAAAACTCTTGCGGATAACATCATCACGTCTCAGTCAAGTGAGATTCAGATGATGAGAGGTTGGTACGATGCTTGGTCAAAGTAATATGAAAACGACACTTATAACACTAGCAGCTGTAGCCCTGCTCTTTGTCGGACTTTTCTCCTTCGGCAAGGGCGATCAAACCGCCGTTTTACCATCGGATGCTCAAGTAAATTCTGACAATCTATTAAGCGCAACTGAAACCAGATACGACTTCGGTACCATAGCCATGAAAGACGGTGTGGTAAAAAAGACTTTCACCGTTTCCAATACGAGTAACCAAGATGTCAGAGTAGACAGCGTCGTTACTTCCTGTATGTGTACCAATGCCTACATAATAAACGGTGAGAATAAAAGAGGTCCTTTCGGCATGCCGGGACACGGTAACAGCGTGCCAAAAGCAAATGAGATTCTGAAGGTGGGTGAAGAAAGAGTTATTGAGGTGGTCTTTGACCCTGCGGCACACGGTCCGGCGGGTGTGGGTGTAATTGAAAGATATGTTTACCTTGTGGACGAGAATGGCGGAGCGCTCCAACTTGAGATCAGGGCCGAGGTTATACTGTAGTCGATGAAAAAAACTCTCTTAACGATACCTGTCGCAATCCTTTTCCCGAAGCTTGCACTGGCACATTGTCCTCTCTGTACTGTTGGGGCGGGGGCTCTGGCGATACTGGCTACTTCACTCGGAATTTCTTCTGTCGTTGTTGGAGTTCTCATTGGAGGGTTCGCGGTGGCGCTCTCGTCTTGGCTCTCCAAACTTCCCAAGAAAGAGTACCTACCTTACCAGCCACAAATAATCTGGCTAGTGATATTTCTCGGAACGATTATTCCCATAATGCCACTCATCAGAGACTACGGACCTCTTTATGTAAAAATTTTAGGCGAGTACGGCACACTGTTCCACAACACCTATACCGTTAATCTGTTTTTGGCAGGAACGCTTTTAGGGTCAGTGCTCATGTTTCTTGCTCATCCGATAAGCAAATTTATCACCAGAACAAGGAAACAAACTCTTCCGTATCAAGGACTTTCCATTGCCATCCTCCTTCTTGTCGTTGCGTCAGTCGTGGTTGAACTCTTGTCATGACGCTTGCTCTAATCTTAATGGTGGGTTTTTTCGTTCTTTCACTCATTGCCAGAACAATAACAAGGAAAGATTTTTGCGCTCTCTGCGCCTCCGTTACTCTTACTTGGCTTACGCTCCTAATTCTTCGTTTTACGGGCGCCGAAGTAGATTCTCTTGTTTTAGCCATTCTTTTAGGTGGAAGCGCGGTTGGTTTAATGTACTACTTCTTTTCCGGTAAGAGTGACATGGTGCAGATTTTCAAGTTCCCATTTGTTATTTCACTTTTTTGGGCGATTTCTCTCGTCCTTTTGGTCAACGGCGAATGGTTAAGAGATTTGGGAATTATTATTTTGGTGTGGATTGTATTTTTTACCGTTTATCTTTTTTACAAAAATGACCGTCTGAAGGAGATAGGCAGAAAACTTATTGAATGTTGTAAAAATTGGTAGGTTTCAAATGAAGGTTGTTTGGTTGCTTCTTTTGAGTTTTTGACTAATATAGCCAAAAGACAAAGGAGGTAACCATGCCTGTCGCGAAGGAGACCTTTGTTTCGCTCGGCAGAAAGTATCTGGGTGAAAACGGCCCGATATTTGTCAAAATCTTTCTAAAAAGAAGAAGTGTATACGCCACACAAATCCTATTGCTTGGCGCGATGGACCGAGCCTGGTTCTCGAAACGGATGACCTACGAGGCCGCCAAGAAGGATTACAAACTGCTCGGCCTCGACATGAGAATGATACACAGGATAAGACAGAGACGAGACGAAAGAGAAGTTTGGCTAGCCGCTCGATGAGAATTTGATTCTCATCGAGCGGTTTTTCCTAAACTAGTTGCTTTCTTCCATTTTTCGACTAAGATAGCTCGAGGATTCGATCTTAATAATGGGAGCCAAAGACATGCTCGATTTTCCGTTGCTTCTGCGAAAGCCTCTTTCTCCGAAAAGAGGTGGGCATGACTACGACGAGCTGACCTGTTACTGCAAGTTTGATTGCGGTTGTTGGATGCTCGACGACAAGTCGGGTGGACCGAACTGGGTTAATCCCTTCGCCCACTGTCCGAAAAATCTGAACCCACAATTAATACTGGTGGTGTCCAACACATAAACACCGAGAACCTTCGAAAGTCTGACCCCCTGGGTCGGACTTTTCTTTTTGGTGTAAAATAAGTGTTAAGGATGAAAAAACGAGTAATCATCGTCCACGGCTGGGGCGGTAGCGCAAAAGATAATTGGCTCCCTTGGCTTAAGAATGAGCTTGAGCAATTAGGACACGAAGTCCTTGTGCTCGACATGCCCGACACCGAAAACCCGGTGATTGAAAAGTGGGTTAAGTATCTCCGAGACATTGTCGGTACCCCTGACGAGAACACTTATTTTGTCGGACACAGTATTGGCTGTCAGGCGGTATTGAGATATCTTGAGACACTAGAAAAACCTGTTGGAGGAACAATACACGTTGCTGGGTGGTTTGATTTGGATGTAGAAACCGAAGAAGAAGAAAAGATAGCGAAGCCATGGGTTGAGAGACCAATAAACTTGGAAAAAGTGAAAGTAGTTTCGCCGAAGTCGGTTTTGATTATATCTGACGACGACCCGCACGGTTCGTTTGAAGAAAACAAAAGAAAGTTTGCCGAATTTGGCACAAAAATCGTTGTACTGCACAAGGCCGAGCACATCACAGGAGAAAGCGAGCCAGCGATTTTGTCTGAATGTTTGAAATTAATTGTCTAGTATAGAATAAAGATATGCAAAGGAAATTTATTGTAATTGTTGTTTTGGCGCTCTTACTTATCGGCGGAATTTTTCTATTCAACAAAGATAGACAAGTCACATTGGCCACAGACCACAAGAATGCAGAATACATGATTGACGGTGCTAGGGTAAAACTTAATGGCGGTATCGCAGAACAAGAAACTGCCCCCGGTTCTGCATCAAAAATAATTACTCGGTATTTCGGCAACGAACTCGTAACCGACTTAAATAATGACGGTCGTGATGATGTCGTTTTCCTACTCACACAAGAGACTGGCGGTAGCGGAACTTTCTTCTACGCAGTTTCAGCTCTTAATACCGAACAAGGATACTTGGGTTCAGACGGATACCTCTTGGGCGACAGGATTGCTCCCCAGACAACCGAATTAAGCAGGAATCCGCAACATAAAAATGTGGTGGTTATAAATTATGCCGGCCGCAAGGCTGGCGAGCCGATGACGACACAGCCTTCCGAGGGTAAAAGTGCTTATCTGAAGCTAGACACAGAAAGTATGCAGTGGGGGGTAGTAGAACCAGACTTTGAAGGCGAAGCGGACCCTTCTAGGATGACTCTCGGAATGAAAAAGTGGGTTTGGCAGTCCGCACTCTATAACGACGGTAGGGAAGTGAGGCCGAAGAAGACAGATATTTTTACTCTCTCGTTTGATAGCAAAGGAAATTTCTCTGCAACGACAGACTGTAACGGTGTCGGCGGGAGTTACAACGCCTCGGGAGACAAACTTACTTTCGGCAACATGATGTCTACTCTGATGTACTGTGAGGGCTCTCAAGAATCCGAATTTACGGAGCTTCTCTCAAATGTGTCTAACTACCACTTCACCTCCAAGGGTGAACTTATCTTGGAACTTAAGTTTGACTCGGGCTCAGTTGTCTTTAAGTAAGAGCTAACTTGTTATAGAGTGCGAGCATGAAAGGTCGTTTTATACCTTTGGCTATTATTTTCTTTTTCGCTGGCAGGGATGGCTGACACTTGCGGTATTTATCGCCCTCATTACGCTGAATGCTTTTCGGATAGATTCAAAATCACATTCTGTCAGTGATACTCTTATAAACTTCATTCCGGAGACAGCGGTTCTCCTTATTATTTTAATATTTATCTGCCGGGAGACAAGGGAGAAACCCCGTTGGATGTGGGGCTTACCAGACAAAAAGGATTAATCTGTCGATTAAAAACCAGTAAAGACCATTACTGTGTTATTGGGAGAGTAACTCAAAATAATCTTGTTACCGCTTTGATAAATCGTTGCCCCGAAATTAAGCATTGAGACGAAGGCAGTTTCAATTTCCATAATATTCGGCGGTAAGGCGCAAGATATTTTGGTACCGACTAAATTACCCGCCCTGATCAAACTTCTGTCCAAAACAAAGCTACCACTCAAACTATTACAGAATTTCGCACTTAAAGAGGTTTCTTCAAACGATATAGTGTATTTCGAATATGAAGAAACGGGTACACCGTTATATGAGACCAGTCGGAACGTTGAACCATTAAGACTGGACAGTGAAGGAATACTCGGTACCGACTCTTGGGTTGGTGCCTGTGAGGACTTGGTAACATTTTGGTTGCCCACAGAAGTGGTTGGTTTCTGCATACCACCCGCACCACTGGGACCACTTCCTCCTTGTGTGTTTGTCGGGGTACTTGTTGAGGTGTTGAGGGTCTCGTTCTCAACTCGCCCAGTTTCTTTGGTCCAAAGCACAATTCCCAAAATAATAACGACAATGGCGACTGTAATATAGATCTCTTTTGTTTTCATATACATATATACTACCACATTTTGAACAATATAATCATGTGGTATTATAAAGGCCGTATAAGGAATAAAAATAAACCAAAATTATGCCACCACAAAACAATCAAAGTAATGCCCAACCAAGCGGAAGTTCAAATAAAACCTTGATGGGTATCCTCTCTTATCTCGGACCGCTTGTTATCGTACCGTTTCTCATGAGCAAAGACGATTCTTTTGTAAAATTTCATATCAAGCAAGGTTTGGTAGTCTTCTGCCTGTCTCTCGTAGCATGGATTTTCGGCTCTGTGATGTATTCCTTCTACATGGTTGTCAACGTTATTAACCTCGCCACTTTCGTTCTCTCTGTTATGGGCATAGTGCACGTTGTCCAGAAGAATGAGAAAGAGTTGCCACTAGTCGGGGGTCTCGCCAAGTATTTCACGTTTTAGGTTGACTTTTCTTTATAAAGGTGATACAATTGTGGTTGGAAAGCTAGTCGGGTGATTAGCTTATAGACTTCATAACTCAAGGAGGTGCCTTGTGCGGCACATTTACTACGCCTTTCGCAAGGCACTCACCATGTTCCTTGTCTCAAAAGGTCAACACAAGTCCCTAAACCTTCAATGGTCGCTTATGGCGGCTATCATGAACAGTCTTGATAGCCGACAGTTCCGGACTCTCTACCTTGCCAACGGTGAAGACGTGCTCAACAACGGGATGTATGCCTGCGCATGGTACTTCTCAAGCATCCTTTCTCAATTTCGACTTATTGGATGCAGTCACCCAACCGTCGAGAGTACCGTGAATGATCTCGAGCGCTCGGGCTGGAAAGATCTTCAGGGTCCGCCTTTACCAGGCGCCGTGCTTATCTGGGAAGAAATACAGTTTCCCGAGGACAATGAACCACACATGCACATTGGGTTCTCCATTGGCGGCACGCGCGCTGTCAGTATGAATTACTTGACCGGCGTTCCAGTTGAGCACGACATGACCTTCAATGGCACGCGAGAGCTCAAGCGCTGCCTGTGGCATGAGCATCTTCGGCAGAGACACTGAACCTCGAGACCCCACCTCCGCCCCGCGTTAGCCATTTGGCAGGCGCGGGGTTTTCTTTTTCTCTTGTGATAGAATTTTTGGCATGCCAAAGATAACTCCTCGCCAGTTTGATACTTATCTTTCTATGATAGAGAAAAGTGTCGGCACAGAGATGTTTCAAAATCTTTATATTAATTCCGATGGAGAGAAACTTGATGCGACGGACAATGGCAGACTGTCATGTGCTTTCTATGCTTCATCCATTTTAGTAATCTGCAAATATATAAAAGAAATTCACGCCACGGTTTCTTCTACCGTTAGGGATTTGAAGGAGTCTGGCTGGAGTGAAATTTCCGAACCAATTGTAGGCAGTGTTATCGTCTGGAAACCATCAAATGAAACAGATGGGCATCCACATCTCGGTTTTTATATAGGTAACAACCTAGCGATAAGCAATGATTCTATAAAAAAAGTACCAATAAAACATGATTGGAAATATGATGGTAAAAGAGAGGGGGACATGATTCTTTGGAATCCAAAAATCGCAGAGATTGTGAACGGAAATAATTGAGCCTAAGCCAGTCTAGTACGAAAGGTTGTATAATTAGAGGATGCCAATACCGAATCACTCGCCGTGGATAAAACAGCTGAAGCGCGTGAGAGGTGTTTCTCCTATAAATAGAAGCCAAGATAGCGATGTTGCTATCGTTGGTGGCGGTATTGCTGGGGTTGTCACAGCTTACTTTATCTTGCGCAACACAGATAAAAAAGTTGTTCTGTTGGAAGCCGATAAGATTGCGCACGGGGCAACGGGACACAACGCGGGTCAGATTACAAGCTACTTTGAGCGACCACTGACAGAACTGGTAGAAGAATTTGGCTTTGACCTAGCTCTAGATGGTCAGAGGTCGGTTGAGTCTGGCTGGCTACTTATAGACCAAATAATGGCAGAGGCGAAACTTCAGACCCCGCTTTATCGCTTTACTGGTTATGCCAGTCTTTCAACATTGGACCAAGTAATCTTGCAACTTAAGTGCAATCGTTTTCGGGTTCAGGGCGGTTTACCTGCAGAGCAGTTAATAGTGTCGGAGGAATGGAGCGAACACACAGAGATTCCAGAAGAGTTTAAAGACCTTTATGAACTCGCCTCACACAAAGATGTTTTAAATCTGATTGAGAGCAATAACCCTGTCTACATAGCATCTCTTTCTTATCAGAAAGGTTGTATGAACAGTGCAATGTTTTCGGAAGAACTTGCCGGTTATCTCGGGGCAACATATAAAGACAGATTTTCTTTCTACGAAGGAAGTCCGGTAAAAACTGTTCAGTTGAAAGAGGGTGGGGGCTCACTTCTCGTCTTGGGTTACACCGTGAATGCGAGAAATATTGTTCTCTGCACCAACGGGTTTCAGAACTTTAAAATCTTGAACACTACTGGCAGAGAGATTGATACTAAATTCCACCACTCCATCGCTGGGCGCATCGGTTACATGTCTGGATATGTTGAACCCATGAAGCATCCGCCGATAGCTATTAGTTATCTCCCGAAAGATTATGGAGAAAGCATTGACCCAACAGGCGAAGAATATTTCTACCTTACTCGTCGCCCCCACGAGCACGAAGGTGACACCTCGTTTAACCTGACCTGTACTGGTGGACCAGAGAAAGTTTTACCCAACCATGCTCTTTACTCTCGCGAAGAAGCTTCTTCTGAAGATATGCGCATACTTATAGACAACTTTCTTCGTGACAATTACAACAAATATCCTGAAACTGACTTTGAATACGCTTTCTCTTGGCACGGACTTATGGGCTACACGCCCAACGGCATCAGAAGAGTGGGTCCCGAGCCATGTAACACCGCTCTCCTTTATAATCTCGGTTGTAACGGCGTGGGCATCTTGCCATCTATTTTTGGTGGTATGAGAATTTCTCGTTTTATCAAGGGCGAGAAGGTTGAGCAATCTATCTTTGACCCACACGACCAACGCTGTGAGATAGAATAAATATATGCAAACGAAACTCCTAGGCTCCGAGACCATAGCCGAAGGAACGATGCTCTTTAAGTTTGAGAAACCCAAGGACTTTGAATATAAGGCAGGGCAAAACGCCGACTTTTTCCTTATTAATTCACCAGAGACTGATGCCGAGGGGGACAAACGCACTTTTTCTCTGGCGAGCGTTCCCACAGATGAACACCTTGCCATAGCTACTCGCATGCGAGACACATCCTTCAAACGTGTTTTGAAAAATATGAGTGTGGGAACAGAATTAAGTATTGAAGGACCATACGGTGACTTCTTTCTACATGAAAATGTAAATAGGCCCGCAATTTTCTTAGCCGGTGGTATAGGGATCACACCCTTTTACTCAATGGTGACGAATGCATCTCTCCGCTCTCTTCCGCACAAAATCATTCTTCTTTACTCCAACCGGCGACCAGAGGATGCACCATTTCTAGAAAACCTTATTTCCTTACCATTTCACGATAGAAACTTTAAATTTGTCGGCACTATGACCAACATGGAAAGTTCCAAAGAGAAATGGCTTGGCGAGAGGGGATATATCAATGCGGAGATGCTTGCGAGGCATGTAGACAAAAAACTTACTCCCATCTACTACATCGCAGGACCCATAACCATGGTGACCGCCATGCGAGACATGCTAAACAGGAGCGGGGTAAGTAACGACGATATCAGAACTGAAGAATTCACCGGTTACTAGTACGGAAACAATAATAAAAGAGATTTTTAGTTACTTTCGGGACTAGAATTTTTATGCCACCTTGCGTCAAGTGAGTACTTACCTGCACCAGTTATAAGAAGCGATAGAGAGGCTGCGCCGATAAGCATAATGAACTCGTAACCACCGTTCGCAATAGAGAAGCCATTGGATACATGAACGGTAAAGAAGGCAACCAGAGCCACGATTAGACCAAACTTAGCGGCCCAGTGAGTAAAGAGACCGACGATTAACAAGAGACCGCCGATAAATTCACCGTAGGCTAGGATGTAGGCCATAAGAGATGGGAGCGGAAGACCAAGGCTTCCCAAAAATCCTGTGACGCCCTCGTGTCCGATAGTAAAGATTTTGTCATAACCGTGCCAAGCAAAGACCGTACCGAGAGCAAGACGCAAGACAAGTGGCGCCCAGTCTCTACACTTACCGAAACAATTACATCCAAGAAATTTATTCATATCGTTTATTCATTATTATCTAATTCAGTAATACCTTATATTATAACCCATTTTCTGATACAATTTGTGCACATGGACGAGAAAATTGATACCAAAGAAGAGTTTTCTCTCGTTAAACGCGCCAAGAGTTTTGTGCATGCGGGCAGGGGACTTAAACTCTTTATTAAGACAACCCACAATGCCTGGATACAGATAGTAGTATTTCTCGGTGCAATTCTACTCGGTATTTACTTTGACATCCCATCTTTAGAATGGGCAGTACTTACCTTGGCTTTCGGATTTGTGCTCGCTTCTGAAGCCTTTAATACAGCCATTGAGATAGATATAAATCTAACTTCACCAGGAACCCATCCATACGCCAGAGACACCAAGGACGTCGCCGCTGGAGCAGTTCTTATCTCTGCCATCACCGCTCTCGTTATCGGTCTCACCATATTTCTACCCTACATAGTATGAGAAAAACATTCCTTATCTTTATTTTTGCCTTAATTGTTTTAGGTCTTGGCACATGGTTTCATTTAGATAGTCGTAAGACAGAGCTTGCTCTTAGTTTTGAAGAATGTGTGGCGAAGGGAAATCCAGTGATGGAGAGCTACCCCAGGCAATGTAGAGACGGCGATAAAACTTATACAGAAGATATTGGTAATGAACTTTTAAAGATGGATCTTATAGTGCTTAATAACCCAAGACCGAATCAGGTTATAAAGAGCCCACTCGTAGTCAAGGGAGAGGCGAGAGGATACTGGTTCTTTGAAGCTAGTTTTCCAGTTTATCTTACAGACTGGGACGGACTCATCATCGCTGAAGGTATTGCGACTGCGAAAAGTGACCCCGCCGATGGCGGGGCAGGCTGGATGACAGAAGACTTTGTGCCATTTGAGACGACACTAAACTTTACTGTAAACCCAGAAGTTTATAGCAAACGTGGCACACTTATCTTAAAGAAGGACAACCCCTCTGGTCTGCCAGAGCACGATGATGCGCTTGAGATCCCAGTCAGGTTTGAATAAAAATATGGCAAAAAACCAACAGTCAGATGGCGACAACTTTGAGATAGAGGGAGGACGCAAACTTTCGGGCACTATTACCACCAACTCGTCTAAAAACGGCGCAACACATCTCTTTGCCGCCGCTTTAGTGAACAGAGGCAAAACTACGCTCCACAACATCCCTCGCATAGAGGAAGTTAACCGCCTGATAGAAGTTTTTAAAAGTCTTGGCATAAAAGTCTTATGGACTGACAAACATACAATCACCATCTCTCCACCTAAAAACTTTTCAATAAATAAAATCAACGCCCGTGCCGCCGGCAGGATCCGTTCTACCCTAATGCTTATTGGCCCACTCTCGGGACGCTTTAAATCCTTTAAACTACCGCATATCGGTGGCTGTAAGATGGGGGAGAGAACCATTGCTGCGCACCGCTTTGCTCTAGAAGACTTGGGGTTAAAAATTATAACTAAAGAAAATCACTACCAGATTTCCAGTGCCAAACCTCCACGCAAAGAAGTGGTGATGTACGAGGCATCGGATACCGGCACGACTAATGCGATACTGCGAGCAGCTGTGTTGTCACAGAAAACGGTTATTGACTTCGCCCAGCAGAACTACATGACTCTTGAAGTGTGTTATTTCTTGGCTCAACTAGGAATAAAAATAGATGGCATCGGCACGAAGACTCTCACCATAGTAGGCAGTCCAAATATAGAAAAAGATATTGAGTACTACAACAGCGAGGATCCTATTGAAGCAATGTTTTTTGTCACCGCTGCCATCTTAACTCGCTCCAAACTTACAGTGAAGCGGGCACCAATAGATTTCTTAAAAGTAGAACTTCTCAAACTTGAGAAGATGGGTCAGAAGTTCTTACTCTCAAAAACTTATTTATCTAAGAACAGAAAAACGAAACTGGTGGACATCACTATAAAACCTTCCAAGCTCACCGCACTTCACGACAAGATTCACGCTCTGCCTTACCCCGGTATCAATACAGACAACCTGCCATTTTTTGTACCCATTGCGACACAGGCGACAGGGAGCACTCTCATACACGACTGGATGTGGGAAGACAGGGCAGTTTTCTTTACCGAGCTTAACCGCTTGGGAGCTTCTATAAAACTTGCAGACTCTCACAGAGTTTTTGTAGAAGGACCGACGAAACTTCGGGGGACACAGATAGTCTGTCCACCAGCGCTCCGACCTTCTGTCATGCTTCTTGTCGCGATGCTTGGCGCTCGGGGCAAGTCGACGCTTAGAAATGTCTATGCCATAAACCGTGGGTATGAAAATATCGTTGGTAGGCTTAATAAAATAGGTGCCAAGATAAAAATGATTAATTAAAAAAGTGCTCCGATGTTAGACACCGGAGCACCTTGTGGCGACTTGCGCCGAATCATTACGGAGAGTTCTCCATGTACAGGTTGTTCGTTTGCGCCCAAGTTGCAGATGCGTAGGTCTGGGCGTACTCGTAGACACCGTCGGAGAGCGAACCCGCAACTGACGACTCGATGTACATACTACCGCGGAGAAGAGCTGAGAGATCCCAGTATCCCCCCGGGTATATGTGTTTCGTTTCGTGGTTGAGCAGCGTCTTTACTCCGAAGGCGGTCCAGATGAGACTGACTCTCACCGGAACTCGTGAGCCGGACACAGTGTCGTTAACGAGAACGGTTGCCACGACCGACGCCATGGCATCGGTTACCACTCCGTCCTTGGACGTACTGGCAATGTGCTGGAAGCTCTCGACTGGACCGATTCCGGAAGCACTGAACTCGAGCACACCGGTACAGGTGTTGCGCCGGACCATAGAGTCGATCTTGACCTCTGTAGTGATGATCCATTTCTCAAAGTTGATCCGGTTGGCGGACCTCGTCGCATACATGATTGTCTCGGTCTCGATGCACCCACCGTCCCCACCGCGAAGGTCGGCATAACCAAACGATTCGTTCGAGATTGAGGTGTACACCGTGCCTCCGGAGGAAGTTGTCCCCCCAGCGAACGCCGATACCGACGCGAACAAGAGAACGATTGAAAAGAACACATTTTTCATCGCAGTCTCCATAAGCGCCGGAATGGCGCTAAACCGCCTTGACCATATAAAAAATAACCAGTCTTGTCAATTGTCAAATCCTCATTTGACACCCAAAGGCATATAGGAGTATCCTCTCTTTTAGAGAGCTCCCATTCCTATTTAATTAATAAGCTTGATACCAAAAAATATGAAGAAAATAAGTTTTATTCTAGACACTTTTCTCGTGTTCGGGCTTTTTGTTTCCTTAGCCTTCTTGGTTCCAAAAACAGTTTCCGCAGCAACTGTTTTTAGTGATGGTTTTACTGCAGGTTCTGATCCAGATGATATCAGTGGGTGGAATGAAGAAGGGACAGACAACGATTCTTCTACCATTCCTCAACCCGGTGCTATAAGCGGTGAAGATCAGGTAAGTCCACAGGGTGATCTTTTTGCAAAGATCGGCGAAGATGACTGGATTTGTAGAACGATAGATACTTCAGGACATACCAATCTCTTTTTACATTATTTCTGGCGAGGTGACGCAGATGCCGAAGATAGCGAAAGTGGCACGGTAGAATACAGGGCTTCAGGTAGTTGCACTTCAGCGTCCGGCTGGACATCGCTTGCAACCCACGAATTGGACGACGGAAACAACAATGTGCACGAAAGCTGGAGTACGATGCAGTCTGTTGATTTGTCTGACTCTCTAAATAACTCCTCGTTTATACTACGCTTTAGACAATCTTCCAGTGATTCCAGTGAATATTTCCGTGTAGATGGGGTCCTCGTTAAGGGTGATAGGCTCGGCAACATTGCAGTAAGAAAGGTCGTAACTTCACCAACTAAGGATAAGTTTGACTTTTCTTCAAACGTAGAAGGCTCTGATAACTTCTCTCTGGGTGGTGGTGAAAAACATAAGCTGGGCAATCTAGTTGAAGGGATTTACACCGTTACGGAAAGCCAAAAAGATGGCTACGTCTTAACAGGTATTTACTGTGATGATGAAACTGCCGAGATTGATCTAGAGACAGGTACCGCCACTGTTAACGTTTCGCTCTATGAAGATATTACTTGCACCTTCACAAACGAGCCGATCCAACTGATTGTAAAGAAAGTCTTTGTCGGTGACGAGGAAGCAGGCGCAGACGATTTCAGTTTCACTGTTGATAAGCAAGGAGAAGTTCCTCCAATCGGATATCAGTTTGAGGCGGACGGTACAAATCTAATTACAGGACTTGCTAACGGCGTTTACGATGTTGTAGAGGATTCAGAATCCGGCTACACAGCCACTTACTCAAGTGATCGACCAGGAGAGAATGCTAATCATTGCAACAACATTCCTGTAGATAATGGCAATGGACCATACACCTGCACCATAACCAATTCAAAACTCCCGACTCTTACAGTTATCAAACACGTGGTTAATGATGACAACGGTACGGCAGAAGCCGACGATTTTTCACTTATTGTAAACGGTGTTAACGCAAACCCTGCAGGACAATTTCCCGGCTCTGAAGAGGGTACTCTTGTAATTCTTGGTGTAGGTCCCTATGGTGTTGCGGAGTCAATTGCTCCGGGCTACGGTGTTCCGACATTTTCTGAAGACTGTTCTGGCAATATGGCGCTAGGTGATGAGAAAACATGCACAGTCACCAATGATGACGTTGAGCCACCTCAGGCTTGTGTGCCAGAACTTAACCTTCTAGAAAACGGAGGTTTTGAGACGCCAGTTTTAGGTAACGGGACATGGAGCATCATTCCTGATTCAAACCCTCTTCTTGAATGGTTCGTCGCTTGGGTAACCCCACAAGAGGGTGGAACTCTTGGTCTTGAGATTCAGAATAATGTTGCTGGATCACCAGCATCAGGAGCACAACATGCTGAACTAGACGGAGACCATCCAGTTACAATTTGGCAGAACATTCCTACTATCGTAGGGGAAGAATACGCTCTTAACTTCAATTATTCTCCAAGACCTGGACGCAATTTGGCAGACAATAGTTTGCAGGTAAAAGTTGATGGCTCGGTACTTGGCGCAAATGTTGCGACAGACGGAACCCTAAATGGCAATACAGTTTGGGAAAGCATCAGCCGCACATTTACAGCCACTAATCCAACGACTAAAATTGAATTCTCTGACAACGGCACCGACACCAGCTTTGGTGGATACCTTGATAACGCAAGTCTGGTCTGTGTGCCGAAACAAACCCCTTGTGAAGATGTAGTAAGTTCTCAGACTTTAGTTTCTGACGATACTACTAGTGACGGAGATGGATACGCATCCGAACTCACCTTTATTCATCCAGCTTGGACTGCATCTATTCCCGACGCCACTTGGATCTGGGCAACCGATCCGGTTGAAGCCCCGACGAATGACGGCGACCTGACAAAAGTATTTACCAAGACATTTGCCATCGTTGGAACACCGACTGGTGGAACTCTTGATGTCGCAGCTGATAACAACTACAGTGTCAAATTAAATGGAAATTCTCTGCCCGTTGTATTTGACCAGAATAATTTCCAACTCGCTACTCAAGATTCTTACGATGTAAGCTCGCTTCTTATCAGCGGATTAAACACGCTAGAAATCACGGTAACTAACTGGGAGTCAGCCGAGCAAAGTGCCGACCCAGCAAGTAACCCAGCAGGACTTCTCTACAAACTCTCACTTAATGAAAATGCCTGTGTGCCTCCACCTCCAGAAGAATGCGAAGAAGGTTACCATGAGGTAGAAAACGAATGTGTTCCGAATTACCCAGATCCAGACACTGCAACTATATACGCCTCCAAAATTGTCTGCGATTCTGAAGATGACCTTCCGAACTGGGGAGAGGGTAGTGCCGATATCACTTCTACCACTGTTCCTAACTTCCTAGCAGATGATCTTGAAGACGAAACCCAAGATTGTCATATTGAAGAATGGACCTTTGAGTGGGCTCCTAACGGCACTTCAAACCCCGGAGACAGCGTAGAAGCAGGTGGCGAAGCCTGGACTCCATTTACCACGAGCGTCTCTGTTCCAGCAGGTTCTCTGGTCTGGCTACGCGAACAATTTGACTCCAATTATATTGCGTTTTCCGGAGATACCACAGAACCCCAAGACCAGGATGTTTCAGCCGAATTCTACTGCAGTGACGATGTTCTGAATTACGACAACTATGACTTAATTGACCCTGTGGTCGCTGGACAGACTTACTATTGTGTCGGATTCAATGCCCCCGTTGTAGTTGACGTGTGCCCGTATGTTGAAGGTAATCAAAGCAGCACAGAGGATTGTCCATCACAACAAGAACTTCCTCAGTGTTCCGACGACGATGACAACGATGGAGACCAAGCAACCGATTCAGAGGATCCTGGGTGTCATACTGACAGTGATGCTTCCAATTCGTCTTCTTACGACCCAAATGACGACGACGAGTCTGATCCTAACCCTCCAACACTTGCTGACGAGCCATCTAATCCATCAAGTACCAGTAGAGACTTCAGAAGTGGTAACGGCCAGGTTTTGGGAGCTTCCACATTTCGCGAGAGCTGTTTACTCTACATGGACAGATTCATCCGCTTCGGTTCTGCCAACAATGACGTGGAGCAAGTCAAACTTCTTCAAACGTTCCTGAACAAGTGGATGCATTCCAACCTCCCGATTACCGGTGTCTATGGTCCGCAAACTCTTGAAGTGCTTAGAGCATTCCAAGAGAAGTTTGCCGGCGAAGTTCTCACCCCGTGGAATCTCAACGGTCCAACAGGTCTTGTCTATCAGACGACACTGCGATGGATCAACATGCTCGAGTGTCCAGACCTAGCAATACAACTGCCTGAACTTATTGAGTGGTCAAAGAATCCGAATGTTCCGCACGAACCTCTAGCGTCTGCTCTGCCAGAATCAAACTCTAATACTCCAACCACCAACAACGAAGAGGAAAATGTTGACGAGGAAGGCGAAGAAGATATTGATCTTGATCGTTTGCCTGCAGCAGTAGGGGAAAGCGAGAGTGGAGGAGGACTTATAAACTTCCTGAAAAATCTTTTCGGGGGTTAAAATTTTCTTAAAAGAAACAAAAAACCAGCTTCACTAAGTGGGGCTGGTTTTTTGTCTCAAGATGTGACATAATTAAGGGCAATGAGAAAGAGGTTGAAAAACCACTTCGTCCCTCACGAAGGGAACGATTACAGACCCCACTTTGTCCGAGAGAAAAGCGTTATCTCTATTGCGCTTATCGCCGTAGCTATTTTCAATATGGCGTTCTTCTTAAACTCCTTTATGACGAGGCACCCTGATCTCCTCTCGGCAGTTATTACAGGAGTTTTGGTTGATATTACCAACACAAATCGTTTGGCACAGAATCTCGGAGTGCTTTCAGAGAATCCAACTCTTGCTTATGCAGCCCAGCTCAAGGCCAATGACATGGCAGAGAAAAGTTATTTTGCCCACAACAGTCCAGACGGTAAAACTCCTTGGTATTGGTTTAGCGAAGGAGGATATAAGTTTCTTTATGCTGGAGAAAATCTAGCTGTTAACTTCACAGAATCTTCTGATGTTGTCCAAGCTTGGATGAATTCGGAAGGTCACCGTGCCAATATTTTGAATGATAAATTTACCGAGATAGGTATTGCCATGGCGCCTGGAGTTTATAATGGTCGCGAGACTATTTATGTTGTGCAACTCTTCGCACAACCCGTTCCACAATCGGTTGTAGTTGTAGAGACTCCAGTTGTAAAAGAAACTCCAGAAGTAACTATTTTGGCAGAAGAAGTTTCTGTTTCTAGCGAAGTTGCTACTTCAGAAAGCGAGATAGAAGTACTTTCTGAAAACACAGAAGTCCTTGCTGAAACGGAGATGTTTATCGCAGTTCAAAACAATGATTATGTCAGCACCGCCACGAGAGAAGTCCTGCCCACAAATGTGCCCACCTCCGAGGTATCTGCTCTAGATAGGGCCTTGACTGCGCCCAAAACAGCCCTAGAAACCGTGTATATGGTTATAGGTGGTATAATCTTTATTTCACTTCTTATCCTCGTATTAATTGAGCCAAAACGTCAGCATCCCAAAAATATTATTTATGCTATTCTTCTCCTTGTCCTTGTTTTAATACTCCTTTATTTCTCAAAGAATTATCTCTTCCCGAAAATCATTATTGAATAGTTTTAGTTGTTGTAGAAAAGAGTTTCTACCGTATCCCACCAACCATCTTTATCCTCATCATTTTTGAGTGTGTCTGGTTCTACACAAGGATCTCCACCCTGCATTTCAACACAAGCTCTTAAGCCAAGTACTTTTAAAATTCTATTTTCCGAGCGAGTGAAGTAGATAATTAATACTACAGGTCCATCTGTGTACATCACCACTTGTTTATTGTCATTCTGTATAAACTTGAAAATCCTTGGGTCAAGTTCACCTGCTAGGGAATAAATGCTATCCATGAGGGCGAAGCACTCTTTTTCTCTTAGCGGGTCAGCACATGTTGGAGAAATTTGATGTGAAAGGCTTTTAACGCCCGAAAGATCATGATTTTTGGCGAAGGTTAGGTAATTTTGAAGTGTTTGCCAAGCTTCGCTCCCAACCGTTGCTCTGTCTGCCGTGGGTGCTTCTAGAGTAGGAAACAAAAACGCCGGGAGAGAAATAGGGGAAGGAGAACTGGCTTCCGGATTATTTAATTGAAAACTCTTTGTTCCGGTAAAAAGGATAAACCCAGCGGCAACTAAGGCAATAATGACGACAATTTCTTTCTTCATTAACTCTTAATATAGCATATTTCTTGTTGCAAGAATCCACACATGGTAGAATTAAGCAAATGATAGTCTTTGACCGTGTTTCTAAAGTATATCCAGACAGTTCTGTAGCTCTTGAAGAGGTGACGCTTTCTATAGAGCCCAAAGAATTTGTCTCTATTGTGGGCCCCTCTGGTGCGGGGAAAACCACGCTCTTAAAGCTTTTTCTAGCAGAAGAGAAGCCGACCGAAGGGGCTGTTTACTACGAGTCAGCCAACATCCACTCTCTAACTAAAAAGGAAATGGACATCTTCCGTAGGAAAGTGGGTATGGTTTTCCAAGACTTTCGCCTTCTGCCAAACAAAACTGTTTACGAAAATATTGCCTTCACCATGGAAGCGGCAGGGAGGACAGACGAGGAGATAGAGTCCGATGTACCACACGTCCTAGAACTTGTTGACCTAACACCCAAGGTTTGGAACTTTCCACACGAACTCTCTGGTGGAGAAAAACAGAGAGTTGCCATTGCCCGAGCTCTTGTTAACGAACCCGACATTATCATTGCCGACGAACCCACTGGAAATCTGGATCCTGCCAACACTTACGACATCGTCCAGATACTTAAGAAGATTAATGATCTCGGCACCACTGTGATATTGGCAACGCACAATAAGGGTATAATTGATTTGCTCAAACGTCGCGTTGTCGCCATAGAGCACGGCAGGGTTGTCCGCGACGACAAGAGTGGTAAATATTTTGTATAAACATGACGGAAACCAACAAGAAAATGTTTTGGACCAAAGTTAAAAGGATTATCCGCACGGGGTTTTTTAATTTCTGGAGAGACTCAACTGTTTCTCTTGCCTCTGTCTTGGTGATGATGGTAACTCTTTTAGTTATAGGACTTATCTCTTTCTCTGGAGCTATTCTAAATACCACTCTCGTTGAGCTAAAAAATAAGATTGATATTAACGTTACCTTTGTAACGAGCGCCGAGGAAGAGGCTATTTTGGAGCTTAAACATACGATTGAATCTCTGCCAGAAGTATCTCTAGTCACCTACGTGTCTCGTGAAGAAGCCTTGACTCTTTTCAAAGAAAGACACGCATCCGACCAGTCCATCCTCTCTGCCCTTGATGAACTCGGAGAAAATCCTCTTGGTGCAGTTCTCAATATTAAGGCAAGAGACCCAGCCCAGTATGCTTCTGTTGCAGAGTTTCTAGAAGGCGGTAATGCTCTTTCCCCAGATACGGTCAATATCATTGACCGTGTGAATTATTTCCAAAACAAAGCCGCCATAGATAAACTCACTAGAGTTATCTCTTCTGCCGACAAATTAGGCTTTGCCCTAACTATTTTTCTCGCCACTATCTCTATCTTGATTGCTTTCAACACTATCCGTCTGACAATCTACTTGGCTCGAGATGAAATAAGCGTGATGCGCTTAGTAGGTGCCTCAATGACCTATATTCAAGGACCTTTTGTAGTGCTCGGTGTTATCTACGGAGTGGTGGCCGGCATCTCAACACTAATTTTACTTTTACCACTCACATATTGGCTTGGAGGGACAACCGAGAGTTTCTTTATCGGTTTCAATATTTTCTCTTATTACCTCCGTCATTTCTTGGAAATCGCTTTTATCATTATGGCATCAGGAATATTTATCGGCGCACTTTCTAGCGCTCTTGCTATACGCAAATATCTCAAGGTATAATTGGGTCTATACAAACGTAATTTGAGCAACATGAGCAATAAATTGATTGTCGCCTTATTAATACTTCTTGTGCTTACTGGTGGATTTCTTTTATTCAAAAACAAGAGCGTAGCCCCAACAGAAATAGAGGTGGAAAATACGATGCCAGTTCCGGGGAGCGAAGTTGATGAAATGATTGTCGGGAACGAGTCAGCACCAGTTCCGAGCCCCGCTCCTTCTGCGACATCTCTTACCCCTGCAGTTAAGGAATTTACTGTTGATAATGAAATGTTCTCTTTCAAGCCGTCTAGTTTAACGGTTAACAAAGGGGATACAGTAAAAATTACATTCAGAAACACCGGTGGTACTCACGACCTCAAGATAGATGAATTTAAGGCTGCCACTCGGTTACTCAGCACGGGAGAACAACAAACCATAACCTTCGTAGCAGACAAGGCAGGAAGCTTTGAGTACTACTGTTCAGTCGGTAACCATAGGGCACAAGGGATGTGGGGTACTTTAACGGTTCGTTAGTTTAGTTTTTTAAAAATAAAGATGTTTAAACCTGCTCCTTAGCACAAACATATAGAATGAGCGATTTATTAGAAGCAGTTAATCTTAAGAAAATTGATAAACTTGCTTCAGATTTAAGTAAAAGAGGCATTCTTTTTTCCAAACCGAAACCCGCTGAATCATTTTTTAATAACTTACAAAAAAAGGTTCGCAGTACCTACAAACTCTACAATAATTTTATAAAAAGTATTACCAGTTCTAGTTACCTGACTCAAGAGGCAGAGTTGGTTGATAATTTTTATATTATAGAAAATGCGATTTCTGACATTGAAAATGGAATTGTAAAAAAAGAATTTCTGAAATTACCACAGATTTCTAAGAGTGGACAAAACTTTGTTCCCAGAACCTACTTCATTTTTTCTGAATTACTGAAGGCAAACAAGAACGAAATTGATAAACAAGTAATGGAGAAGTTCATAAACTCCTATCAGAAACACACCCCACTAACTCTCCGAGAGCTCTATGCCACTCCCACTATTTTAAAGATAATTCTGGTGGAGAACATTCAATATCTAATAGAACGAATTCTTCTTTCTTCCATAGAGTTTAATGAAGCAGAGTTCTGGTTTAAACAAATAATAAAAAAAACTAAACAAAAACGCATCTCTCAATTCTCCGAGATTATTCACGAACTTACTTCAAAATACAACATTATCCCTGTAAATTTCGGCTTCTATCTTCTGCAGAGACTGTCCCATTACGAACCCGTAGCGCGCCCTGTTACCAAATGGTTGAAGTCAAACCTATTAAAGCAGGGGATTGATATAAAGGATTTAGCCAAGATTGAAGGTGATGAGCGAGATAAGAGAAGAGTTTTGATATCAAATATTTTTGAGAGCTTGCGATGGTTAAACCAAGTGCAGTGGGGCGACTTTGTGGGTAACGTAAACGTGGTTGATAAAATATTTCACAATGATCCCGCTGGAGTTTATACGGCACTTGATGATCGCACCAAGAACCTATACAAAGATGCGGTTGTTCGGGTTGCTGACGTAACTGGTATACACGAAGCAGAAATTGCCAAACATGCTCTTAAACTTACTCACAGTAAAAAAACAGAAAGTGGGCAGATTGAAGATGACGGTTCTATAAAAGCACATATCGGCCACTATCTTATTGGGCAAGGCAGAGATGAACTTGAAAAAAAGTTTAGCTATAAACCTACTTTTTTTGAAAAATATGGGCGTTTACTGCTCAATAATCCCAGTTTATTTTATTTTACTAGCATCTCTTTGGTTTGTCTTAGCATATCAGCACTTGTCTCCTTTTATGTTGCTCAATATACCAGCGGACTGTATTTGGCTCTAACAGCTGTCCTCATCTTTATTTTGAGTAGTGAAGTGGGTACCAACTTATTAAATTCTTTAATCGTAAGTTTTTTGCCGATAAAATCATTACCTAAGTTTGATTTTAAAAATGGAGTACCTGATGAATTTAGAACCTTTGTGGTTACGTCGGGGATGTTTAGAAACATAAGTTCTATTAACGAACTATTAAGGCGACTTGAAGTAAATTACCTAAGTAATAAGGACAAAAATATCTTTTTCGGATTATTGATGGACTTTACCGATGCACTAGAGGAAAGTATGCCGAAAGATAGAGGGCTAACCATCTATGTATCTGATGAGATTAATAAACTAAATAAAAAATACTCTAACGGAGAAAGAAAGTTTTTTCTATTTTACAGGAAACGCCTGTGGAACCCAAAAGAAAACGTCTTTATGGGTTGGGAAAGAAAGAGAGGCAAATTAAGAGAGTTTAACCAGCTAATTCGTGGGTCTCAAAACACCACATACATAATTGATAACAATAAATTCTCTCAATTACCTAGAAACATTAAGTATGTAATAACTCTAGATGAAGACACGCGAATGCCCAAAGAGTCGGCAAGTCAGCTCATTGGGTGCATCGCACATCCTCTCAATAGAGCTATCCTTGATGAGAAAACAAATGTTGTACGTGGTGGTTATGGCATAATCCAGCCTCGCGTATCCACGTCACTAAAAACATCTAACAAATCATTATTTTCTAAATTTTTTTCCTCCGCCTCTGGCATAGACTCGTATTCTAGTGTGGTGGCTGATGTGTATCAAGATTTGTTTAAAAGTGGAATATTTTTCGGTAAGGGTATCTATGATATAGACATTTTTGAAAAAACGATGGCAGGGAAGATTCCTGACAATACGGTTCTTAGTCATGACCTCTTAGAGGGATTGTATGCTCGAGCAGGACTAGCTACAGACATCCAATTATCTGATGATTTTCCTTCTCAATATCATGAATATGTCTCACGTCTACATCGGTGGACACGTGGCGATTGGCAAATTATTGACTGGCTTTTTCCAAGAGTCCGGCTCGGTAACGGCACTTTAATAAAAAATGAATTTTCTTTTGTTTCAAGGTGGAAAATTTTCGATAACCTAAGAAGAAGCTCTATTCCGATAGTTTCACTAGCTTTTCTCTTACTGTCATGGGGCTTATCTAGTCCAAACATGTATTGGGGGAGTGTTTATATAATCATAATCTTGAGTTCTCCATTTATATTTTCTGTTTGTATTGGACTGCTTAAATGGGAAAGAAGTTCCACTTTGAAAAATAAAATTAGTTCGTTTATCAACGAATCAGTATTTGCTGTGGTGCAGGTGCTGGTAAGTGGTGTGTTTCTTTTTTATAACGCTGGAGTTGCCATTAGTGCCATTGTAAGCACTTTTATCCATAAATATTTGACCAGAAAGCACATGCTTAGATGGCAAAGTTCTGGGGAAGTGGCAAAAAAACTGAAAGGTACCTTACTTGAGATTTATTCAACTATGTGGTTTACGCAAGCCGGGTCATTATTGCTTATTTCAATTTTTATTAACATTAATGCGTCTGCATTTCCCATATATATTTGGAGCGTACTTTGGATTCTCTCTCCTCTTATTGCCTATGGGCTGGGTCGTCCTAGACCCGACACAATTAGTTTTATGCCCAAGGAAAGGGAACTTCTTCGTCATATCGCATGTAAAAGCTCCCGTTACTTCTTAGAATTTACAAACGCAGAAAATAACTGGTTAATACCAGATCATTTTCAAGAAGAAAAAACACTTATAGCTTCAAACAACACCACCTCCCCAACCAATATTGGTATGGGTCTTCTCTCTCTACTTTCTGCTTACGATTTTGGTTACATAGGAATTAGCGAGTTGAAAACTAGACTTACCAACACATTCAACAGCTTGAACAAACTTGAGCGTTATCAAGGTCATTTTTATAACTGGTATGACATTAAACTATTAAAACCCCTTATCCCTCAATATGTTTCCAGTGTTGATAGCGCCAACTTTTTAGCGTCAATTATTACTTTGAAGCAGGGAATTTTAGATATTCTAAAAAAGCCGACTATCGGAGAGAATGTTGTTCAAGGATTAAGCGATATTCTTGTCTCTATTGCAAAAGAATCAAGCGTTGTTATAGAGAATATAAGGCGAGACAAGACAAAAAAACATGACAATGAAAAAGTTGAACAATTAAACAAAATCATTAATAGTTCCAGCAAAGCCTTAAATAGTCTTAAGCAACACAATATTGAACTAACCCTCTCCGGATTTGAAGAAATTTTATTCTCATTATCAGATTCTAGTCATGAGTTAAAAAAGCTGATTACCGAAATGGTTGCCGTAGATAGCAAAGAAAACATGCAGGATATTTACTATTGGATTCAGAATCTTGAGAACCTGATTAGTCTATATAGGAAAGAAACAAGAGACTTATTTTCGTTTTCTAAGATTGTTTCCGATTTTCCGGCTATTCATAAATTAAAACGCTATAAAAACTTTTCTATTAAATATGAGAAGCTTCTCCATTTACTCAATCAGTGTCCCACACTACTAGACTTAAAAGAATCCAGACTAAGTTTGGCAGTGCGGGATTTAGATATTGAAGTTGAAATTGAAAGCTATTCTCTGGAAGAAACAGACAAAGAAAGTGTGCGTACTTGGTTTTTGGGAATCCTTGAAATTGTAGAGATTTCTGAACAAAACGCATCAAAACTTTTTGACAGTTACAACAAACTAGTGGTTCAGTGCGATAAAATCTTTGAAGAAACAGATTTTAGATTTCTATATAACAAAGAAAGAGGACTCTTCCACATAGGTTACAATGCAACATTTAATAAGATTGACAGTTCTTATTATGATTTCCTTGCTTCAGAAACCAATATCATAAGTTTTATTGCGGTACTAAAAAATCAAGCACCCAAGAAGCACTGGTTCCACTTGAACAGAAAGTTTGTTAAATCTGGAAGTAATCCGGTTCTTTATTCGTGGGGCGGATCACTGTTTGAACATGTAACTTCTTTAATTTTCCTAGATGTTACCAACGAAAGTCTTTTGGGGAAAAATGCTAGGGCCGCCGTAAAAGCTCATATTAGTTACGCTAAAAAATATGGCATCCCTTGGGGGATGGGCGAGTCTGCTTATAACCTCTTAAATGCAAACAAGAATTACGAGTATCAAACATTTGGTGTTCCAAATATCGGGCTTAAAAGAAGTCTGGGCGACTATCTAGTGGTAGCACCATATACAACAGTACTGTCACTTTTATTTGAACCTAAGAATTCAATAAAAAATTTAGAGAAACTTATGTTTCAAGGCGGGGTCAGTAGCTACGGTTTTTATGATGCTATTGATTACACGCCCAGTAAGGAAAGAAAGAGGGGTGGGGTAGCTACTAAGGTTTACTATGCACACCACCAAGGATTTATTATGAGTAATCTTAATAACGCCCTAAACGACAAACGAATAAGAAAACTCTTTAACGAAGATCCGCTAGTAGCGTCGGTTGAAGTATTGCTTGAAGAAAAGGTTAGGGCCATAACTCCAGTCAAACCGACAAAAATTACATCAAGATTGTTAATTGATTATTCAAATACGACTGACTCTGGACACTTAGTAAAACAATATATTCCACTGAGAACCCAAACGCCGAGGTTTGCCTTTCTTTCTAATGGAAATTATTCAGTGTCAATAAGCAATACTGGATGTGGTTACAGTAAGTACAATAATCTGCTACTTACACGGTTTAAAGAAGACGCGGTTCTTGAGGGTTCCGGCACATTTCTTTATGTTCGTAACCTTGACGATAACAGCTTGTGGTCACCAACTTTTCATCCAACCAAAGTTCTGGGGAAGAATTATAAAGTTATCTTTTCTGAGAACAAAGCAGAGTTTTACCAAACAAACAAAGGTATTGACACTATCCTTAAAATCTCTGTACCACCAGAAGATAATGTTGAGATTAGAGAATTAACAATAACAAATCAAAATGAGTTTCAACAGTCTTTTGAAGTTTCTAGTTACGGAGAGGTAGTGCTGGCTTCACAAGGAGAAGATATCGGACATCCCGCATATCAAAGACTTTTCATCAAATCAGAATTCCTCAAAGAACACAAATCTTTAGTTTTCACTAGAAATAATTTACCTGACAAAACAAAAAAGTTCTATTTTGCTCATTTTATGGCTGATAATAAGGTTAAAAATGAGGTTATAAAATACAATACTTCTCGCGAATCGTTTTTAGGAAGAAGAGGTTCAACTGTTTCTCCATACATTTTTAACCACGAAGAAAGTGTGAGTCACGATAAGGACTACACCCTAGACTCCATCTTCAGCCTACAGAAAAAAATAAACCTAAAACCAAATGAGTCTACAAAAATAATTTTTATTAATGCTTATTCAACAAACCTAGAGGATCTTACCAGCGTAATTAAAAAGTATCGCAATTTAAAAAACCCAGTAAGTATTATTGATAAAGCAAATCAAGAAAGCGTACATGCTCTTAAAAGATTTGGTATTTCTTCTGAACAGGCACTGATTTTTCAAGAACTGGCTTCTCGAATCTTGGCTGGTGGTTACCTGCGCGATAAGCCTACCAACGTTAGCCCAGCTTTCCCAATGATTCATTCGCTGTGGAAATATGGAATTTCTGGAGATACGCCCATCATAGTAGTTAAAATTAAGGATATAGAAGATATTAATTTTATTAAAAACGTTTTACTCTGCTACCGATATTTAACATACAAAGGTCTAAATATTGACATAGTTATCTACAACGAACATCCTGGTGGGTATATAAAAACACTACATGACGAGATTGATTTCATCATTCGCTACAACAAACTAGTTGAAAATAATCACAGTAACGGTAAGGTTTTTCACTTGAAAACAAATTTCATGTCAGTAGAAGACAGACACTCTATACTCTTTAACGCCTCGGCAATTTTTGATAGTGAGGAAGGTAACCTTGAATATCAAATAAAAACAAGAAATAGAAAGCCGAATATCAAACCATTGCCAAACATTTTCAAATCAAGTAAAGAGTTGCCAGAAAAAGAAGTGGCACTAAAGCCATCAAATTCTTTATCTTTTTACAATGGTTTAGGTGGGTTTGATGAGACTAAAAAAGAATATGTAATGCATCTCTCTCAAGACCTTAAAACTCCCGCTTCTTGGGTTAATGTTATTTCTAACCCTCAGTTTGGATTTATGGTGTCCGAGGGGGGATCGAGCCATACTTGGTCTGTTGACAGTTACGACAACAGGCTGACAAGTTGGGCCGCGGATAGTTTATTAGATGCTTCTGGTGAGATTCTCTACATTAGAGACGAAAAAACTGGAGAACTGTGGTCTCCAACTCCTTATCCCTTGGGAGAAGATCGCTCATACACTGTAAAACATGGGCGAGGGTACTCTACTTTTGAGCATAAGCGCGGTTCTCTGGAGCACAAACTGCTTATGTTTGTTCCCACAACGGAGAAAATAAAGATTTTTAAACTCACAATAAAAAATACTGGAACTGAAACAAGAAATCTTTCTGTGACAGGATTTTTTGAGTTGGTACTAGGTGTAAATTACGAACAAACTAAACGCTCTCTCATAACGAGTACAGACAACAAGACAAAGGCAGTCATAACACAAAACATTGTCAGAAACCATTTTCAAGGGAATTTAGTTTTTCTTGACATGAACAAGGGGAATTACGCTATCTCAACAAGTAGAGAAGAATTTTTTGGGCGAGGCGGTAGTGTGAAATCTCCAGAGGCGCTAAAGAAAGAAAAACTTTCTAATGAGATTAAATATGAACCTGACCACAGCGTGAGCCTTCAGACAGTAGTCAATCTTAAGTCTGGCGAAGAAAAGAGCGTTCTTATTCTTCTCGGAGAAGGGGAAAACATTGAGGAAATACGCAAACTAGTAACCACTTATCGTAAGTTACCAAAGATAACAGAGGCGCTAGCCCAAGTTGAACGATATTGGGACCAAATTTCTAGAAGCATTACAATCTCTACACCCGACGAGTCTCTAGACATCATGTTTAATGACTGGATTCTTTATCAAATCCTATCATCAAGAATATTTACAAAAGCCGGATATTCACAGCCATCTGGCGCCTTTGGCTTTAGAGACCAACTGCAAGATATAACCGCATTTATCTATTCTAATCCTGATTTAGTGCGAAAAGTGATTCTTGATGCTGCCGAGCATCAATTTGTGGAAGGTGATGTGCAGACTTGGTGGCATGAACATAATAATTTCGGCATGCGTTCTGTTATGTCAGATCATCAGTTGTGGTTACCACATATAGTATGTTCTTATGTTGAAATCACCGGTGATTTCAGTATTTTTGACGAGCGAATGCCGTTTCTAGAAGGACCAGCTCTAGACTTTAAAAACAAAAAAGAGTGGGTGGGTGTTCCAGAAATAACAAAAGGTAAGTATTCGCTATTTGAGCACTGTACGCGTGCTATTGATAAGTCGTTATTCTTCGGCGAACACGGACTACCTCTTATTGGTAAAGGGGACTGGAACGACGGATTTAATGAAGTTGGAATTAATGGTAAAGGAGAGAGTGTTTGGTCTGGGTTTTTCTTGTATTCAATTTTGACTAGATTTTCTGAAGTTTGTACCAAATTAAATGATGTTGAACATCTTGATAAATATAGAAATATTGCCGAATCAATTAAAAATGCGCTTGAGATTCACGGCTGGGACGGGTCTTGGTACAGAAGAGCTTACTTTGATGATGGCGCGCCACTAGGGTCCCACTTAAACGAAGAAATAAAAATTGACTCAATTACTCAGTCGTGGGCAGTTTTAAGTAGGGCTGGCACAGAAGAAAGGGCAAGAGAGGCCATGGACGCAGTAGAAAAATATCTGATGCCAGACAAAAAACTTTTGAAGTTATTGGCGCCCCCTATAGCAAAGTCATCTATGCGTGTGGGTTATACAGGAGATTACCCGCCTGGAGTGAGAGAAAATGGTTCTCAATATAACCATGCGGCTCTATGGGTGGCACAGGCTTTTGCTACCTTAGGAGAAGGGGACAAGGCAAAAAACATCATTGACCTTATAAATCCGATTAATCGTTCAAGAAGTCCAGAAGGGGTGACTCAATATAGAGTTGAACCATATGTAGTTGCATCAGATATTTATTCAAAACCGTCATATGAAGGGCGAGGCGGTTGGACATGGTACACCGGTGCTGCGGGGCTAATGTACCGAACAACTTTAGAGTTTATTTTGGGTATTAAAATCTCTAAGTCAAAATTAATTATAAATCCATGCATCCCCAAAGACTGGAAAGAGTTTAAGGTTTCTTATTTCTTCAAATCAACCAGCTATAAAATAACTGTCAAAAATCCTTTAGGATTGAGTCGCGGAGTTAAGTCTATAGCGGTAAATGGTAAAATGTTGGACTCAAAAGAGATTATCCTGTCATCAGACGGCAAAATCTACAATGTGGAGGTAATTATGGGTGATTAGAAATACTGGCACTTGGAACTTTTTTATAATTAGGATTCTTCACTAGAGTGGGTTTACCGTCTTTTTCTACCACATAGTAAGCAGCTCCTCTAAGTTTGCGAAAGGGTTCGTAATCGGCATGTCCTGGTAGGCTCACAGGATCTTTTTCTTCAAAACTGACTGGGGAGTTGTCAGACATTACGAGCCAAACTTTACCAACATTTACCATTAAGTGTCCAGCATTTTTAGGTATATTTATCTCGTCTCCACTCTTCACAAATTTGGCACTAAAATTACTTATTTCATCATCAATAGGAATACCGTTAACGTCCAAAGACCTTTCTTGGATAATAATGATGCCTTTTCCTTGAAGAACAGTGTATTTTTCATTTACATCACCAACATGATAATGTCCATAGGTTTTAATATATTCTCGACCAATTAAACCCATTTCCCAGACAGTGATATTGGTTTTTTCACTTCCTCCGCGAATCATGTAGTAGTGAATAGCTGGACCCTCTCTATCTGGGGACATTAGAACCTCTTTCATCTTCTCGTGGTCTCTACTTGCGTAATAGTTTTGCATCAAATTTTCTCTCTGATTATAGCATTTTTTACATCAATCGGATAAACTCCCGTAAAGCACGAGGTACAAAAAGAAGATTCATCCACACCAGTTGCTTCTATCATGCTCTTATAAGAAAGGAAGTTAAGTGAAGTAGAACCGAGATACTTGTTCATCTCTTCTATAGACTTTTTTGATGCTAATAAATCCTCTCTACGAGGAAGATCTATCCCGTAAAAGTCAGGGAACTTTACTGGCGGGGAAGAGACAAGGAAGTGAACTTCTTTGGCCCCAGTATCAAAAAGCATTTTTACAATCTGTTTTGAAGTTGTGCCTCGCACTATTGAGTCATCCACCACAATAACTCGCTTATTCTCAATAACTTCTCTAAGTGGAGCAAGTTTCAACTTAACACCCTGTTCTCGGATATGTTGCTCTGGCTCAATAAATGTTCTGTGGATATAACGACTCTTTATAAGTCCAGCTTCAAAAGGAATACCAGAAGAGTTGGCATACCCGATAGCAACAGGTATGGCTGTCTCTGGCACAGGGATAATAACGTCAGCTTCTATGGGATATTCTTTGGCCAACTTAACACCAAATTTTTTTCGGACTTCATAGACAGATTTACCAAGCAGAACGCTATCGGGTCTAGAAAAATAGACGAATTCAAAAATGTCTAGCTTCTGATTACTCTGAAGAACTTGTTTACTTCTTAAACCTTTTTCATCCACTATGACCATCTCTCCCGGCAAAACGTCTCTTAGAAATGTAGCTCCAATGGGGTGAAAAGCGCATGTTTCGGATGAGAAGATAAACCCGCCATTTAATTTGCCAATAGAGAATGGTCGGATTCCAAAGTGGTCGCGAATAGCGATGAGTTTATCCTTTGTCATTATGAGGATAGAAAAAGCGCCATCAATAAGCTGGAAGACTTCTTCAACAGCTTTTTCTATCTCCCTACCTTCTTTGGTTAGGGCATGAATTGCTTCGCAAACAATCTTTGAATCAGAAACTTCAGCGACAACAACTCCTTTTTTCTTTAAAAAATCTTGAAGTTTGTCTAGGTTGGGAAGATTGCCGTTGTGAGCAAGCACCATGCTTCCACCTTCTGTTTCTATGGGCTGGGCGTGCTTAATACCCGTACCAGAAGAGGTTGAGTAGCGGTTGTGTCCTATAGCAATATGGCCCGTAAGACTAGATATAGCCTCTTCGTTGAATACTTGTGCCACGAGCCCTGTATCTTTAAAACAGCGAATCTTATTACCATCTCCAGAGGCAATACCAGAACTTTCTTGTCCTCTGTGTTGGAGAGCGTACAAACCAAAAAAGGTTAGACGACTTGCATCTAAACCTTTTCCATAGACACCAAAAACTCCGCACTTCTCACCGATGCTTCTCATATGTTCATATTATACATCACAAAACAAACACCTTGCTGCGGGACTTGGACTCGAACCAAGATAATATGCTCCAGAGGCATATGTCCTACCATTAGACGATCCCGCAATAGACTACACACTATCCGAAAGTTGGATGATTTTCAACGCTTCCTATATAATGTTTTGCAATGGAAACAAGATGAAGAAACGGCATAAATACATCTTTGTCGTAGGTGGGGTAATGTCGGGAGTTGGCAAAGGTGTCGCTACTTCTTCAATCGGAGCTATTCTTCAATCAAAGGGTTTCTCAATCAGTCTGATAAAAGCAGACCCATATCTAAATGTTGATGCAGGCACCATGAATCCTGTTGAACATGGAGAAGTCTTTGTGCTTGATTCTGGTCTTGAAACTGACCAAGATATGGGCAATTACGAACGTTTCTTGAATGTAGACATGCCTTCGGAAAATTACTTAACCAATGGCATGGTTTTAAAACATATTATTGATAAAGAACGTGCCCTTGGATACAACGGCAAGTGCGTTGAACCTGTTTATCACGTCACGGAAGAAATCCTTCTTCGTATCAACAATTCTGTAAAGAAAACTAAAGCAGGCATCACAATAACGGAGATCGGGGGTACGGTCGGAGAGTATCAGAATGCTATCTTTCTTGAGGCGGCAAGGTTACTCAAAATAAGAGAACCCGAGAATGTAATGTTTGTTATGGTCTCATATCTACCCATACCAAGAAAACTTGGAGAAATGAAGACCAAACTTACACAAAATGCTATTCGTCAACTAAATTCTTATGGTATTCAACCAGATATGATTATCGCAAGAAGCGAAATGCCCATTGATGAGAAACGGAAGGAAAAAATTGCCTTAGCAACAGGCGTTCTAAGTGAAAATATTATTCCAGCACCAGACATTGACAGTATTTATGATGCGCCTATAAATTTTGAGAAAGAAGAGTTGGGTCAGAAAATATTAAGACAATTTGGTCTAAAATCTAAGAAAAAGGACCTCTTGGCTTGGAGAAAATTTGTCTCTTATACCAAGAGAGCCAAGAGGGGATTAAAAATAGCCATGGTTGGTAAGTACTTTGACACAGGAGATTTTGTACTCTCTGACGCTTATGTGTCGGTTATAGAGGCAATGAGAATTTCTTCAGCTTACCAAGGCGTAAAACCAGAATTAGTGTGGATAAATGCAAAAGATTATGAAACAGGGAAGCGTAAAGTTTCAGAACTTAAAAACTATGACGGCATAATAGTTCCTGGAGGTTTCGGTGCTAGGGGGGTAGAAGGAATTATAAGTGCAATAAAATTTGCTCGGGAGAAAAAGATTCCTTACTTTGGGCTTTGTTATGGCATGCAGTTGGCAATAGTTGAATATGCAAGAAATGTTCTTAAATTGAAAGATGCCAATACAACGGAAATAGACAGATTTACTAAACATCCTGTTATAGATGTGATGGAGGATCAGAAAGATAAGATTAAAGATAAGAAACTGGGTGGCAGCATGCGTCTTGGTGCTTATCCAGCAGTGATAAAGCCAAAGACCCTTGCGTTTAAGGCTTACGGAACAACTAAAATCTCAGAAAGACATAGGCATCGTTTTGAGGTAAATCCAAAGTTTGTTGAAAGACTAACTAAAGCCGGAATGACCTTCTCTGGAATATCTCCCAATGGCGAGCTTTGTGAAATAGTGGAGTTGCCACAAAAAGCTCATCCATTTTTCCTAGCGACCCAGTTTCATCCAGAATTTAAGGCTCGACCACTCTCTCCCCACCCACTTTTTTCTATGTTTATAAAGGTAGCGAAGGCAAAGAAAAAATAAATATTTATTTCGTATCTCTAAGAGCCAAACTTACCTTAAGGCCCAATAATACAATTGCCGCCAAGACAAAAAATACTTGTTCAAAGGTGAGGAAACTTAGTGCTAGAACCCCAGCTCCCGCGCCCAAAATGATGCTTACGGGGCGGGTGAGACGAAAAATGCTTATAAGCCCAGTGTCTCTTGGTCCAACGTGTTTGAAAAAGTAGCTTTCAGTCATTATCTCAACAAAACTTGCGCCAACTCTTGAAACAAAAAGGATGAAAAGCCATGCCATAAATATCTTTCCTAGAAACGGCATAACCGCTAGAGATAAGGCAGTTATTAAAAATCCAATGCATAAAATTTCTTTCTCGCCATAGTAGCGATCAGCAAGTTCACCAGCAGGCCACTGAAAAAGTACAAAAGGTAGAAGCATTACGGTAAAAATAATACCAAGCTCCGACCATTCAAAACCAAGATTATTATGAAGGTAAACCGGTGTATAAATAATCATAAAAGCAAAAAAGGATTCAAGTATAAGTCTGGCAATAGTTATACGTCTTAGTGCCCCGTGTCTCCACCAAGCTCTAAAAGGTAGGAAAATGTGTCTGTGGGTTATCCCGTGCCACTTTGGCATACGAGATTTTAAAGTAAAAATAGTCATAACAAGTGGAACTATTAGTAAAACAGTGGCAAGTATATAAATAGGTTTAAATGTCTCATCATCGCCAAAGATTAAAAGTATTATTGGTCCAGCGGCTATTCCAAGATTAATAAGGGTCAGATAAATGCCTCTAACTTCACCAGTATTACCATCTAGAGAGACTTCTTCAAGAAAAATGTCTAGACAGTAATAGATTGTAAGTAATACGCATTCGTGAGCCAAGAAATAGACTGCTGCGTTAGCGCCGGTTTGGGCAAAAGCTAAGCCAAGAGTTGTAAGAGTGGAAACAGAAAGAAGGATTAGGAGAAGCAGGCGCTTACCAAACCATTCAATCAACTGTGCGGTAAAAAGAAACAAAATACAGCTTGCCACGGCACCCAATATGAAAAGCAGGCTAACAGTGTTTTGGTTAAAAAACTTACCCAAAAGAGACGAGTTTACATAAAGAATTGCGCCATAGTGAAACGATAGAAAAACAGTGATGACAAAGACCGGTACAAACCTTTTCATGAACTAATTATAGCCCAAATTTTAACCTATGCGCCTAAAATAACTGGGATAACTATTGGAGCCTTGGCTGTACGTTGGAAGAGAAAACGTGATACGTCTTCAACAACAGCATTCTTTGCAAAATCAAAGTTAATAGGATTAGCGCCGACGGTCGTGCTTTCAATAGAGCGTTTGATTAAGTGTCTGGCCTCGGAAAGTAGTTCTTGAGATTCCCGCAAGTAAACAAAGCCACGCGCGATTATATCTGGAGACTTCTTGAGGTGTCCTGTGCGGGTATTAACCAGTGCAATAACCACAAAGATTCCATCTTCAGCAAGCATTTTTCTATCCCTAATAACTACTTCAGAAATGTCACCAATAGAGAGTCCTTCAACAACCATATCTTCCGACGGAGCTTTCTCCGCAAGTCTGACATATTTGCTACCTCCATCTTGAAGCTCAATAATACTGCCGTTGTCTGGCACAATAATATTTTCTCGTGGACAACCGATTCTTGTCGCAAGTTCCGCATGCATTTTGAGCATATAGTGGTTACCGTGTACTGGCATAAAGAATTTATAAGGAATTTGCTTGTGTAGCCACTCAATTTCTCCACGCTTACCGTGACCAGAGGTGTGAACGTCGGAATCTAGGTAAGTAATGATTTTAGAGTCATTCCTATAAAGATTGTCTTTAAGCTTTGAAATAGCGCGTTCGTTGCCTGGAATTACAGAAGAAGAAAGGACTATGGTGTCGGTTGACTCAAGACGAATCTGTTTGTGCGTTCTGTTTGACATACGCATGAGAGCTGCATACTCCTCACCCTGAGCACCTGTGGTGATAATCATGACCTTATTCTTTGGGTATTTCGTAATGTCTTCAATTGGACAAAGGTGAGCAACATCAACAAGATTTAAATGTTTGATGATTTCAACATTGGTCTTCATGGCCCTGCCTTCAATAAAGACTTTTCTTGAGTGATGTTTCGCTATTTTTATAAACTCAATAACTCGTTCAACTTGTGAAGCAAAGGTTGCCAAGATAATACGACCGGGTGAAGTTGCCACGATGCCATCAATATTCTTTACAATCACTTTCTCGGAAGGGGAGAACCCCGGCTTTTCTATACCAGTTGAGTCCATCAAGAAAAGAAGAATTTTTCTATCCTTAAACTTTTTATAATGTTCTATCTCCGTCTCGTCTGGTACACCATCTTCGTTTTCTATACGAACGTCACCGGTGTTGACGATATCGCCGTGAGGAGTCTCAATGATAACTCCGGTAGAATCAGGGATAGAGTGAGTAACGCCAAAGAAGCAAACTTTAAAATGTTTTCCTATGGGGATAAATTTATCATTGGCCTCAACGATTTTTATATCAAGAGGAGGAAGTTGAGGAAATTCAGCTTGACGCTTCTGGATAAGAAGAGAGCCGAATTCTCTAGTGTAGATAGGTGGATTGCCGAAACGATTTAGCACATAAGGGATAGAGCCAATGTGGTCTAGGTGACCGTGGGTGATGATAACAGCTCTTATCTTGTCTTTGTGCTCTTCAAGATATTTAATGTTGGGCAAAATATAGTCAATACCCGGTGTTTCGTGGTCGCTAAATTTGATACCGGCATCCATGACGATAATATCGTCACCATATTCAACTACCGTCATGTTTCTACCAACTTCTTCTACTCCACCCAGTGGAATAATTCTTATATTTCCTTCCGCAAGTGGGGGAATAATATCATGAGGCTTTTTTGCTGCCACAGGAGCATTTGACCTCCTACGAATGTTTTTGTGGCGCATACCACTACTAAATGAGTTGTTCATGTTTTAATAGATTTTAATCAACGAATATTTTCCAGACCATACTTGTCTCTATATACCAATCTCTCAAACCCAAGAATCTATCTTGAGAAACAGTTAGAGAGTTGAGGGAAATTGCCTTTATCTTCTCAGGTACCACATAAAGAAAACTTGGTGTATAGAGAAAGATTGCTGGCATATCAACTCTTAACTCTTCAGCAAACGCTTTGTAATTCTCTTCAACCTCTTCTGGTTTGTCAGCACTTCGAGCTGCCTCTAGCAATTTGTCGGCACGACTATTGGTATAAAGAGCAATGTTTAATCCTGGATCAGCCTTTTGAGATGAGTGCCAGAATGGATACAAGTCAGCATCTCTACCAACGACTTTACCGAAAAGAAGGGTGTCAAAGTTTCTCGAACGGATGACATTTTGATTCAGATCTCCTGTCTCAAAGACTTGAACGGTTACCTTAGCACCTAGTTTCTGCCAACTAGTAACAAGTTCTTCTGCTACGGCTTGGAGTTCTAGAGCGTCACCAGTAGAGATTGAAAACGACAGACTTATTGTACCCGACTTAGATTTTTTTTCAAGTACACCTGTTTCTTCGTTAAATTTCCAGTCAGCTTCCGCTAAAAGTGTTTTGGCGCTTTCAATTCTTTCTTCAAGAGGTGCCTTTGTATCTCTGCCACTAGTCCAAGGATAAACTCCGGCCGGAAGAGGTCCATCTATTGGCGTACCGTATCCATTTAGCACTTTTTCAACTATTAACTCCTTGGGACTTGCAAGGTTTAAGGCCTGACGCACTTCTTTGTTTAGAAGTACCTTAGATTGATTCTGATTAAAGAAAACAGCAAAGACTCTAGGCAGGGGAGAAGAGATAATGCGAGAATTATTTAACTCAAGCTCTATTGCTCTTTCTGGCGAAATGCCTCCAATACTTTCAATTGCACCACCATTATAAGCGTCAATAAGCTCTGTCTCGCTTGGGTAAAACTTAAAGACCAAATTTTTAACAAAGGGCGCTCTGCTAAGAGCATTTTCAGAAGGCACCAACACGTACAAGTTTGGTATGCCACCAGAGTTTCTTTCAACATTCTCAACTCTATAAAGCCCAGAACCTATTGGTAGAGTATTAAATTGACTGAAAGAAAACTCATCATCGGAGACATTTTTCCAAATATTTTTTGGCAAAATGCCTATGGTCAGGTTGTAGATAAAAGGGGTGTACGCCTGTTTGAGAGTAAAGATTATGGTTTGTTCATCTACTTTCTCCACGCTAACCCCATCCCAGTTTCCTCTCCTTGGACTCTTTATATTTGCGTCAGTAATTTTTTGTATGGTAAAGACAACATCTTCGGCTGTTAGATGAGTGCCATCGTGGAAACGTGCGTCCTTGTCTAGACTCACAGTATAAACTTTACGGTCGGGAGAAATTTCTACGGATTCTGCCAAATCATTCTCAACTTTTCCATCTGGAGTAATGCGTACTAAACCAGAATACACTAGGGCAGTAAGGTTTTTATCTGCTTCAGAAATTGCTAAAACTGGATTAATAAAACGCGGGTTTCCAACTACACCCTCGGTCAATGTGCCACCACGAATGGGCACCTCAACCTGAAAAGCATTGCTAACTTTTAACAAAAGCAGGAGACTGGAAAGAATAAAAATTAGAGTGAAGAAATAGAAAACAGCTTTTTCCGCAATAGTAAAAGAACGCAAGATTACCCGCATTGAACGTTCCTTTGGCATACTGAAGCGCCTCAAGAGAGACACTTGCAATTCTTTGTAATTCATCGGTTACTTATCTATTGAGAAGGAGACTGGCAAAGGCAGATAGACCAAAAAGTATGCCTATCACTATAGTGGCGTTGAAAAGAATTTTTTCAAGCCCGCGACGCATAAAGCGCCCTCCTAATGCACCCTCGCTTCCAAAAGCGGAACCGAGACTTGCCTCCGAACGTTGAAGGAGTATTCCAACAACGAGAAGAATGCTCAAGACAATCTGAATATATGGAAGAATCTGGACCATAACTTATACCCGATTATACTAACATAAATTGAGCATAGTGGGCAACTTTGACGAACGCAATTTTTCAGATACAATACGCGCATGAAAAAAGCTCTCAAAACAACAAAAGTTCAAATAAAGCCCTTAGGAGACAGAGTTTTGGTTCGCCCCTTTACAGAAGAAGCACTTCGGAAAACAAGCGGCAAAACTCCTTCTTACGGTATTATTTTGCCCGATACCGTTACTAAAGAGAAGTCTGCCCAAGGCAAGGTACTGGCGGTTGGGGAAGGTAAGTGGTTAGAGGGTAAACTTGTGCCGATAAATATAAAGGTGGGGGATACGATCATTTTTTCTAAGTATGGATATGATGAAGTTTCTCAAGACGGAGAAGAGCTTTATTTATTGAAAGAAGATAATGTTTTAGCAGTCATTAAATAATTTATGGCAAAACAAATCATTTTCAATCAAGATGCCCGTGAAGCTCTTAAACGTGGAGTAGACAAGGTCGCAGATGCCGTAAGAGTAACCATTGGACCTAGGGGGAGAAATGTTGTTTTGGATAAAGGTTACGGCAGTCCAATGATAACTAACGACGGCGTGACTATCGCCAAAGATATAACTCTCAAAGATAAGTTCGAAAACATGGGCGCAGAGATTGTAAAAGAAGTGGCATCTAAAACCAACGACACAGCAGGGGACGGTACCACTACATCAGTGATTATCACCCAAGCACTCGTTGAAGCTGGCTTTAAAAAAACTCTTTCTGGGGCAAATTCTATGGGTATACGTCGTGGCATAGAAACTGCGACCAAAGATGCCGTGGAAGTACTTAAACGAATGGCAAAACCCATTAAAGCAGACAGTGAGGTTAAACAAGTGGCTACTATTGCAGCCGAATCTGAAGAAATTGGCAGTATCATAGCCGATACTATTAAGAAAATTGGTAAGGATGGAGTGATAACTGTTGAAGAGTCACAATCTTTCGGCGTAGAGTCAGAAATAGTTGAGGGACTTGAGTTTGATAAAGGTTACCTCTCTCCCTACATGATAACCAATACAGAACGCATGGAGGCAGAATACAGAGATCCGATGATACTTGTAACAGATAAGAAAATTTCTGTTATTAAAGATGTTTTGCCACTTCTTGAGAAGCTGGTAGCAAGTGGTAAAAAAGATTTAGTAATTATTGCTGAAGATGTTGATGGGGAAGCACTGACGACCTTTGTGGTTAATAAGCTCCGAGGTAGTTTCAATGTCCTTGCAATAAAAGCACCAGGATTTGGAGATAAGAAAAAGGAGTTGCTTCTAGATATAGCGGTTACTGTTGGTGCTCAAGTAATTTCTGATGAAACAGGGCTTAAACTAGAAACTGCAGAGTTAAAAATGTTGGGCAGCGCCAAACGAGTTGTATCAACTAAAGACAGTACAACATTAATCGGTGGTATCAAGAGAAATAAAGTTGCAATAAGTTTGAGGTTAGAGAGCCTCAAGAGTCAAAGAGAAAAAACTACTTCAAAATTTGATATAGAAAAACTTGATGAACGTATTGGTAAACTCTCTGGCGGAGTGGCAGTGATAAGAGTTGGAGCAGCCACAGAAACGGAAATAAAATATCTCAAGCTTAAAATTGAAGACGCTGTTAATGCTACTAAAGCAGCTATCAGTGAAGGGGTAGTGGCGGGTGGGGGAAGTGCGCTTGCAAGGGTTTCAAAAAAAATTGAGGCGAAATACAAAGAATCAAAAGAAGCTAAACTTGCTCACGAAAATGCAGAATCCGCCGAATTTTCCGCTGGCTACATGGCTCTCGTTGAAGCTATCAAAGAACCCCTCCGCCAAATTGCCAAAAATGCGGGCAAAGAAGAGGGTGTGGTGCTCGCCGAAGTGCTTAAGGGTGGGGCAAACTCAGGCTATGATGCGCTTACCGATACTTTTGTCACAGATATGTTTGAGGCGGGCATTATTGATCCAGTAAAAGTTACGAGATGTGCCTTGGAAAACGCTGCTTCTGCAGTTGCCATACTTCTTACAACTGAAGTAGCTATTGCAGATGAACCAGAACCAAAACAAGAAAAATCTTCTAGAGATACTGGATTAGACTATTAATTTTGTTATAATAAAGATATGTCATTAACATTTATTGTCTTAGCAATTCTTGCCCTTCTCGTTTTGTGGGTAATTTTTGCTTACAACCACTTTATCCGCATTATCAACAGGGCTAAAGAAGCATGGGCAGATATTGATGTTCAACTCAAGCGCCGTTACGATCTTATCCCAAACCTTGTTAATTCTGTAAAAGGTTACGCGAAGCACGAATCAAGCGCATTTGAAAATGTTACCAAGGCGCGCGCGCTTGCCATGGGTGCTGGAAACCTCGCAGAAAAAAGTAAGACAGAAAACATGCTAACAGGAGCTCTCAAATCTCTTTTTGCCGTTGCTGAAGCTTATCCGGACCTTAAGGCGAACACCAACTTTCTTGAACTTCAGAAAGAATTATCTGATACTGAAAATAAAATTCAGGCTGCGCGACGTTTCTATAACACCAATGTTCGTGACTTGAACACTTCTGTTGAATCTTTTCCTTCAAACCTTATTGCTAAGGCATTTCATTTTGCCAAAATGGAATTCTTTGAACTTGAGGAGATAGCAGGCCGTAGCCCAGTTGAAGTTAAGTTCTAAGCTTGCCCCGCTTCACCCCGCCATGGCGGGGCAAGTAGCGGGGTGTCTATGAATCTATACACTCACCAAGACAGGAACATCCTTAAAACCTGGTTCCTGATGACGTTCTTCTTTGCCCTAGTCATTGTTCTGGGCTGGTTTATTTCTTACTATTTTGAAAGCCCAGGTATTTTATATTTTGCAGTTTTCTTCGCTATCTTTATGAATATTTTCTCATACTGGTTTTCAGATAAGATTGTTTTAAAATTACACAAAGCAAGACTAGCCACGAGACAAGAGTATTTTGACCTGTGGAATGCTACAGAAAACCTCTCCATCGCTGCAGGTCTGCCGATGCCAAAACTCTATATCGTTGAAGACTCCGCTCCAAATGCATTTGCCACAGGCAGAGATTCGAGCCATGCCGTTGTAGCAGTAACAACAGGTTTACTTTCTATTTTAGAAAAAAATGAACTTGAAGGTGTAATTGCACATGAGCTCTCTCATATTGGTAATCGTGACATGCTTCTCTCCACAGTGGTCGTAGTACTTGCGGGGTTTATTACTCTTGTATCAGATATCTTTTTACGTTCACGAATTCATGGGGGTGGTGGGCGAGACAACGGTAGAGCGGGTGCTGTCATAGTACTGGTGGGACTGATATTTGCCATACTTGCGCCATTAGCAGCCACTCTTATTCGTTTAGCTATTTCACGTAAACGAGAATTCTTGGCGGATGCAAGTGGCGCACTTCTGACCCGTTACCCGGAAGGATTGGCAAGTGCTTTAAAAAAGATTAGTTCGGTGCCGACACCCATGAGGACCGCCAACGATGCAACAGCACATCTTTTCATATCAAACCCGTTTGGTGAAAAAAGGATTTCTGGTTTACACAAACTTTTCATGACCCATCCACCTGTGGAAGAAAGAGTTAGCGCCCTTGTTGGAGTAAAAAATATATGAAAGAAAACAACAATCTGGAAAACCGGATAACCGAACTTGAGGCGCAGGTTCATGGCCTGGAAAAAGATCTTATCCATGATGCGCTTACTGGACTCAAAACCCGAGCTTTTTTTGAAGAAGAACTTGATGTCTATTTAAGAGCTATAGCACAAAACAAGGAAGGAAAAAGAAAAGAATGGTTCGGGTTCAAAAACATTGGCATTATCTTTTTTGATATAGATCACTTTAAGTCGGTGAATGATAAATACGGGCACGAAACCGGTGACATAGTTTTAAAAAAAGTTTCAGAAACTATACAAGGTGGCTTAAGAACAGGGGATACTGCCTCACGTTGGGGTGGGGAAGAGATTGTCGTATCTCTCTTGGGTGCAGACGAATCTGATGCTAGAGACAAGGCGGAGGAAATACGGGAAACGATAGAGAAAATAGTTTTTCCAGAACTAGAAGATTTGCGCATAACTATAAGCTCCGGCATTGCTTCTTCCGAAACGGGAGTTAATGTTCTAGAGCTTGTTAAGCGTGCTGACAAAGCACTTTATGCTGCAAAACACGGCGGACGAAATAAAGTGGTTAGGTATTCGGAAGTTTCTTGAAAATTTGCTTGCGCCTCTCCGGCGCATCCGCCGAGGAGGCGGATTTAGGATTAGAAGATGTTTTACTTCTACGTATTAAGATTTAGATCCAATGGTAAATTTTACTATGGTTACACAGAAGATTTAAAAAGGAGAATAAGGGAACATCAAGCAAGGGGTTCATCTTTTGCATCTAGGAACGGAAAATTTGATTTAGTGTTCTATGAAGCGTATCTTAATAAGACAGACGCTCGTATCGCAGAAAAATACTTTAAGAGCGGTCATGGCAGAGAGGTGTTAAAGGAAAAGTTAAAAAATTACTTAGGAGGCGTCGCATAGTGGTCTAGTGCGCACGCTTGGAAAGCGTGTAGGGCGCAAGCTCTCAAGAGTTCGAATCTCTTCGCCTCCGCCAATGAAAATTTTTGTTAAAGCCAAGCCGGGAGCAAAGGAAAACAAGATTGTTCTTCCACCGCTTAAGCTCATGCCTGACGGTAAAGAATTTTACACAGTTTCCGTCAAAGAACGAGCTGTGGAAGGTCGCGCCAATGAAGCAATTATAAAAATCTTAGCTGAACATTTTAAAGTTTCTCGCTTGCAAGTCCGACTCATCTCCGGCGCCACGTCCAAAATAAAAGTTTTTGAAATTGTTTGATTTTTAAGGTTATTCCTGATAATTTACTAACCGAACCGCACATTTCAACAATCAGAGAAGGGGAATCCTCAATGCGAACCAAAACGTCTCGCCTCGGGCAAGTCGTGCGGTTCTGCGTTGTAGGAGTCGCCGGCGTCATTGCCTATTACACTGCGCTGTACGGCCTCACGGAGTACTTCGGCGTCTGGTATGTCATTTCTGCGGTGATTGGGTTCGTTCTGAACACAGGACTGAACTTCACGCTTCAGAAATTCTGGAATGTCCAGAACAAAGGAACTCACATGGTTGGCCGTCAGCTCGCGCTGTATGTCGCCATGACCATTTCCTTTCTCATCGGCAACACACTCTTGTTGTACCTCATGGTGGAATACCTCTACATGTGGTACATCGGAGCGCAAGTAATTCTCACGATAGTCATCTCTATCTTGAGCTTCACCATCTCCACCAGAATCTTTAGAAACGAATGGAGCTAAAAATGCCGAGCAAAACAAGCACCAGAGTCCAGTTAGAATTGTCTCCGGTGTCCATGAAGAGGCTAAGGTCACTCAAAGACAAGACGGAGGCATCCTCTTACGCCGAAGTCACCAAGAACGCGCTCAAGCTCTACGAACACATGATTGATCTCGCTCGTTCTGGGGACACGCTTCTCGTTCACGACAAGAAAGGTATAACAAGGGAACTTAAGCTGTTCTTCTGACCAGTCAGTACACATGGTGACAACATCATCGGGGGCGGACGAGAGAAATCTTTTTCCGCCTCTTTCTTTTTAACAAAAGGCACCCTTGGGTAGGGTGCCGAGTAAACAGTTGTTACTCTAGGTTTTGGTCAAAATAGATTTGGTCTTGATGAGAATGAGAACCGGAACCTCTGTGCCACCGACAGGCGCTGTTAGTTCGGCACCGCTCTCAAAAACTTCGTCATTCCTGATGACCTCGTGCTCAAATGCCTCAAACCCTGAAGTGAGATACGTAACGAACTCCTTATCGCTACTGACGAAAGCAAGATAGCGATACTGCGTGTGTATCGTCTTCCGCCTTGTCGAGAAAGCAGGGACGATTTTGACGATGAAGCCGTCTGGGGTGAAAAAGTACTTCACATTCAGGATGTCAACTTCGTACGGAGAGGCCTCAACGATTCTTTCGAATTCGTCTCTGGCCATTCTCTGTTCCGTGTGAATATTGCCGTAGTCACCGCGAATGATTGAGGTTGAGAGTGGCAATGCGTTCTGAACTCGTTGTGGTTTTTCCGACTCCACAGGTTCAGTGGCAATGTAGTTTCCGACACTGAATGCGAAAAGGATAAGTATCCACAAGGACACCACCTTACGCTTTCGACTAATACTTAATTTCATGGCTGTCTCCCTTGTTCAGTTAAGCCTGTTCCTTTTTGTATTCTCCGCAAAGAGACATCTTTGTCAATGAACATTTTTAAATAAATTCTAAATTGACTCTAAGTAAATTTTGTGCTATATATTAGTGAGACACCCGAACCCTAAGGAGAAAGAAATGTTTGAAAAGCCCACCAACGGAGAAAGACGGGAAATCTCTCCACTTACTGTTCCAATATTCAATGTTGGGCAGATTCCTGAACTTGATGAAAGCTGGGAACAGATGCCGAGCTTCGTCGGTGATGCCTACAATAATGAAGGCCATCACTATGGAGATTCAGATGCCACAAGAGACTTTGCTTTGAGGGTGGTCGCAGCCTATTACAAAACCACCCCCGAAAAAGCGCTGGAATTCTACTGGATCTATGTCATCCCTGGCGGCCCCAACGGGAGCGGACGCATCTACGCCGGGCGCAAAGGTTAAATCCTTTTTTCGTCCAGAACACAGGGGCGCCCAGACACCAAACTGGGCGCCTTTTCCTTAAAAAGTTTTTAGTACAGAGATAAAATTGCTACAATTAAAGTTATGAAAGGTCGTCTAAAGAAGTATTGGGCCGAGAGTCCTAAATTGATAAGAGCAACAGGCACTACTCTTATCATTGTCGGCCTTCTTTCTATCATTACTCCGTTTACGCCAGTAGGTTTTCTTTTGATACTAGGATTAGAAATGCTTGGGGTTAGAGCTCGTGTTTGGAATAAACTTAAGCACTGGGGGAAGAAAGCTACTAGTAAAAATCATCACTCATGAGTATTGTCGTTATCACGATACCAGGAGGGGAGAGGCGTGATTTTGCAAACTCTCTCCATAAAAAAACTGGGTGCGTAGAACTTGTAATAATTCAGAAGTCTAAAATTTTTAACGAATCTTTTACTGAGAGTATTGGGCGACTTAAAAGAGCTGTTGGACTACCTGCTTTACCAAGAGAACTTTTTTACGCGCTACTTTTGAGATTCAATAAACCGGCGCAAAAGGTTTTGGAATATTTCAGAAATTTTGGAGATGTGGAAACAGAGAAAACATATCTAACAAAAACTATAGAAGTCTCTTCTGTAAATAGCCCAGAGGTTCTAGAAATCCTCAAGAAAATAAAACCAAAAATTCTTGTTGTTTGGGGAAATACTATTCTTAAAAAGGATATTCTTGCCACGGCAGAGAAGGTGCTAAATCTACATATGGGTTTATGTCCGTATTATCGTGGTTCAGTGGCAAATCAATATGCCTTAATCAATGACGAGCCAAACCGTTTGGGTGCTACCATCCACTACGTAAAAGAGGGGGTGGACACTGGTGATGTTATTGAAACTTTGAGTGCCGACATCTCAAAGAGGCCGAGAGATCTTTTTCTAGAATTAAATAAAAAGGCAAAAGAACTATATCTTGAGATCATACAGAAACTTTATAAAGGTGGAAATCTGCCAAGAATTGCTCAAGATCCATCAGTCGGCAAGAATTATATGCTTAGAGACTGGACTCCGAGTGTGCGCTACAAGCTGGCAAAGAAAATCTTAAACTGGGAAAAGAGGGGTGGCTTGACATAAGTTTGACTATAGACTATAATGGTGGTATGTAAGGTTCTCGTTGAGAGGTTACTTTAGGTAGAACCGAAAGAGAGCGCGAAATGAGATGGGACCGACACTTACATGGTTAAAATAATGTCGGCGCAAATAAAATGTCAACAAAGCTATACGTCGGTGGAATTCCATATTCTACGACAGAAGCTGCTCTTAGTGATCTTTTCGCTAAAGCAGGAGCTGTCTCCTCTGCATCAATCATAATTGATCGCATGACCGGCAGAAGCAAGGGTTTCGGATTCGTTGAAATGTCAAACGACAAAGAAGCTCAAGCAGCTATCAACATGTTTAATGGTCAAGACTTCGAAGGAAGAAAATTGACTGTAAACGTTGCTCGCCCGCTTGAACCTCGCAACAACGACCGCAGACCAATGTAAGTAACCCCGTTTCAAACGGAGTGAATCAAAAATCCCGCGCAAGCGGGTTTTTTGTTATAATTTAGAGCATGAAAAATTTTTTCTTCCTCCTTTTAGGTCTCCTAGTAATATTTGGTTCTGTTTATCTCTTATGGAACAGACCAGTAAACATGGATAAGGTGGGCGAAGTCGTAAAGATAAACGATATAAGTTTTCAAGTAGAACTTGCGGATACAGCAGAAACTCGACAGCAAGGATTATCTGGAAAACCGAGTCTTGGGGACAAAGAGGGTATGTTTTTTATCTTTAATACTTCGGATACCCATGGTTTCTGGATGAAAGATATGAAGTTTGCGATAGATATAATCTGGATTAGTGAAAACGGCCAAGTAGTGCACGTAGAAAGGGCGGTAGAGCCAGAAACTTATCCAAATGTTTTTTACCCCAGCGTGCCGGCAAAATATGTGCTTGAACTAGCTTCCGGGTCAGCCAACAAATATCGTATTGACATAGGTGCTGTGGTACAATAATAGTCAAATGGCAATAAGAGTAGCGATAAATGGAGCGGGGAGAATCGGCAGAGCTTTCTTTAAATTGGCTCGGGAACACAAGGAGCTTGAAATAGTGGTTATAAACGACTTGGGTGATATTTCTAATATTGCTTATCTACTGAAGTTTGACACTGTTTACGGTAAAAGTAATTTTGAAGTTCTCGTGAAGGACGGCAAACTCATGGTGGATAAAAAGGAGGTGAAATTTATCTCCGAAAAGGACCCTGCGCTTCTACCTTGGAAAAAACTGGATATAGATGTGGTGGTTGAGTCCACAGGATTCTTTACCAGTTTCCAGAGCGCCAAAGCTCATTTAGACGCTGGCGCGAAGAGAGTGGTGGTTACAGCACCAATGAAAGATGACCCAGATGCTTCCATTGAAGGTGGCACTATCCTTATGGGGATTAATGAAGAAAGACTTTCAACTTGCCTTATCACCTCAAATGCTTCTTGCACCACTAACGCCGGAAGTCCTTTGATAGCCATTCTTGATGAAGCAATAGGTGTTGAGAAAGCGGTTTTAAACACTACTCACGGTTATACCGCCTCTCAAGGATTGGTAGATGGACCGTCAAAAAGAGGTTTCAGAGAAGGACGGGCTGCAGCACAAAACATTGTGCCATCTTCAACAGGGGCGGCTATTGCGGTGACAAAAGCTTTTACCAAACTTCAAGGACTCTTTGATGGTATTGCTCTTAGAGTTCCTATAGTGAGCGGTTCACTCGTTGATATAACTTTTATATCCAAGAGAAAGACAGACAGAGAAGAAGTAAACAATATTTTAAGAAAAGCAGCGCTTGATAAGAGGTGGCAAGGGATATTTACTGCCACAGAAGAAGAGCTTGTTTCCTCCGACATCCTTGGCAGTCCTTATGGTTCTATTGCCGATCTTAGTCTTACTCGTGTAGTGGGTGGTAATTTGGTAAAAGTTTTGGCTTGGTATGACAATGAAATGGGATACTGCTACACCCTCTTAGACCATGTTATTAAATTAGGAAGTCACATTAAAAAGTAATATGAAAATACTTGTTGGTAGTGATCATGCTGGGTTTGGATTAAAGGAAAAGTTAATCACTTACCTTCAAGAACTTGGCTATGAGGTTGAAGATAAGGGTGCCTTTGAATACAATGAGGAAGACGATTATCCGGACTTCATCATTCCCTTGGCACGAGATATATCACAAAGACCAAATGAATTGAAAGGCATTATCTTTGGTGGTTCTGGTCAAGGAGAGGCTATGGCCGCCAACAAATTTAGCGATGTTCGTGCTGCCGTTTATTACGGACAAGGACATTGTGTAGTTGAAGAAGAAGATGAGTCCATCATAAAACTTTCAAGAGAGCACAATGATGCAAATATCTTATCGCTCGGCGCGCGTTTTATAACAGAAGAAGAAATGAAGAAAGCTGTTTTTGAATGGTTGAATACAGATTTTGTTGGTAACGAACGACACAGGAGACGTCTTTCTAAAATGGCTCGTATTCATGATTGAAGTAATACCGGCAATCTTAGCCGAAAACGAAAGCGACCTTAGTTTGAAGTTGAAAGAGATACCATCTGAATTTAAGTTGGTACACATAGATGTTCTCAAAAAAGATATTTGGACAGAAACAAATCTCAACTTTGAAGCACATTTAATGGTTTCTCATCCAGAAGAAATTGTAGAAACTTGGATAAAGAGAGGTGCCACAAAAATAATTGTTCATGAGCTCAATGACAAGATTAACTCTTTTAGAGGCAGGGTTGAGATAGGTTTGGCGGTGGAACTACACGTGCCTTTAGAAAAAGTTTTTCCGTTCGTTTCAAAAATAGATTTTTTACACCTTATGAGTATCGCTACTATTGGCAAACAAGGAAATCCCTTAGATGAAAGAATTTTTGATAGAATTAAGATAGTTCGAGAAAAGTTTCCGACACTTGTCATAAGTGTTGATGGGGGAGTCAATGTGACCAATTTTGAGAAATTAAAACAGGTGGGGGTAGACAGGTTTGTTGTTGGATCAGGTTTCAAAGATTTATGGAAATCACTGACGAAAAATTAGTTGAGCTCAAGGAAAAAGCAAACAATATAAGAATCTCACTTATTGAGGCGCTCATTGTTGCTGGCTCTGGACACACCGCAGGACCGCTTGATATGGCCGACATCTTTACGGTTCTATTCTTCCACACCCTTAAACATAATCCCAAAAAACCTGACTGGCCAGAACGAGACAGGGTTGTCCTCTCAAACGGGCATATCTGCCCTGTGCTTTATTCAACAATGGCTCATGCGGGTTATTTCCCCATAGCAGAACTCAAAACTCTTCGTAAATTTGGCTCACGCCTCCAAGGACATCCGCACAGAGACTTCTTGCCTAGCTTAGAGACAAGTTCTGGGCCACTGGCTTCTGGACTTTCTCAGGCGGTTGGTATGGCACTCTCTGACAAGATTGACCATGGTCTGACAAGCGATAGGCGCATTTATGCCCTCCTTTCTGATGGCGAACTGGAATCTGGGCAGACTTGGGAAGCAGCGATGCTTGCAGGTAAAGAAAAACTTCAGAATCTAACTGCTGTCATAGATAGAAACAATATTCAGATTGATGGCTACACAGAAACCGTGATGCCTCTTGAATCACTTTCAAACAAGTGGCTTGCATGGAATTGGCATGTTATTGAAATTGATGGTCACAATATTGAAGAAATTGCAGATGCTTTTGAAAAGGCGAGAGCAGTGTTTGGTAAACCTACGGTCATTATCGCCCACACCATTGCTGGCAAGGGTGTGCCAGAATTTGAGCGCGACTATCGCTGGCACGGTAATCCACCAGGTAAGGGTCCGACTGACAAGGTACCCGCTGATAAACAGGGAGAGGTGGCGCTGGGAGAACTACGCACTCTCGGCGGGAAAATAAGAAGCGAACATCAATAGTTCGACTAACTCACTATAAATAATGTTAAACCCAGAATTAAAACTGAATACAAAATTGTTTGACAAAAATGTCGAGCAATTACCGATTCGCCAAGGTTTCGGCGAAGGGCTTCTGGAAGCAGGGGAGAAGAACTTGAATGTAGTTGGGCTCTGTGCCGATTTAACAGAATCCACCAAAATGAATCTTTTTGCAGATAAGTTTCCTAACAGATTTATCCAAATAGGTGTGGCGGAGCAAAATCTGGCTAGTGTCGCAAGTGGTTTAGCAGCCATGGGTAAAATCCCTTTTATAAGTTCTTACGCCATGTTTTCTCCTGGGAGAAATTGGGAACAAATTCGTACTACGATTTGCTACAACAACAGACCTGTAAAAATTGTTGGTTCACACGCAGGCGTCTCTGTCGGACCAGACGGAGGCACACATCAAGCCATAGAAGACATTGCCATTACCCGTGTCATCCCGCGTATGGTAGTTATTTCCCCCTGTGATGCTATAGAGGCAAAGAAGGCAACTTTAGCAAGTGTAGAAACTGGTACACCAGTTTACCTACGCTTGGCTAGAGAAAAAACTCCTATTATGACGACGGAGAAAACACCTTTTAAAATAGGTGAAGCACAAATTTTCTGGCAGAGTGAGAATCCTAAAGTTGGTATTGTTGCGACAGGGGCTCTCTTATATAAGGCATTAGAGGCTGCTAAAGAACTTGAGAAGTCTGGTATAGAAAGTTTGGTGATGAATTTGGCGACAATAAAACCTTTAGATGAAAAAGCCTTAATTTCACTTGCAAAAACAACAGAAAGAATTGTGACTGTTGAAGAGCACCAAATTAGAGGGGGAATGGGTAGTGCTGTCTCCGAATGCTTGGCGAAAAATTTTCCAGTACCTATAGAATTTATTGGGGTAGATGACCAGTTTGGTCAGTCAGGCACACCAGATGAGCTCATAGAACACTACAATATGGGTACTAAGGATATTTTGAAAGCAGTAAATAAAATCCTGAAACGATAAATTTATTTAAGTAACTTTGCCTTAAAGTCTGGAGCATCCTTAAGATATTTCTCAATATCTTCGAGTTTTAAAAGGCCTTTTTGTGCACCCACTTGGCTCACTACCGACATGGCGTTAACTGCACCCCAACGAAGTGCTTCTGTAAGGTCTTTTCCTAAAGCTAATGAAACTACAGTGGTGGAGGCAAAAGCATCACCCGCCCCAGTTCTCTCAAAAGGAGCATCCAGTGTCGGATATTCAGGGAGAAACCACATTTTTTCTCCATCAAAAGCGTATGCGCCTTTGGGGCCATCGGTAATAACAACAATCTTTGGACCAAGAGCATGCATGCGTTTCAAGAGCTCTTCTACTCCCAGTGTTGTAAGTCCAAGAATTTTTTCTGCCTCACCTACATTACAGAAGAATATGTTTGCTCTAGTATAAATATCCTTAAGAACACTTGCTCCCAGTTTTATCTGAAAAGTTCCTGGTTGGAATGCAAGAGAAACATTTGGATGTTTTTTAACCCACTCAATTATTTCTTGGTGGAAGTTCAAGGTTTTATCTCCCAGAGAAGACAAATAGAGCCATTTGGGTTCACTAATTTCTGGCAGGTGATAATCATATTCTTCGTGTTTAATTAAAATAGTTCTATCGCTCTCATACCATAAAACGTAGTGGTAGTTAGTCTTTTTTCCTTTATGAATAGAGATAAATTCGGTTCCAACGTTATCTTTCTTTAAACTTTTGAGACAATCCTTACCGTTTTCATCATCTCCTATGTTAGAGACGAGGGCAGAAGAGAGCCCAAGTCTTGAAGCAGAAACAGCGGCATTGGCACTGTTACCAACCGCCCTAACTACCTCTACTGATTCGTAGGGAATCTTTTCACCGAAAGCCATGGTGATAGTGCAGTGCTCCTCGTTAATGTCACAGTGGACACTAGCATCCTTGAGTTTGATAAACGCATCGGTAACCATATCTCCTATGGCGATGAAGTCATGCATACAAAAAGTATATCATGTTAGAATTGAATCAATGAAAAATTTACGAGAGGCTCTAGGGTGGGCAAAAGAAAAGCGAGTTGCTATTGGACACTTCAATGTCTCCGACTCGGAAGGATTTACTGCTGTCGTCGGGGTGGCAAAGAAGCTTGGTGTTCCGGTAATTGTCGGGGTTTCTGAAGGAGAAAGAGATTTTATCGGTTTGGAAGAAGTTGCTGCTCTAGTAAGAGTAGAGAGAGAAAAGGGCTTGATGGTTTTTTTGAACGCGGATCATACTTATTCTGTAGAGAAAGCTAAAAAAGCTATAGATGCTGGGTTTGATTCGGTTATCATAGACCGTGCCGACAAGTCTTTTGAAGAAAATGTTCGCTTGACTAGAGAGTGTGTTGAATATGCTAAAAGCACGGGTGACAAGGTTTTGGTTGAGGCAGAACTGGGATTCATTGGCCAATCGTCGAAAATATTGGAGGGTGTGCCGGAAGGCGTCTCGGAAGAAACGCAGACAAAACCCGAAGATGCCAAGAAATTTGTTGAGTTAACCGATATAGATTTATTCGCGCCATCGGTTGGCAATATTCATGGAATGGTCCGTGGGGGAGAACCGCGACTCAATATTGGTCGCATTAGAGAAATAGCTAGTGCTGTCAGTGTTCCCTTGGTTTTGCATGGGGCATCAGGTAATAGCGACGAAGACATTCGTGAGGCAATAGAAGCGGGGATAAGGATTGTTCACATTAATACAGAAATACGAGTGGCATACAAAAGTGGAGTAGAAATCGGAATCAAATCGGAAGAGGTGGCTCCTTATAAATTTATGGCAGAGGGAGTCAAAAAGATGGAGGCGGTTATAGAAAACAAACTAAAACTATTCAATAAATTGTAAGGCAAAGACGTCTTGAATATCGTGTCCTAATAAAGTAGAATGGGCGGATGCTAACTTTAAAGGCAGAAATACGGGATATTCATACAAAACCAGAGGTGGTAAGACTTGCGGGAAAGGTTCCCGCAGTCTTTTATGGTAAAAAAGAAGCATCTACAGCGATAGCCATTCCTAAAGTTGAGTTTCTAAAAATCTGGAAGAAAGCCGGAGAATACAGCGTGGTTAGCCTAGAAACACCAAAAGGTATTAAAGAAAGCCTAATTCAAGACGTAGACCTAGACCCAGTTACAGGCGCACCGAGACACGCAGATTTTTACGTCTTTGAGAAGGGTCACAAGGTAGAAGTGGAGTTGCCAATAGAATTCACTGGAGTTTCTCCAGCTATTAAAGATCTTGGTGGGGTATTGGTCAAAGTTCTCTATAAAGTAAAAATAGAAGCAATGCCCAAGGATTTGCCTCACGGTATCAATATAGACATTGGTGCGCTTGCCACTTTTGAGGACCAAATTTTGGCCAAAGATATTAAACTTGGGGATGGTGTTACTCTGAAAGAAAATCCTGAAGAAGTCGTTGCCCTTGTAGCAGCACCACGTGAGGAGAAAGAAGAAGAGGTTGTAGACGTCGATCTATCACAGATAGAGGTTGAGAAGAAGGGTAAAGAAGAAACTGAAGAAGAAACCAATGAAGCCAAACCCACTGAAGCGAAAAAAGAGGCTCCTAAACAATAATTCATTTAAAGTAGTTTTTGCTCTTTTGCTAATTTTGGGCTTTTTTGCTGTGCAAAATAATAATGCTCACGCCCAAGCTGCCTGTACAGATCAAATTGGTGGTAAAGATAGGGCACAGCTTGAGAGGGAACTAGAGGCCTGTAACAAAGAAATTGCCGAATGGACAGAGATTTTAAATAAGACTAAACAAGACAGCGCTTCGTTTTCTAGAGACATCGCGGCCCTGACGGCCAAGATTAACGCTGCCCAAGCCAATATAAAAAGTAAAAATATTGCCATCTCCAACCTGACAAAAGATATTGCGGTAAAACAGAAAGAAATCTCTGTTTTAGATACTCGCCTAAATAAGGGCAAACAAGCTATTGCCGACATTTTGCGCAAAACTAATGAGATTAACTCTTACTCACTGGTTGAGGCAATGCTTTCTGATAAAAACTTGTCAGAATTCTTTGTGGATATAGATACTTATGCTTCCACAGAAAAGGCTCTAGCCGATCTCTTTGATGAACTACGCGGTATCAAAACGCAAACAGAAGCAGAGAAAAAAGAATTGAATAAAAAAAAGGAAGCCGAGTCAGCAGCGAAAGCAGCCATAGAGGTGGCTAAAAAGGAGGTAGAGGTCAACCAAGCGGAGAAGAAAACTCTTCTTGCCATTAACCAAACCAAGGAAAAAACTTATGCCCAAGTCTTGGCAGACAAACAGGCTAAGGCAGCACAAATTAGAGCAGTTCTTTTTCCTTTGAGAGACTCTGTTGCCATCCCGTTCGGTACTGCACTTCAATATGCCGAAGCAGCTAGTCAAAAAACTGGCGTAAGACCGGCATTTATATTGGCAATACTTCAGCAAGAATCAAATTTGGGCGCCAATGTTGGTTCTTGTGTGATACTAAGCCTCAGTAGTGGTGAGACAAAGAGTGTTAATTCGGGAAAAATATTTTCAAATGGTATACATCCAACGAGAGATTTACCACTCCTTGAAAATATCTTGAAAGATCTTGGGCGTGACCCGCATGAGACACGAGTATCATGCCCAGTTTCCAGTACTTTCGGGTATGGAGGAGCGATGGGCCCAGCACAGTTTATCCCTTCAACTTGGAACCTAATGGTTTCAAAGATTGCCTCTGCCACCGGAAGTAACACTCCTGACCCGTGGAATCCAGCTGACGCCATTATGGCTTCGGCAATTTTCCTTGGTGACTTAGGGGCTTCAACAGGAGACTACACCAACGAACGCACCGCTGCTTGTAGATATTATTCCGGTAAAACTTGCTACACCAATGGCAGAGCCAATGTTGGCTTAAGTTATGGCAATAAAGTTATGGAAAGAGCGGCAGCACTTCAGCGAGATATAGATTTCTTGCAAAACCTTTAATTTGGCGCTAGAATAGGCTTTCTATGAAAAAAGATATCCACCCAAAGAACTATAGACCAGTGCTTTTTGTTGATAACTCAAACGGCACTGAATTTATCATTCCTTCTACGGTTGTAACCAAGGAAACTCAAAAGTCTAAAAAGGATAAAAAAGACTACCCTCTCTTTAGTGTTGAAATATCGTCTGCTACGCATCCGTTTTATACTGGTCAAGAGAAAATTCTTGACACTGCCGGTAGAGTTGAACGCTTCAAAGAGAAGCGCGCCACCGCCGCGGCGGGACAAGCCAAAGCAAAGAAGAAGTGAGTTTTGATATAGAAAAATACAAAAATAACCCTAAAACAGCGTATTTAGCGCAAGCTTTTTTGCGACTACCGCCAGAAGATAAAGAATCAAGAGAAATGATGCTTGAGGAAATGGAGAAAATACTCTCTGTCGAAAAAGTGCCTGAAAATGATGCTTTTCCAAATGAAATTATCTTAGAAGTTCGCGCCGGTGCCGGTGGGGAAGAGGCATCCCTCTTTGCTAAAGAGCTTTCTGACATGTACATCATGTACGCTGGTTTAAGAAATTGGGGTTCAAGAATTTTATATACCTCAGAAAGTTCCTTGGGTGGATACAAAGAAGCAGCAATAGAAATCAGGGGTGAAGGAGTATTTGAGAAATTGCGTTTTGAGACAGGAGTTCACCGTATCCAGAGAGTGCCAGAAACAGAGAAGATGGGTAGAGTACACACTTCCACCGCCTCGGTTGCCATCTTGCCAATAAGGAAAAAAGTTAAGATGGAAATTAAGCCGACCGACCTTGAGATAGAGTTTTCTCGTTCAGGCGGAGCAGGAGGACAAAATGTCAATAAGGTTGAAACTGCAGTAAGAATAATTCATAAACCTACTGGTATTGACGTTCGTTCCACCGCCGAGCGAAGTCAGCTCAAAAACCGTGAGAATGCTATGCGCATCCTTTCGGCAAAGCTTGAAATGATGAAAGAAGAAGAAGAGGCCGCCAAGCACTCTCTCAACCGAAAGACTCAGATTGGAACAGCTGATCGTTCGGAAAAAATCAGAACCTACAACATTCTTCAAGACCGAGTAACTGACCATCGGATTAAAAAATCTTGGCACAATATTGAAAAAATTTTGGGTGGAGAAATAGAGCCAATATTAGATTCATTAAAAGGGTATGGTGAGCCTATTGTCTAAGTTCTTATTTTCTGCTAAAATCTCTAACCTGTATGGAAAAAACAAAGGAAACTAAAAATAGTAATAAAGGTAGCGTAGTGGACGCGCTCTTTTCTGTTGGGGCTCATTTCGGCTTCGTCAAATCCCGCCGACACCCTTCAGCAAAACCATTTATTCTTGGCTCCAAAAACAACATAGAAATATTTGACCTCACCAAGACCAGCAAGGAACTTGAGAAGGCTCTCGCCTTCGTAGAAGGCAAGGGTAGGGAAAAGGTGCTTGTCCTTTGGGTTGGAGGCAAAAGTGAGGCAAGAGAAGCGGTCAGGAAGGCAGGTCGCGAGCTTGAAATGCCGTTTGTCGCAGGACGCTGGATTGGTGGTACTCTCTCTAATTTTGGCGAGATTAAAAAGCGTATAGCGAGACTAGAAGAACTCACAACTCAAAGAGAGAAGGGGGAACTTGGCAAATATACCAAAAAGGAACGCCTGCTCTTTGATCGTGATATAGAGAAACTTTCTCTTTATTTTGGAGGTCTAAGCACTCTAAAATCTTTACCAAAAGTTTTAGTAGTCATGGATCCGAAGAAAGAATACATCGCTGTTGCAGAAGCTCGTAAGATGAGAATTCCTGTAGTAGCACTGGCTAGCTCCGATTCCAATTTATACGAACTTGATTATGTCATCCCTGGCAATGATTCCTCAAGACAGAGCATTGGTTTCATAATTCAAGAAATTGTATCCGCATATAAAAGAGGAAGGGATCAGGCGAACCTTGAGGCAGCTAAATCTGAATAAAAATGATAACCACAAAGGAAATAAAAGCCCTACGCGAGGAAACTGGTCTTTCTGTAATGCAGTGCCAAAAGGCGCTTGAAGAGGCTAAGGGAGACAAAAGTAAGGCAATAGAACTACTTAAAAAGAAAGGCAATGAAATCGCTCGCAAAAAAGGTGACCGCACCCTAGGCGCAGGCGTTGTCGCTTCTTATATTCACACCGGAGAAAAGGTGGGAGTAATGCTTGAGCTTCTGTGCGAAACGGATTTCGTTTCTAAAAATCCTGAATTTAAATCAGTGGCTCGTGATATTGGTATGCACATTGCTGCCATGAAGCCTTCTGATACCAAAGAACTTCTAGAACAACCATTTATCAAGGACCCGTCACTAAAAGTAAGTGACCTTATAAGCAACACCGTTCAGAAATTTGGTGAGAGAACCGAGGTGGGACGCTTCGTGCGTTTTTCTTTAGACTAAGAAAAAATCAAAAATGACATTGATAGCAATATTCACTGTCTCCGGGCTCGCCATCTTAACTCTTCTTTCTGCTAAGAGTTTAGAGAGAAAACGAAGAAAACCTTTCTTCGTTCTAACTCTAATCTCAAGTGGCGATATCCATGTTCGTTCTCTTTACCACAGGATGGTGCATTTATATTCAGATAGCAAGGAGAAGAGTTGGTTTCTCCTTAAAAAACAAGTTCCTATACGCTCAAGAAATCTATTAAATAAATTAATTTCTTTCATTAAGGAAAAAAGGGAGCAGTATGTCGGAAACATGAGAGACTCAAGACTCTTAAAAAAACCTGACGGCATATCAGAGTTTTTTAAGAATATGTCTGATGTAGAGAAGGGGAATGGCGAGGTAAACGAAGTTTACCCAGATAGTTCTCAAGAAGACAAAAAAGAGTTAAAGTAGAAGTCCGTCCGCGCTATAGCGGGACATTGCCACCTTAGCTCAGTTGGTAGAGCAATACTTTTGTAAAGTAAAGGTCCCCGGTTCAAGCCCGGGAGGTGGCTCAGTTAGTGGGGGTTTCTAGAGTTGAGGTGGCTTCTTTAAGAGCCTTGGTGCGGGTTGTCGCAAGTCTTTGTATGGCAGGCACCTTGGTTTCTAGGTCTTCAATAGAATAGAAGCCGTAATATGGATCGGAGTTAATAATCATGGCAGGCAGATTTGGCTCAATTTTATATATGGAAACAAGGGTGTTTATGGCACCAACATCAAAGTTGTAGTCAAATGAATATACTCGAAGATCTGGATATTTATCCCGCATAGCAGTCAGAACATAGCCCATTCTCTCGCAATCATCACAAGAACTTTCAGTTGAATAAAAATAGAGGATAAAAGTTGGTTTAATACCACATTTCTCTGTCAGACGCTTCATCAAGAGGTAATCCTTAATTTCAAGTAAGAAATAAGAGCGTTTAAGATATTCAAGGTCGGCACTTATAAGGTCGGTCTGATTTTCTGCATAAGTAAGTTTCTCTCCGAGAGAACCAAGTTCTTTAGATAGAAATCCTGGGCCAATATCTGAACAAGAAGTCTCTTCAAGAAGAGCAAATTGTGTTTCTGAAGAGAGGATGTCTAATGCTACGCGGTTTTCTATGACACGAACATCTTCCAGTTTTTTCTGATTCAGGATGTTGGATACAAAAATAGCAGTGCCAAAGATAACAGCAGTGATAAGAAACGCCACGATGTACTTCTTTGAATCCATCATCTCCAGCTGATTTGTCTCTTAAAAATGGTGTTAAACAGTGCTTTGGTCAACCACAAGGGCACTAGGAAAATGTAGAGTACCAGATAATAGAAAACGCCTTTTGAGAACTTGGCTTTACCGTCAGCCATCTTGATTGAGAGGTAAAGAATCACAAAAGTAAATATGATAGCACTTATGGCAAGAATTGCCGTAACATTGGTATTGAGAAAATACCAATCAAAAGAAGGGAATTCCCAACTTATGCCAACAGTACGATATCTGATTACTGCGTCAAAAACCCTGGACAGACTGTTCCAGACTACATTGCCAACAGTGTATAGAACAGTGAAAATTGAGACGGTCGCGATAGGGAGAATAAAGAAGCCAATATTGCCATATTTTTTATTAAAGAACATTTCTCGGTAATCTATAGCGTTATTTAGAAAACCGTATGTCCAACGAACTCTTTGCTTAAAAAGTCCCTGGAGTTGCGCTGGGGTAGAGGTATAGACATGCGCACCATGAGAGTTAACAATTTTGTAGCGATTTTTCTGAAGACGTAGGGCCATTTCCAAATCTTCCGTGTGGTGCCCGTGCACATATCCACCGAGACTTTTGAACACTTGGGTGCGAAAAATTGAGAATGGCCCAGGGGTAATATAGAGTGCCCCTAAAGATGAGAGCATTCGGCGCAAGAATATTCCCCAGCTGTATTCAATCTTTTGCACATATTGTAAGACGCTTTTAGGCTCAAATACCTTGATAGACGGGGTAACAGCCTTAATATCCAGATCATCAAAGAAGGGAATAATCTTTTTTAACGCGTCGGGATTAACAAAAGAATCAGCATCAAGACATCCAACTAAGTCAGTATTTATCTTCTCTAGAGCAAAATTAAGCGCTGTGTGCTTACCACCATTCGTTTTAGACAAAATACTGATTTGAGAGTGCTCTTTAAATTTAAGAAGTTCTTCGGCCGTGTTATCAGTTGAGCCATCGTCCACAACAATGATAGAAAGTTTTTCTTTAGGATAATCAAGCTTGAGAAGTGACTCTAAGGTGGAGACAACTGTTTTTTCCTCATTGAAACATGGCACAATAATGCTTACCGTTGGAAACTGTTTTATATCTTTAGCAAGATGTCTTTTTTCCAAAACAAGCTCCTCGCGCACTTCGAGATAAGTAATCAAAAGAAAAACCTCAAAAAAGAGAGAGATAAAGAGCGAGACGTATAAAATAATATCTTGGATGTCCATGACTTGAAACTACAATTGCTAGATTGTATAGGCTTATTTAGACTTTTTCAAGCTTTTTTCGTATAATGAGTGATTACATGCACGAAACTATAATCATTGAATCAGAGGAGGAAAAGAAGCTTTTGAAAGAGCTGGGGAAGAAGAAAGACCCAGAATCAGAGCGCCTAAGGCGGTTTTTAAACATGAAAGACCTTTCGCGTACCCAAGGAAGTCCACTTCATGAGATTGTAGAAAAAACCCTAAAAACAGCAGGTTTAAAGGGTTTTGATGTTATTAAAATTCCTGAAATAGTGCCAACTCAAGTTACTTTTGACCTTTTCAACATGCCAGTAGGACATCCCGCAAGAAGTAAATCAGATACATATTATGTAAACGATGATTTCATCTTGCGCACTCATGACACAGTTATGTGGTACTACTTTCTTAATCATCCAGAAATTAAGGAGAAAATTGAGAATAAAGAATCTTTGGGGGTAATCTGTTACGGTAAAGTTTATCGCAAAGACGAGATTGACAGGAAACACATGAACGTCTTCCATCAGATAGGTGGACTATATCTTGCTCCTGATTCAAAACAAAAGGTAACTCCGGAAGATCTTAAAAATGTTCTAAGTGAAATTGCTAGAAACATATTTGGAGATAAAGTTGAATTCCGATTCTATGATCACAACTTTCCTTATACTGATCCAAGTTTTGAGATGGAGGCAAAAATCAATGGTAACTGGATGGAAATGCTTGGTTCTGGTCTGCCGAGAAAGACTGTTTTATCAAACTTTGGACTGGAGGGTTACAACGGCTGGGCATTCGGCTTTGGTCTTGAGCGTTTGGCAATCGCTTCCATGGATCTACCGGATATTAGACTTCTCTGGTCAGAAGACGAGCGGGTCCTGAAGCAGTTAAAGCTTGGTAACAAGTTTAAAGAGGTTTCTAAGTTCCCACCAGTCGTCCGTGACATCTCTTTTGTTGTTCCTAAAAGCTTTATCCCGAACAATTATTTTGACTTAATTCGAGACCACCTTGGCGATTTTGCGGAAGAAGTTCTTCTTTTAGACAAATTTGAGAATGATAAAAAGTTCGGAGAAGGGAAGTTAAGTTATACCTTCCGTATCACTTATAGGAGCCTAGAGAGAACTTTAACCAATGCAGAAGTTAACACCTTGCACGCTGGATTAGAAGACAAGACTGTGGCTGATTTTAGAGCCGAAATTCGCAGGGTCTAATCCCCAAAAAGTCCTTTCTTTTAAAGCCTATTTATGCTAAAATGGGCTTATAGAAAATAGTAAAAACAGATGCCGAAACCAGTCAAAACTAGTGGCAATTACAGTGCTGAATCTATCACAGTTCTAGAGGGTCTAGAACCGGTCCGCAAGCGACCGGGTATGTATATTGGTACCACCGGACCAGATGGTCTTCACCACTTGGTAACGGAGATATTTGACAACTCTAGGGACGAAGCCATGGGTGGCTTTGCCAATAACATAGAGATTACCTTGATGCCAGGAAACAGGGTACGAGTGGCAGACAACGGCAGAGGTATCCCAGTTGATACCCACAAGCAAACAAAAGTTTCTGCTCTTGAGACTATCATGACAACCTTGCACGCGGGAGGAAAGTTTGGTGGTGAGGGATACAAGATATCCGGCGGACTCCATGGTGTTGGTGGTTCCGTGGTGAACGCCTTGTCAATATACTGCAAGGCAGAGGTGCACAGAGACGGTGGTGTCTTTATGCAAGAATACAGCCAAGGTAAACGTAAAAGCGCCGTTAAAAAGATTGGTAGCTCAAAACTTAACGGCACTATTATCACTTTTCAACCAGACTCCGCCATTTTCCCAGACACCAACTTTAACTTTGACCGCATTGCCAACCATCTTCGCCAGCAAGCTTATTTAGTAAAGGGTCTTCGTATTTCTGTTTTAGACGCAAGAGAGATAGCGAAGGTAGATGATTCTAAAGTCTTCTATATGAGAGAGTTGGGACTTGATACTCCATCAATGTCTTTTTATTTTGAAGGAGGGCTTGTATCCTTGGTGCGATTTGAAAACGAGCACTCCAAGCCGATACACAAAAATATTTTCTATGTTGAAAAGAAGGCCAATGGTAATGATTACGAAACGGTTGAGGTTTCGCTTCAGTATGTTGATGACATTTCTTCTAGAATCCTGCCTTTTGCCAACAACATTTATACCGCTGAAGGGGGTACTCACGTCACGGGTTTCAAAACAGCTTTAACGAGAAGCCTAAATACTTATGCCCGCAAAAATAATCTGGTAAGTGAAAAAGAGGATAATTTCACTGGAGACGACGTTCTTGAAGGTCTGACAGCGGTAATTTCAATAAAATTACGTGAAATTCAATTTGAGGGACAAACCAAGTCTAAACTCGGTAGCGTTGAGGCGCAGAGCATGGTAACAAGCGTTTTCGGAGACGCTTTCTCAAACTTCCTAGAAGAAAACCCAGATGATGCAAGGAGTGTTATCCAGAAAGTAGTGTTGGCCCTTAAAGCGAGAAAGGCGGCAAAGGCAGCCAAAGATTCTGTTTTGCGTAAGGGTGCACTTGAAGGCATGACTCTTCCAGGTAAACTTGCAGACTGCCAGTCGCGTTCAGCAGAAGAGTCAGAGCTTTTTATTGTAGAGGGAGACTCGGCGGGTGGTACTGCCAAGATGGGAAGAGACAGACGCATTCAAGCCATCCTGCCACTACGCGGTAAGATTTTAAACATTGAACGAGCCCGCCTTGATAAAATGCTTGCCAGTGAACAGATAAAAAACTTGGTAGTGGCCTTTGGTACAGCCATAGGGGATACCTTTGATATTACAAAACTTAGATATCATAAAATTATTATTGCCACCGATGCTGATGTGGACGGTGCACACATTAGAACTTTGTTACTGACGCTTCTTTATAGATTTTTCCGCCCTCTCGTTGATGCCGGACATGTCTACATAGCGCAACCACCGCTCTATAAAATTAAGAAAGGTAAGGAAATTATTTATGCCTATTCCGACAAAGAGAAGGATGCAAAAACTGTCTCCGGTGCAGACATCCAGCGTTACAAAGGTTTGGGAGAAATGAATTCTGAAGAACTTTGGGAAACCACCATGAACCCAGAGGCACGAGTCTTGAAACAGGTCACGGTGGAAGATGGAAGGGAAGCAGATCGTATCTTTGATGTCCTTATGGGTAGTGATGTGCCGTCAAGAAAAAGTTTTATCCAATCTAACGCCAAGAAAGCAGTCCTTGATGTTTAGTTTATTCTAAAACTTCTAGTAATACTGGATAGATTCGCAAAGCAATTTTTTCATACCCAAGATCGTTTGGGTGTATGACATCTGACATATACTTAGTGTTGTTAAAGAGTCCGTCTAAAACATCAGAGACATAAGCTGTCTTGTACTTACTCTCTAGCTTTTCAAACTCTTCGTCAAAACCGTCTACAAAGAGATTGCCCCTCACACCCAAGAGGATAACTACCGCACCTCTGGCTTGGATGTTTTCTATTATTTTTCCCAAATTTTGGAATGTGGTTTCTCTTGGAACTTTTTTAAGATGATCGTTGCCACCCAAAAGAAGTAAAACTATTTTAGGATTATATTCATCAAGCTCATTAAGACGCTCCAGTCCATCTTCTGTGGTATTACCGGAGACACCAAGATTTATAATTGGTTTTCCAATTTTTTCTCCCAGAAGTGAAACAAAATTATTCTCTTCACTTGAGGCACCCACTCCTTCCACCAAACTATCTCCAAAAGCAATAATGTCTTCGCCTTCTGAGGGATAATTTTTTATATTTTTATTTCCAGTAAACATAAAATATAAAAAGACAATTAAAACAACAAAAAATATGGAAAAAATAAAAATAGTTTTTCCTTTTTTAGGGCTATTCATAGCTTTATATTAGCATTCTCATGAGGCACGTGTGGATAGAAAGTGGATAACTTTGGTAGTAGTGTGGCAAGTGGTGGGATATACTTTCAGTCAGGTGGGAAAGAGTGGGAAACAAACTATTATGCTAATCGGCGAGTATAAACACACAGTAGATGACAAAAATAGAATCTCACTGCCAGCCAAGTTCCGTAAGGAACTTGGTAAGAAAGTGGTTGTTACTCGAGGCTTAGATAATTGTCTCTTTCTCTTTCCCCAAAAAACTTGGGAGGCAAATTCCAAGGAGATGGCAAAACTTGGCTGGCGTGCCGATGCCAGAGGCTTCACTCGCTTTATGTTTAGTGGCGCATCCGAGATAGATGTTGACTCTATGGGTAGAATCCTTATCCCAGACTATCTCCGAGAGTTTGCGGAACTTCTAAGTCCAGTAATCTTTGCCGGTGTCCATGACCGCATTGAAATCTGGAACAAGAAACGTTGGGATGCCTACAAAAGAAAGATTGAGTCCCAAGCTGACATGATGGCTGAGAAACTGGGCACAGTTTCTCTAAAGTGAAATGATCCATATAAGCGTTCTTTTACAGGAAACAATTAGTGCTCTTGATCTAGAAAACGGAGAAATCTTCCTCGACGCTACCATTGGCGGAGGCGGACACTCTCGGGAAGTGTTGCGGCGCTTTCCGAAAGTAAAAATCGTTGGACTAGATCGTGACAGAGATGCGGTTCTTCACGCCCAAGAGTTGGGGATAGAAACAAGACAAGAAAGTTTCAGGAACCTTGACCAAGTTTTGAAAAAACTCTCTGTCGGAGAAGTTGACGCCATTCTTTTTGACCTCGGGATATCTAGTGACCAACTAGAACACTCGGGTAAGGGATTCTCTTTTCTTAGAGATGAACCGCTAGATATGCGCATGTCGGCTGAAGGGATCATGGCAAAAGATTTACTCAACTCTTGGGACGAATCTGCGCTTGAGGTGGTCTTACGTGGTTTTGGGGAAGAAAAATTCTCAAAAAAAATTGCAAGAGAAATTGTTCTAAGGAGGCAAAGAAAGCCATTTGAAACCACCTTTGACCTCGTAGATACGGTGCTTAAGGTAAGACCAAGAACTTTCAGAGACAAGATTCATCCTGCCACTAAGACCTTTCAAGCTTTGCGCATTGCGGTCAACGACGAACTCACCGCCCTAGAGCACGGTTTAGAGAAAGGCTTCAGAGTACTAAAAGAAGAAGGAAGGTTTGTGGTTATATCCTTCCACAGCGGAGAAGACAGGATAGTAAAAAACTTCTTCCGCGACAGAATAAAAGAAGGATCTGCAAGAAGGGTTGGCAAGAGAATAAAACCAATAACAGCAAGTAAGGAGGAGATGGAAAGAAACCCGCGTTCACGAAGTGCCAAGTTACGAGTTATAGAAAAAATATGATTAGTAAAATAAAAACAATTTCATACCAAGACAGAGTGCGCTTTTTCTGGATTATGTCCGCCCTTTCAATACTTTCTCTCGTTGTCTATATCTACGCTATAAACGTTACTGCTAGAAATGCCGCTTTTGGACAAAATTTGGAAAGACAAATGGCGCGAGATGGGGCAAACCTTGACTCATTGGAGTTTGCTTACATTAGATTAAAGAACAATGTCACTTTAGAACTTGCCTTTGAGCGCGGTTTCAAGGAGAACAAGAATCCTCTCTATGTCTCCCGCACGCAAGCAAATTCTCTCTCATTCAACACTCTTAACAGATAAGAGTCATGCGTGCTCACAAGAGTGCTCATAGTGGCCGACTGCGACTCCTCTCCCTTTTTATACTTATCTTTGCTCTTTTACTTATAGCAAAACTTTATTTTGTCCAGATTGTCACAAGTGAGCGTTACGAAGTAAGAGCAGAGGACCAATACCTAGCAGGGGAGAATTATTTTGACCGTGGGTCCATTTTCTTCACAGATAAAAATGGCAGCTTGGTCCCAGGAGCATCTATTAAGACTGGATTCATTCTCCACATAAACCCAAGTATTTTGAGTGAGAATAGCAATTTGGAAGAAACATATACAAAGATTACAAACATTACAGAGATAGATAAAGAAGAATTTTTGGCTAAAGCAAAGAAGACTAGTGACCCCTACGAAGAATTGGCAAGGCGCCTGCAAGCAAGCACAGCAGAGAAAATAAAGGCTCTTAAAATCCCTGGTGTTCTTGTCTCTGGAGAAAGATGGCGCGCTTATCCGGGAGAGACGGCGGCGGCGCATGTGCTTGGGCTCGTTGGCTACAGTGGAGATGAGCTTGCGGGGCGCTACGGACTAGAAAGCCTTTTTGAGCCGGTACTCAAAAGAGATGCTGAAGGGATTTTTGTTAATTTCTTTGCTGAAATCTTCTCAAATATAAAGAAAGTGGTTAGTGAAGATGAAAGTTTGGAAGGGGATATCGTAACGACCATAGAGCCCTCTGTTGAAGCATTTCTTGAACGAGAGATAGCAAAGGTATCTCAAACTTATTCTTCCGATTTTACCGGTGGAGTAGTTATTGACCCAAATACTGGAGAGATATATGCCATGGCACTCACACCAACCTTTAACCCCAACTCTCCACAGTCTGAAAGTGGTGCTGGAGTCTTCAGAAATAAGTTAGTAGAAGACCGTTATGAGATGGGCTCAATCTTGAAAGCAGTGACTCTTGCCATTGGGCTTAACGAGGGTGCTATCACAGCAAGAACCACTTACAACGACCCAGGTTGTATAACTTTAAACACCAGAAACTTCTGCAATTATGACGGTAAGTCGCACGGCACGTACATTTCAATGCAGACAGTACTCTCCAAATCACTAAACACCGGAGCAGCTCACGTTGTCTCTCGAGTGGGAAGCGAGAAGTTTAGTAAAGCCATGCTTGCCTTCGGTCTTGAAGAAACTACCGGCATTGACCTGCC